>Ga0131853_10007056_pt1 | contig 20299 bp, 21 predicted proteins | sample TergutLab28metaG_FD_92764 | JGI IMG/M metagenome (GOLD analysis project Ga0131853, IMG submission 92764) | Labiotermes labralis P1 segment gut microbial communities from Petit-Saut dam, French Guiana - Lab288 P1 (version 2) (version 2) | ecosystem: Host-associated > Arthropoda: Insects >...
CTTTTGGAAGGGTCTTTCGCAATTTCCAGGCATGGTTGCGCCACGCCGGGGGTATACGCCAGTGCCAGGTCATGTGCGTCTTCCAGTGGTGCACGTAGGGCGATTTCATATTTGCCCCGCCATTCATAATGTTTTGCCAGTGCTTTTTCCATTAATCAAACATACTCCTTCCTTGGTGGTCGATTGCCACCACTAACGGCAGGTTTTCAACTGTCAGCCGCTTAATAGATTCTGTTCCTAGTTCATCATAGGCAACAATTTCTGATTTGGTAATGCATTTTGCCAGCAATGCTGCCACGCCGCCAACGGCTACTAAATAAATGCCGCAGTGCTGCTTTATCGCTTCTACCACGGCCGGAGAACGCCCGCCCTTGCCTATCATTACACGCAGGCCTGCGTCTATTAGGGCAGGGGAGTAAGCATCCATGCGCCCTGCAGTAGTTGGCCCCACAGAGCCTATAGGCTTGCCGGGTGGGGCAGGGCAGGGGCCTGCATAGAATATGGCGTTTCCTTCGTAGCCGAAGGGTGGGAGATGCCCGTTTTGCAGTGCTTTCGCCATAAGTGCATGTGCGGCGTCGCGGGCGGTATAAATTTCGCCGGAAAGTTCGATGGTGTCGCCGCATTGCAGCTGCTTAATTATTTCAGTTGTGAACGGGGTGACTATTTTCATGTGGGACGGCTCCTTAAAAAATATTCGCGGGTTTCATATGTGCGGCTATTGTCAAATTTTGAATATTGTCCGTCGTTTTTATAGGTAAAACCTAATTTTTCTAAAATCCGGCCGGATGCCGGGTTGTCTTTTGCATGGCATGCGAAAAACGTGTTCTGAGCTAACTTGCATTCGGCAAAGTTTAAAATGGTTCTTGCTGCTTCTGTTGTCAAGCCATTTCCCCAATATTTTTTCATTATGCAATATCCAAGCTCAAACATGTTGTGGGTGTTATTATGAAACACACCGCCGGAGCCGAAAGGTTCGCCCGTCTCTTTTAACACAAAAAGCCAATCGTATAGGCCGCTATCTGACACTTTCGCCTCTTCGCTGGTTAGCCACGTTATGGTTTCGTTAATCGAACTGTGCGTGCTCCAGCGCATAAACTGTGCAACGTCGGGGTCGCTTGTCCAATTGGTGTATATTGCTTGCGCATCCGATACTTTTAATGGGCGCAGCAGAATTCTTTCAGATTCAAGCACTGGAGTAGTCATTAATTCGATTCCTTTCAGAAGTTTTGCAGTACACTGCAAAACCGCGCTTTGCGCGCCCGACTTCTTTCGGGTTCACTTCAGTCGAGCTATATAACCTCTGACTTATGTCTTGAAACGTGGCAACCGATATTAACCGCCACCGGTAAGCCCGCAATATGTGTCGGATACGTTAAAATTCTCAGGCCAATTGCGGTTGCTTTGCCTTTGAAGCCCGCTGCGCCAATATTTAGCTCATTAATTTTTTGTAAAAGTTCCTGTTCTATATTTGCCCAGTAGGGGTCTTCATTTTTTTCGAAAATATCAAGCGCAAGCGCTTGTTTGGACAATATAGCTGCTTTTTCCATTGTGCCGCCAATACCAATGCCAATTACCATTGGCGGACATGGGTTTTCGCCCGCATTACGCACGGTATCTATAACAAATTGCTTTACGCCCTCAATGCCATCAGAAGGTGTAAGCATTCTTAGGGCAGATTTATTTTCGCTGCCAAAGCCTTTTGGCATCACAGTAATGTTCAGGCTGTCTCCCTCTACGATATTGTAGTGGATTATTGCCGGGGTATTGTCCTTGGTATTTTCACGGGCAATTGGGTCCTTTACCACACTTGCGCGCAGATATCCGTCGCGGTAGCCCTTGCGTACGCCTTCATGTATGGCTTTGCTTAGGTTTCCTGCTACATGCACATCCTGCCCGATATCTACGAAAACCACAACCACGCCTGTATCTTGGCACATTGGCATACGTTCGGTTTCTGCAACGGCCATGTTTTCGATTATCATGTCAAGTGCGTTTTTTGCCGGTTCGGATGTTTCTATAACTCGTGCTTGGCATAGGGCTTTGCGAACGCTTGCATCTGCGTCTATATTAGCGGTAATGCACAGCTTGGCCACGGTTTCCGTAATTTGTTCACATTTAACTTTTCTCATGGCTTTACCAGAAGTAGTAGTTTTGGTCATATTGCATTCCAATAATAACTAGAAAAACAATAAACGCGATGAGCAACACCCCAAAAACTATATTGATAATCGACAATATAAGCCCCGCAGTACCGCGGCCGCTTGTATTGCCTTGCCGCTTTGCTACTATGGCAAAAATAAGCCCGGGTATGCTTAGCAGAATTCCAAAAGTGAGGAAGCTGAGTATGCCCATTACCATAGACGCGGTTGCCAGGCCCTCGGCAGGTTCTTCGAATCTGACGGGCGGCACAGGTGTTACGGGCGGCACCGGGCGTATTGGGGGCGGCGATTGTATTTGCTGCTGTCCCGGTGTTATCAACTGAGGTGAATGCGCTTGCAATTGATCTGACCTCTCCCCGGGTGACACTTGCTGCCGATTAAAATCTGTCCCGAACGGTGATTGTTGCCGATAAGATTCTCCCCCGAATGGCGATTGTGGTTGCGCTGGCTCAACTTTTTGTGTTTGCGTACCGGCTCCAATGTCCACCATTGTTCCGCACTTCTGGCAAAACTTCGCATCCTGTTCGAGTGAGTTAAAACATTTTTTACAAAACATAAATGATTTCATTCCTTTCAGTTGGGCAAAGCCCTCCCTTGCGGAAGGCATAGATATTATGATGAAAGAAGCTGAAGTTCGCTTCTTTCACACATTCCTCTTAATTAGACAACTGCTCGCCGCCGCGTGTCATTTTGTCGGCATCCAGTATCGCTCTTATTTTTTCTTCCCCAAGTTTTGCTACAATATCCTCGTCGTTAAGGCAAGTTTCCAATACAGATTGGCCGGTTTCACGCGCCTTGCGCGCTATTGCCTGGGATGCTTTGTATCCTATTTCTGGTGTTAGCGCAGTTGCCAAACTTGCAGAATTGTTTACATAGGCTTTCATATGGGCTCTATTGCGCTCGCTGACCGTAATCGTGTCTATACAGAATTTGCGGAACACGTTAAACGCGTTATTCATCATGCTGACAGATTGTATTAGGTTAAATACAAGTACGGGCTGCATGACATTAAGTTCAAACTGCCCGGCTTCGGATGCGAGACAAATTGTGTGGTCGTTGCCGATAACCTGGAATGCCACTTGGTTAATAAGCTCTGGCAAAACGGGGTTTACTTTATCAGGCATGATAGAAGACCCCGCCTGGCGTTCCTCTAAAGTAATTTCACCAAAGCCGCACCGTGGGCCGGATGCCATTAAACGCAGGTCGTTGGCAATTTTAGACATATTCATCATACAAATTTTTAGTGTTGCGGAAACTTCTGTAAAACAGTCTGTGTTTTGCGTACCGTCTATAAGGTTTTCGCAGCGCCTGATTGGGAAAAAGTTGCCCGAAACGCTGCTGGTTATGGCTTTAAGATGCTTAATAACTGCAACGACATATTCCGGTTTGGTATTAAGTGCTGTACCAACCGCTGTAGCCCCCATATTAACCTCGTAAAGATAGTTTCCGGTCTGTTCGATACGGTTGATATCACGTTGCAAAACACGCGCATATGCCTCAAATTCTTGCCCAAGCCGTATTGGAACAGCATCTTGTAAATGAGTCCGCCCAATTTTAACAATGCCGTCAAATTCCTTTGATTTGTTGACAAAACTTTCGCGCAATTTTTTCATGGTTTCCAACAGGTTGTTAAGCAAAAGCCTGACCGCTATGCGTGCAGCTGTTGGTATGACATCGTTTGTAGATTGCGACATATTTACGTGGTCGTTAGGGTCTATGATGTCGTGCAACCCTTTTTCATGTCCCATTTTTTCAAGGGCTATATTGGCTATAACTTCGTTGGCATTCATGTTTAAAGAAGTGCCCGCACCGCCCTGTATGGGATCAACTCTAAAATGTTTATGGTAATTGTAATTGGTGTCGTTAATTATTTCGTCGCAAGCTTCTATAATAAATGGCAAAACTTTAGATACGCCAGAACCTTCGGCGATGGTTTCTAAATTCGCCAGCGCGGCGGCTTTTTTTACTATTGCCAAAGCTACGATAAGCTCTTTGGCTACATCGTGCACCATATAGCCGGTTATCGGGAAATTTTCAAGCGCACGTACCGTATTTATTCCATAATACGCATTTGCCGGTACTTCGCGAGTACCCAGTGAATCTTTTACAGTTCGGGTCACTATCGACACACACCTTTATATATATTATATGTTTTTACGACTATACAAGACATTGTCCAATATTGTCAAGAGAATTAAGTGCGCTTGCGCACGCGTTTCGTACAGAGCAAATTACTATAGCATAAGGTGGCGGGAATGTGATATAGTAACAGAAAAAGGGAGGTTTTATATGAATAGAATGTGGTCGCAATTTGTGCAGTCATCGCAAGAGCTTTATGAATCGCGATCTGTGCGTTTCCGTGAAAATAATAAAGATTTATGGTTGAATGCAATGAAGCTGAAAGATGGCATGAACATCCTGGAACTTGGTTGCGGCGGCGGTATATTTTGTCATAGAATTAAAACTTTCTTACCAAACGCAAGGGTTACAGGGCTTGACAGAGACGAAGGGCATATCGAATTTGCAAGGGCAAAATCGGAGAGCCTTAAAATAGACTGTAACTTTGTCATAGGCGATGCATTAAACCTCCCCTTTGCAGATAATAGCTTTGATGCCTGTACATCTTTTACGGTTGCAGAACATGTTGAAACAGATAGGTTTATAGGCGAGCAGTACCGCATATTAAAGCTGGGTGGGGTACTTTCTGTCTTACAGGTAAAGTCAAGCTTTAATGTTTCGTCAAATGAATGTATCCCAACATCCCCCGAAGAAACAGCGTTACTAAATAAGGCTTGGAAAAAAGCGGGCGACTTTGATAAAGAAAATGGGATAGGCACATTCACCATGAACGCAAGCGATATTCCCATTGCCATGGAAGAAACAGGCTTTAAAAACGTGAATGTGGATTTTATTTCGATACTGCAATATGCCCCGGATAGCGCAGATACAAGTAAAGAACTTGCACTGCATCAGATAAATATTAACCGTATTCATGCACTTTCGAGTATGGCGAAAGCCCTTAACATAGACCCTGATTGTCTGACAGAGCCAGAAACACAGCGGCTAACCGATTTGATAAACGAAAGGTTTGACAAAAGGATAGACAAGTACTTGAACGGCGAAAAACTTTGGGACATGTCAACATGCACAGTTATGGCGGTAATAGGATATAAATAACTAAGTATTACAGTTGTAAAAGAGGTGAGTCCAATAGTAAAAAAAGCGATTTCCCTGGAGGGGCTTCTGTTTATCGTATTTTTTTCTGCGTTTTTTGGGATTATAGGCACTATAATGGGTGGCTCCAACATGCTAAACACCATAATTAATACGGCATTTGCGCTGCTGACAGACACGGTGTTCTACATCATGGCAATAGCAGTTATTGCCGGGGCAATTTCCGAATTATTTATGGAGTTTGGCGTAGTATCTATTGCCAATAAGCTGCTGTCTAAAGCAGTGCGTGTTGTATATGGGCTGCCCGGTGCCAGTGTTGTTGGTATTTTTACAACATATCTTTCTGATAACCCAGCAATACTTACGCTTACGGATAATGAAGGGTACAAGACCTATTTTAAAAAATATCAAATTCCTGCACTAACGAATCTTGGTACGTCATTTGGTATGGGGCTTATACTCACGGCTTTTATAGCAGGCGTAGTTTCCCCTGACGGACAGACTTTTTTGTTATCGCTGGTGGTTGGTAAAATTGGTGCGCTTATTGGCAGCATAGTTAGTGTTAGGCTTATGCTGCGCCATACAGCCCGTTTATTCGGCAAGATAGAAAATGCCGTAGAAGAGGAAGGCGTACAGTTCGATATCGTTAATTACCGCACCACACGGGAAGGCAGCATGTTTAACCGTTTTATGGATGCAATCTTAGGCGGCGGGCACCGTGGGGTAAAAATGGGCCTGGGTATTGCGCCAGGCGTGCTTATTATATGCACGATTATTTTAATTTTAATCAACGGTGCATCTGATTATGGGTTTACAGGCGCGGCATTTGAGGGCGTAGGACTTATTCCGGCCATTGGTGAAATGCTAAGCTTTATCATAAGGCCGCTATTTGGTTTTAGCGACGTCAGGGCTATTGCCATCCCTTTAACCGCTTTAGGCTCTGCCGGTGCATCTATGGGACTTATTCCCATTCTTATAGCAGAAGGGGCCATTGGCGCGCGTGACGTTGCGGTTATTGTTGGTATGATTATGTGTTGGAGTGGTTTTTTAAGCACTCACTTAGCCATGATGGAGAATTTAGGTTACCCTAAATTGGCCGGTAAGTCTATTCTGTATCACACAATTGCAGGCATTTGTGCCGGCATTTCGGCTAACATTATTTTCAGGTTAATAGAGATGGTTTTCTAATGGAATGGGGCTCTGCCCCAAACCCTCTCGTAAGCTGCGCTTACTGGCCGGGTGGCCCGATGCTTCGCACCGCCGACTTCGTCGGTGTATACCCCGCCGCAATTAGCACGTTCGCCTACAGCGAACTGCGCCTAAGCGGGAATGAATCCCGCTTCCGCTTTTGTCATCTGTTTATTGACATTGTAATTTATTTTTGCTAAAATTTGGGCGTGAGTTATAACATGATTTGGAGGCGGCAAAGGTGAAGGCTGGCAATATTGTAATTGTTTTGGCACTAACTTGCGTATGGGTTTTGTTGCTGGAGGGTTTTACAGTTGCTATAATTCTGTCAGGCCTCTTTTTTAGTGCCGTGGTGTTAATTTTCTGTAATAAAGCCTTACCAATGGGTAAAATAAGCAACGTACGGTTTACCAAGCTGGCCATTTATCCCTTTTTTTTAATAGGGCAGATATATGTGGCCGGTTTTCATGTTATTAAGTTAATTTTTACCGGCACAGATGTAGAAATTATCCAGGTTAAAACGGAGATCGAAAATGAGTCTTTGCGGATACTTTTGGTAGACTCGGTAACATTAACGCCGGGTTCTATACTTATTGGTATGGAAGGCAAAGAATTTTCCTTGTTGTGGCTCAAAGGCAAGCGGGATCATAATCTTTCTGTAGAAGAAAGGGATTATGCTATAAAAGGCAAACTGGAAAAATGGCTCATTAGAGCGGAAAGGTAATTCTTCTATGATGTGGGTTCAAATAGTTTTAGTGGTGTATCTATGTATATATATAATCAGGATTATAGAAGGGCCGTCTATATGGAACAGGCTGCTTGGAATGAACCTAATTACCACCAAAATTATACTAATGATTATTGTATTTGCTTCTATGCAAAGCACCGAATATTTTTTGGACTTTGCCATAATATACGCTGTTTGTGGTTTTATAGGTACTATTTTTTTAGCCAATTTTATGTCGGACAGGGTTATTGCAGACAAAAGTGAAAACTTGGGCAGCAAAAAGAAGAAGTTTAAGCGTAAAAGAGGGGTAAAGTGACTTTGGAACTTATAAGTAATATCGTTATTGGGGCAGGGCTGCTGTTTATGGCTTTTGGTATCGTTGGCATCTACAAGTTTAAAGACTTTTACCCCAGCATTTTAATTGCCAGCAAAATTGATACAGTAGGGATGCTTACGGTTATTATTGGCATTGGCATTCGCCATGGTATTTCTTTTTTCACGGGCAAATTGTTGCTCATTGTCGTTATATTGTTGATACTAAACCCGCTGGTTGCCCATGTGCTTGCCCGTTCTGCGTATGCTGCAGGGCATAAGCTGAAAGACGACAAAGACCCGTTTGCCGTAGATGTTAACAAAGAAGAGGAAGAATTGTAATGTTTGGGCTTGAGTTTGGCGACCATTTTGTAATTGGCGCATTGTTGGTGGCATGGTTTGTTATTGTGGGTCTTATGTTTGTAGAGCAGCGAAGCATTCTTCGTGTTTTTATTTATTTCGGTGTTTTTTCGCTTATTACAGCACTTCTTTTTCTGTTACTGGGCGCACCTGACGTTGCCATGGCAGAGGCAGCAATAAGTGCTTTTACAACTATATTCTTTATCGTTTGCTTCGAAAGGTACTATAGCTATCGTAAGCGTGGCGGTGCAGATATCGACTGGGCGCGCAATTCAAAAGCAACGGAGCGGAAAGCTAAAAATTTATACAGACTTATACCATCTGTGCTTTTGGCGGTTGGTCTTTTTGGTTTGTTTTTGTCATTTGTACCATCAATTGATGCCAATACATATCTCAAAGACCAGTATATTGAATATTTTAGGCGGGATGTCGGCGGAACTAACGCAGTTGGCGCAATTTATCTTGGTTATCGTGTTTATGATACGCTTTTCGAGGCCTTAATGCTTGTTGTATCGGTGGTGGCGGTCATACACATGTCTGCTTACAATGTAACCGAGGTTACGACAGGCCCTTCCAGCCGTACCAGTCGTATTAGCCGGTGGGGGGGCATGGCAGTATTTACTATCCGTATCATTAGCCCCATAATCATACTTTTTGGCATATATCTTATCGCGAATGGGCACCTTACTGCCGGTGGCGGGTTCCAGGGTGGTTTGGCAGTTGCTACGTTCTTCATATGCCGTTATTTAATTTACGATATTTATGACCTGCCTATAAAAAAGGTTATGAGGTACGAAGAAGGTATTTTCTTCATTCTTGTACTCATGGCTATCATGGTGGTATTTGCTGGAAACATTATCCATCTTCCGATTATTTCGGAATACTATTTGGTTATAATGAATACGCTTATCGGTCTTAAAGTTACATGCGGTTTTGTTATACTTTTCTATCGGTTTATAGTTATAGAGCGCATGGAGGGAATTAAAGATGGGCATTTCTAATATCGTGGAGATTGCTGCCATAGGTATGTTTTTCTTAGGTTTTTTAGGGGTAATAACCACCAATAACATCATTAAATCCGTTATCTTTATAACGCTAATGGAAGCGGGCGTTATTATGTTTTTTTTAAGCGTAGGCGTTTCTGCCGGGTTTTTGCCCCCAATTGCAGACCACTTAACCGAATATGGCAACATAGCAGACCCATTGCCGTCTGCGCTTATGATAACGGCTATTGTTATTGGACTTTCTGTAACGGCAATTAATATTACTATGTTAATGACACTTTTGCGGAAGTACCGTACCGCAGACTGGGACGTCGTTAAAGATGCCGTATTGCAAGAGAATATTGAAATTTTTGGAGAAGATACACTATGTTGATATATTACGTTATTGTCCCAATTTTGATAGCCGTATTTTTGTACTTCTTTTCAGACAAGGTTGGCAGAGTTATTGCCATTGTGGCTCAGACTCTATTTGTACTGGGCGCACTCTATCTATTATTCCGGACGGCAAATGATGGCGAGATAATTACTAATGCGGGTAACTTTCGTAGTTTTTTGGGTATTTATCTTATGGCAGATACGTTATCTGCTGTTTTTGTGTTACTTTCTGCCACAGTCTTTTTATTTGCAGCAATTTTTAGTATAAACGAAAAACGCAGCAATCTGTTTTGGTTTTTGCTTTTTATTTGGGAAAGCGCATTAATTGGCCTTTTCCTAACGCGTGATATTTTCAATATTTTTGTAATGGCAGAAGTTGCTACGGTGGTTGTGGCGGTTCTTTTAATGTATGACCGTGACCGGAGACGTATTTATGACGGCATGATTTTTCTTATGACTAATGTTGTGGCTGTTCAATTTTATCTTTTTGGTGTTGGTTATATTTACATGATTACCGGAAGGATGGATATGTATGCCGCCGCCGAGGTTATTAGGGGGCTTCCGCCCGCACAAGTATATTTGGCCTATGCCCTTATAATGACAGGTATTGCATTCAAATGCGCATTGTTACCGCTTTCCAGTTGGTTTGTTAAAGTATCGGCAGTGCCGCGTGCACCCATTGCTATTGCCACTGTATTATCGGCCTTGCATGTGAAGGGCGGCATATATTTGTTTATACGCTTCCAAGGGCTTTTTGGCGAAGTGGTTCCTTCGGAGTTTTATGTAGTCATTGGCGTTATTACAGGTATTATCGGAGTAGTCATGGCTTTATCGCAGAAGGATATTATGCTAATTTTGGCCTACAGTTCTGTCGCGCAAATTGGGCTTATTATCGTGGCACTTAACATGCATTCGGCATATGCATTTGGCGGCGCACTTTACCACATTGTAAACCATGCCATATTTAAGGCGGCATTGTTTTTTGGCGCGGGTATGATATCGGAAGCCTATGGTACGCGGGATATAAGCCGTATTAGAGGTGCTTGGCGGCGAAGCCAATCTTTTACTATTGCACAAGGTTTTGCAGTTTTAGGTATTATTGGCGCACCGTTTTTCAATGGCAGTATTTCTAAATACTTTATGACTACAGATGCCAATATGCCACTTACTATTGCTATGGTGGCAATTAATTTTGGCACGGTATTGGTATATTTGAAATATTCGTTAATTTTCTGCGGTAAGCCTTCGACAGATCGGCCATATTTAGTAGACCGTTGCGGACACGCTGTTGTTATTGTTTTGGGGGGGCTTTGCTTGGTTTTTGGCATTTTCGGCAGGTGGCTGGCAAATTTCCTTTTTGGGCTTGACATGCAAATCAGTGCTTGGGGATATGCACAGAAGGCATTCATATTTGCTATAAGTTTGGGTGTTGGGTTAGTTGTCGCACGTTATGCTAGCGGCGTAAATAGGTTGCTTGAAAGGCTTGGTATACGTATTAACTTTGGGTTTCGCGAGATATGCACCAGCATAGGTGTTTTCTTTGGTATTGTGCTGGTGGTTGCAGCATTTTTCTGATTTTACCCTTAGGTTAATCAAATCTTTCAAAACCTTGCCCAATAATTTCGGTAGAGTTGCTAATTGTAATAAACGCCAAAGGGTCTTCCTTTTTGATAAATTGCTGTAGTTTGATGGCTTGCCGCCTGGTAACAACCGTCGTAATTATATCCATTTCGCGCATAGTATACGCCCCGTGCGCTTTGTGAATAGTTGCGCCGCGATGCATTTCCGAGGTGATGAAATTTTGTATAACCTTACTTTTTTCGCTTACGACAACAACAACTTTATGGATTTTAAGGCTCTCCATAACAGAATCCATCAAAAATGTGCGCAAAAACACACCCAACACAGAATACAGCATTGCTTCTACGCCGAATAGAAGGCCTGCGCCAAGGGCGATGAGAATATCTGTTACGAGTAGGGCGGTCGATATTTTAATCTTAAAATATTTGCTGAGGATTTGCGCAACAATATCTGTCCCGCCAGTGGTTGCGCCGCAGTGGAAAACAATGGCCATACCAAACCCTGGGATAAACACGCTGTAAATAAGTTCCATAAATTGAGAGTTTGTGACAGGACCGTCTAACGGGATAAGAATTTCCAGCAGCCAAATTGCACCGGAAAGGGCGAATGTACCGTAAACACTGCTTGACCCGCCTTTTTTACCAAGGAATACATAACCCAGTACAAGTACAAATGTATTTAGCGCCATCATTATTGCGCCAACATGCACCCATGGAAAAAAGCTGCTTATTAACAGAGATAGGCCAGACATACCACCGGATGCAAAATTATTTGGGTTGCGGAATACTACAACTCCAAAGGCAAACAAAAAGCACCCTAAGTTTACGCCTAAAAATTTAGTTATCTGAGATTTTGTCGGTTTCTTCAATTTTTATCGCTCATTTCTGTGTTTGTCTTTCAATATAGTATACACCGTACAATAGTTAAGTTGCAAACAGGCATATGAAATGATATGCTCAGACTACGAGGTGAGGCTGTTAATGAAAAAACACCAAAAATCTAAAAAATATTTGCTGGCACTGGATCAAGGCACCACCAGCTCCAGATGCATTTTGTTCACTACAGAAGGTGAGATTTGCGCCGTAGCCCAGAAGGAGCTTACTCAAATTTTCCCCAAAGAAGGCTGGGTAGAACATGACCCCATAGAAATTTGGTCTGGTCAGCTTTCAGTCATGACTGAAGCAATGGCAAAGGTAGGGGTGACTGCCGCCGATATAGCCGCAATTGGCATAACCAATCAACGTGAAACAACCATTGTTTGGGATAAAACAACAGGCAAGCCAATTTGTAACGCAATTGTATGGCAATGCCGGAGGACGTCGGATTATTGCGAAGCTTTAAAGGCAGAAGGTTTTGACAAACTGATTCAAGAACATACAGGACTCCCTACGGATGCATATTTTTCTGGCACAAAGATACGCTGGATATTAGAAAATGTAGACGGCGCAAGGGAAAAAGCAGAAGCGGGTAACCTTCTTTTTGGTACAGTCGATTCATGGCTTGTGTGGCAGCTTACAAATGGTGAGGTTCACGCAACTGACTGCTCTAACGCATCCCGGACAATGCTGTATAATATCCATAAACTTGAATGGGATAAACAAATTTTGGACAAGCTGGGTATACCGCATATGATGTTGCCGCGTGTTATGCCATCCAGCTATGAATACGGCAAGGTTCATGCAAGCCTTCCCGGTGCTGGTATCGTCATTGCAGGCATTGCGGGGGACCAGCAGTCTGCTTTGTTTGGCCAATGCTGTTTTGAGCCAGGGATGGTAAAAAACACATATGGGACAGGTTGCTTCACCTTAATGAACACAGGGAAGATGGCTGTGAAGTCTAAAAATGGGCTCATTACAACGATTGCATGGGGTGAGGGCGGCAAAGTTGAATACGCGCTGGAGGGCTCTGTTTTTATCGCGGGTGCGGTTATCCAGTGGTTGCGTGATGGGCTTCGGATAATCGACAACGTGGCTTTTTCTGAAGCATACGCAGAAAAAATCGAAGATACGGGCGGCGTTTATATGGTGCCTGCCTTTGTGGGGCTTGGCGCGCCATATTGGGACCAGTATGCACGTGGCACAATTACGGGAATTACGCGAGGTACAACAAAAGAGCATTTTGTTCGTGCGGCATTGGAGTCGCTTGCGTACCAAAGTCATGATGTAATTAAAGCCATGGCCGCAGATATATCCGGGAAATTAAAGCAAATTCGTGTGGATGGTGGTGCGTGTAACAATAACTTCCTCATGCAGTTCCAAGCAGATATCTTGAACGCAGAAGTCGTGAGGCCGGAAATAACGGAGAGCACAGCACTTGGCGCAGTTTTCCTTGCAGGCTTAGCGGTAGGGGTCTATAAATGTAAAGCAGAAATTGCGGAAAAGGTAAAGGTATCAAAAGTATTTAAGCCTAATATGGATGACGATAGGCGAACCAATCTGTTGAAAGGTTGGACAGATGCCGTCAGGCGGTCTTTAAATTAATTTACAAAAAATTGAAATCCTATGCAGGAGGAAGGGTATATTATGGCTGAATTATTTTCCCAAAAAACCATCGACTTTTTGATTGAAAACCGGCTTCAAAATAGCAAAGAGTGGTTCGAAGAACGTAGGGAGCAGTACAATGAGTTTGTAATTTCTCCTTTGGTATCGCTTACGGAAAAATTAACGCCTGTACTTTTGGATATTGATGACCAGTTGATATGTTCACCCAAAGTAGGCGGCTCTGTGTCCCGTATATGGCGCGATGCGCGTTTTTCAAAGGACAAGTCGCTATTTCGCGACACAATGTGGTGCATGTTTATCCGTCAGAAAAACGTAGGGTTGCCCGAGTTTTTCTTTGTCATTTCTCCCGATAGCTTTTTGTATGGCGGGGGATATTACTCGGCGGGAGCAGCAAGCATGGATAGTGTGCGTAAGTTGATACTATCAAATGACAAAGATTTCAAAAATGCGCTTTCTGTGTATGAAAATCAGGATGTTTTTCAACTTGTTGGCGATATATACAAAAGAAGCCGGCACCCCGATTCACCAGAAAAATTAAAAAATTGGCTTGACCGGAAAACAATATGCTTTCTCCGAGAAAGCAATGATTTTGACTTATTGTATTCGGACAAGCTATCTTCGATAGTTGCTGATGGATATAAAACCCTAGCACCAATTTACAACTTTTTGATTAAGGCAGAAGCGCGGAAAATATAATATAGACAATTTACTTGGAAATCGACTCAGAACTTTCGCTTCGCAAAAGCGGTGCAAGCACCGCCCGGGTTCTTCCGGGTTCATTCCTGATGCCGCCGATTTTCCGTCTCATTCTCGTCTGTTTTCAAGTAGAATTGCTATAATGCGAAGCAAACGGCGGGTGAATAATCGCCCGCCGTATTAAACACGGGGTGACGGGCCGCTTTCCATTCGCCCGACACGCCCGTTAACTGACAGTGGTCTGCTGTAGCTCGTTATGACGGGTGCGCCCCAGAACATTTCTAATCCCCGAGATATTGCAGAATAGGAACTGTCTGAAGCGTATATAACCACGTTAATGCGCATAGTAAAATACTCTGTCCCTAAAGTGCCCGGTCTGCTTCCAAGAACCCATACATAAGCCTGCCCTAGCGGCGTTACAGTTATAGCCTGGTTTGGTACAAGCATTTGATGGGTACTTGTTTTTCTAAATCGTACGCGTACATATTCTCCGCCATTTAGCTGGCCGGTTTGGGCAATTATGCGAATTGTAAGTGTTTCCCCTTTAGGGCGTATATCGCTGACAGTGGCTGTTATATTTGGGGCAGGCCCGCTAACGATAATGGTGGCTTCATCGCCAACTTCGATAAACCCAGCATCTGAAACCGTGGTTGAAATTTCCAGCATAAAGCTGCCGGTGCCAACCCCTACAGTGGCTATTATATCCCCGCGGGATACAAATTGCCCGGCTCTTACCCCAACAGAAATAACAGTGCCTTGTTCTCGTGCGGTTATGCTTGTCATGTTTCCAGAAATTGCAGCGGAGTAGGCAGATTGCGCGGTGCGCAAATCAATTTCTGCACTGGATATTTTCAGCTCTACTTGTTGTAGTTCTAGCTGTAGCGCGTGGCGGGTATCGTCTGCTTGGGAGGTTTGGGCTTGTTGAGCTAGGTCAAGGTTAAATTTTGCCCTCTCCAGTTGCCGGTGTGCAGAAGTTAAGCTTGCTTCTACGTTGTTTAACGTTTCTAGTGCTGCTTCAACTCTTTTTTGTGATGCTTCTGCAGCGGTGTTTTTTGCTCTGTTTAATGTGCTATGCGCATTTTCATAGGCGCGAGTTGCATCTGCCAAGTTATTTGTTGTTTGCACTACATGTGCTTCGGCCTCAGCAATTGCTTGTTCTCGTGAATCTTGGTTGTTGGCGTTGAATGCACGCTCGGCCCTTCTCATTGCTTCGGTTGCAAGGTTTAGAGCCGTATAAGCATCATCATGCGACCGTCTTGCAGAAATAAGAAGCGTTTGCGCGGCATTAACACTATTCTCTGCCGCAACAATTTCTGAATCATATGCTCCCATTAAAACCAGGGCATATAGGCGGTGACGCGCATCCCAATATCGCCAGTTAGCACTATCATAATCTTCGATACGCCTTTCGTGGGTTGCCATTGCCGTATCTATGGCGTTTTGGTAGTGGTGCCTATCGAAATTAGCTATTGTAGACCGTATTATAGCAGAAAGTGCAGCTTCCGCTTCGTGTAAATCTGTTGTGCGGCGCGCAAGAATGATAGATGCTTCTAATATATGATGTTGATAGATATAGTCATCAAAATTTTTAGCTATTAATGTAGCTGCTTGCTGTGCGTCGGCAAGTTCAGCATGTCGCACTTCTAAAGCTTCTGTAGCATCTTCCACTGCCCACTCAAGCAAGTGCAATTCACTACTCACTGTGGTTAGCGCACGTAAATTACTTTGTATATTGGATTTATTCAAATTTAAGGCGGCCAAATTAATTTTTGCGCGCTCGACATCAATACCTAAATTTTCAATGTCTGCATTTGTGGTGTTTGACATTGTGCAATATGTGATAATTACAGCGTTTTTATCGATTTCATCCCCTGGTTGTATGAAAATCTCATCAACCCAACCATTGGATGTTGCCAAAACATAGAATGTTTCTGTAAATTCTATCACGCCGCGCATTTCAAGTTCTTGAGTTAACCAGCCGCTTTGCGGTGCGGCAGCAGTTACTCTTGGAAGGGAAAAATTATAAATTGTCCGGGAGGAAAAAATTAGCACCAAAATAATAGCGATATAGATGTAGAGCATTTTCCTCATTCTTTTCCTAGTCATACTTGATACCCCATCCATTCTTATACTATTCTCAATTATGAAATTGTTAAAATGAGAATAGTATTATTTTAATGCAGACAATTTTACACCTTGTTCAAAATGCGCTTGCCCGTACAAGAAAACCCATATCATCGGTAGCATATAAAACACCGATGCTGCAAAAATGAGGCCAATGTTATCCTGTCCTATTCTGTAAAGCACTACAGACAGCGGCTCCAGTGCAGAGTCTCTTAAAAATACCATGGGATGCTCAACCATAGCCCAACTATCTGCGAAACTAAGTATTATAAGCGAAGCTATTCCGCCGGTTGTCATGGGTAAAGCAATGTGTAAAAACCGGCGAAAATGTCCTGCCCCGTCAATTTGTGCCTGCTCAAAAATAGAATATGGTATGCCTTTCATACTTTGCCGCATGATAAATACTGCGAAAGGCCCAAACCCAAGCGGCAGTATAATGGAATTGTGGGTGTTTAATATGCCAAGCTGTCCAGCCATAATAAAATTGGGTACAAGCGTGGCCTGAAACGGCAAAACCATTACAATTATATAGATGCAAAAAATAATTTCTTTAAACCGTGACTTCCATACCGTGAAACCATAAGCCGCTGCCGACCCTATAGATACATGCATTAAAACAATTGGGAGGGTTAAACGCACCGAGTTCATGAAAAAGCTCAGATACATAGGTGTTTGAAACAGTAAAGTATAGTATTGGCGAAATGAAATTACTTCAGGTATAAACCTGTACCGGACATAACTTACTTGGCCGTATAACGCATAATCAAACACATCGTATCGTGAGCCATAATTGCGGACAATTTCCCCGGGTGTCATAAGTGAGTTTGTGAAAATGATTAATAGTGGAATGATGTAGATAAGTGCTAAAGTGGTTAGGAATATTTTTCGAAACATATCATTACGCTCCCAAATCAACCTTTTTGTCAATTACGAAGAACAAAATCATAAAAACGGATATTACAAAAGTTATAACGAAAGCTGCGCTGGTTAGATTTTGATAGTTGAGCCAAAAAAATTGATTGTTCATGTAATGTTGCAACATATAAATGCTCTGGTGCGGATGGCTTCCGGCCAACATGTACAATTCACGAAAAATCCGAAACGAGTTTATAAATGACATCACAAACATAATAAACAGCCCGGGCACAAGGTAAACCAACGTAATTTTTAGAAACATTCGCATTTTTCCCATGCCCTCAACAGCAGACCACTCGTAGTAATCTTTTGGTATATTCGCGCGTGCCGCTAACGCCAAAACAAGGTTAAAGCCAAGGTTTTTCCAGATATATAGCCCTACTACAATTGCAAATGCGTGTTCTGTTTCCAGCCAGTTGGTATTTGTATTTAATAAGCGGCTAAGCAGCCCATTTGACATAAAAAGGCTTTGAAAGAAAAAGGCAGTGCTTGCGGTGGGGATAACTAATGGCGACATGAAAATTGCTTTTAGCCAACTTGTTCCTCTTAGGTTGAACATTAGGCACGCGATTGCCACAGGTATTACAATGTTAAGGGGGATGGCAACCAGCATAAACCGCAGTGTATTCCATATCGCCAACCGAAAGGCCTCACTGGCAAATAGGTTGATAAAATTATTAAGCCCAACAAAATTACCATTTCTATCAGATGTTGCATGGCCGAATGACATAGCAAACGGGATTATATAAAAAAGTAGCATACCTGCAAGGCTTGGGATTATGAAGAGTAGGGCAGTGGTGTTTTCTTTTCTAAACTTAAAGTTACTCATTCAGGTAAGTAGTAAGTCTAATTTGCAAGTTACTTGCCGCTTCCTGCGCTGTTACTTCGCCATTAAAGAACCGTTCCATTTCGGCCCTAACAAAGTTTCTAATCATGGGGTCGGCTATTCCAACCGAGGTTACGCTGGCCTCAAATTTGTTAAAAATAGCGATGTTATTTTCAAGGTCAAAATCGGCTGTAGAGCCGGTATATCCTGGATAAGCGCGAATGCTGCTAATTGTCATGCGTGAACGCTCGGCTGCGGCGGCCCTGTTTATGGGCGTTCCGTGTATCTCTGGGGACGTTTGCATTTCTTTCGATAATAAAAACTGCATAAAAGCGGCCGCAAGCTCTTGGTTTTGGCTGTTGGCATTTATTGCGAAACCGTTGTGTGCGCTGGCAAGGTTTCCTCCGCTGGAATTGGTGGCAACTATAAAATCTGAAAAATCGTCGGTTCCGTTTATGGTCATTGCCGGGCTGTGAATAAGTATCTCCCAAAATAACGCTTCTTCTCCGGCTTCTCCCCATCTTAAGCCGTTGCTCATCGTTTGAACAGCCTCTAACAGCGTGATAAAATTCTCGTTATCGATATTGGCTACTCTGTTAGCAAGGTCTATATATTTGTGAAAATCCAGTTCAAAGAATAGCTCGGCAACAGATGCTGGGGTTCCTCCAAATCCGGTTCCAGATTGGAAAAGTAGGGCTTCTGGGTGCGCATTTGATAGTTCAATCAGGTTTTCAAGTGTTAGCACGGAAGGTCTTTCGTCCGGTGCAAGCAAATCCCTGGCTTGAAAAGCCGAAAGACCAAAGGTTAGCGGAATCACATATCTTCCGCCATTGTACAAAAACGCATCCAGCACATTCTGATAAAACTCTCCTGGACGTAAATGGATATGGTCGTTCATGTCAACCAGCCTTCCGGTATCAGCAAGCCTTTGCCATTGAAGATTTTGGATGCTGATAATATCCTCACCGCCGCCGCTCATTAGAGCTGTGTTTATTATTTGGGCATAGGTTTGCCAGTTGTCGTATATAACATTTCTTATTGTTACGCCCTCATTCTGCGCTTCAAACATTCGTGCTGCACTTTCTAACAAAGGGTTTACACTCCCCGTAAATGATAGCGATGCAATTGTTAGTTCGCCGGTTAAGCCTGTGTTGCTGTTTTCATTCATGTTGGTTGTTTGGTTTTCTTCCCGTTGTTCGGCTCTGTTGTTGCAAGCAGATAGCATGGCCGCGGCTAAAAGTAAAAAAATGAGTGTTGCTTTTTTCATGAGTTTTCCTCCTGGATTTACCCTTGCGGGTATTTTGTTTTCGTCAGGAATATTAGCAAGTACATTTGTTATTGTGTTGATTTTGCCCCAAGCGATGCTGGACACACCCTAAACGTAATAGCTACCACTACGTTTGAGATAAAATGTAGCACATTCAGGCCATGGCACTGGAAATTATGCGCGTTACGTGGCATACTTATACCAATCCTCATTTAAAATCATACTTGTCTGTCGGTCAAAGCACCCCGTGCAGTGGTGCGGGGCTTCCCTCTGCCAAGCATGTTTTAAAATGGGATTAGTATTACATAACGCTTGAAATAACCATTGAGGTGAAAATATGCTAGGCATAATAATTTGTGATGATGACCGTTTTATGTTGGATTCATCTGTTAAAGCGGCACAACTATGTATACAAAGGGATAACTTGAACCTCAGAGTTCTTTGCGCAACTCAAAACTTCAAAGAGATTTTGTTATTTATCGAAAAAAATCCGGGGGTATACCTCTATTTCCTAGATATCGACTTTGGGCGTGACAGTCTAAATGGAGTAGATGTGGCAAAGATTATTAAAAAGAAAGAACCGCATTCTAAAATCGTGTTTGTAACCAGCCATGCCGACATGGGTATGGATATACTAAAGAGTGGTGTAGAAGCCTTTGGTTTCATAGAAAAAACATCTGACAAAAATAAAATGTTACAAGGCTATAAAAAGTATCTTAACCTGGTTACAGAAAAGATAAATGATACCCCACGGAGTGAATCGGAGGATATAAGATATCAAGGGGGTAAACGAAATCCCCAAAAATATCTTGGCAACGGCTCATTCGTAGCGGCTTAGAGCGGGTTGCAAGAATTAAACGGAAAGGAGGGTAGTATGTAAAATTGGTCGGGATTATAGCCTTGACCTTTTTTGTTTTTGAAAGTGACAACTAAAAACGCCGAAGCGGTGGTACTACCTCGCAAAAGTTTTCCCACCGCTTCTAGCCGCACCCGAAGGTACAGGAGAATTTTATCACGAAATAATCCAACCTTTCAAGGGTGTTAGCACAATTCGGAAAGGATTGGTTTCATAATGAAAAGCATTTTAGAA
>Ga0131853_10007058_pt1 | contig 20296 bp, 15 predicted proteins | sample TergutLab28metaG_FD_92764 | JGI IMG/M metagenome (GOLD analysis project Ga0131853, IMG submission 92764) | Labiotermes labralis P1 segment gut microbial communities from Petit-Saut dam, French Guiana - Lab288 P1 (version 2) (version 2) | ecosystem: Host-associated > Arthropoda: Insects >...
TAGTTGATGATGTCTCCCACTTGGGCGGTTGCACTGTTGGCTGTTTTGGTGATGCTTGGGTTTGGTGGGTTTACTGGCAAGCGGTCACGGTCGCGGTCACGCTCTGGACGACGGCGGTTGCCGCTGCTGTCATCTTCGGGCGCACCGTAGAGGATGGCTATGTTTTCGATGGTGAGGCCTTCGGCGGCAGGGAGGATTTCTACATCAAATGTGATGGTGGTTGTGCTGTGTGATGCCAAGGTTGAAATATATACTCTTAGTTCGCCTGTGATTGCGTTGAAATGATGGGTGGCGTTTGCGCCGCTAACCTCCAAGCTGTCTGAAATAAACTCTAGCAAGTATTGGTCTATCATATCAACAACCAGCAAGTCACGTGCGGTCACACGAGATAGATTTTCTACTGTAATCGTGTAAGTGACGATATCGCCTACTTCGGCTGGGGATGGGCTGGAGGTTTTGGTGATTGTTAAGTTAGGCGCGACAGGTATGCGATTGCGTCCGCGGTTTCTTTCGCGACGGCGTCCACCGTTTTCTGGTGGGCCATAGACTATGGCGATGTTTTCAATGTCTTCACCCGCTGCCGCTACAAGCACTGTTACGCTGAAAGTGATGGTGACGGTGTCGTTGACGGCAAGTTCTGCAATGTATACGCGTATTTCGCCTGTGGCGGTGTTGAAGTTGGATGTTGTTACGCCTCCTGTGACGGTTAGGCTGGATGGGTTGAATTGGACTAGATTTTGGTCTAGTGCGTCAATGACCAGATAGTCGATTAATGGGGCTGTACCACGATTTATTACAGAAATTGTATAGCTGATGATGTCGCCCACTTCGGCTTCGGATGTGTCGGATGTTTTAATGACTATCGGGTTGCCTGTACCGGGCACGGGCAATTGGTCACGGTCGCGGTCACGTTCAGGGCGGCGACTGTTGCCGTTTTCATCTTCTTCCGGCGCACCGTATACGATGGCAATATTTTCGACTGTGAAGCCTTCTGCGGCTGGTAGTATGGTGACGTTGAATGTAATGGTTGCGATGCCATTTGGTGCTATTTCTGTGAGGTATACGCGCAATTCGCCTGTGTTGCTGTTGAAGTTGTGGCTTGCGCCTGAGCCGCTGATGGTTAGGCTGGCTGGGTTGAATTGTAGGAAGGTTTGGTTGATTACGTCTATTACCAGTAGGTCAGTGGCTGGTGCGCTTGAGCGGTTGGTGACGGTGAGTGTGTAGGTGGCTATGCCGCCTACTGCTGCCAGTTCGGGGGTTGAGGTTTTGGTTATGGTTATTTCACCTGGGGTGGTTATTGGCACACGGTTACGGCTGCGGTTGCGCTCTCTGCGGCTGCCGCCATTTTCTGGCGGGCTGTAGATTATTGCTATATTTTCGATTTCTTCTTGCCCTGCGGCGGCAGGCAGTACGGTGACGGTAAATGTAATGGTAATGGTTTCACCTGCGGCGAGTTCTTCAATGTATATATGCAGTGCGAGTTCTCCGGCAGTGGCGGTGAAGTCGGTGGTGGTAATACCGCCTGTGACTACAAGACTTGTTGGGTTAAACTCCACTAGGTTTGTATTGATTCTGTCAATCAGCAAGTAGTCATATAAAGTGATTATGCCTGTATTTTCTACCGTGATGGTGTAATTGATGGTGTCGCCTACTTCTACTTCGGTAGCGTCGGATGTTTTTTCGACGGTTACGCCTGTATCTGACTCCCATATCGCAACCAGTGTGACATCGGCAGATGGCATGGTAAATGTATTGCCGCCAGTGAGTAAGCCGTTATCTTCTCTGTACCAGCCTATAAAGACATCATCGGGGGCAATGGGAACTTGTGATGCCACTGTCACCGTTGTACCAGATGTTTGCCAGTGGTTGCTTGGCATATTTGTTGCCATGGGTTGACTACCTGGGTCATAGAAGACATTGTGCCACAGGCGCATAGCTACGGGTGCGCTTACGCGGTCGGCAGAGTTGCCCAGCACTTGCCCGAATACGATACCGGCATAGCGGTTTGTTGCGCCTCCGTCATAGTTTGCCATCGCTGCTTCGGTATGCGGCGCAAAACGTAGTGTGAAGTTGGCTTCGGTGTCATGCGGTATTGACCCAACGTGGGTGATGCGCACCATTCTAATTTGATTGCGCATGGCTTGGGGTATTGCGTTCCAAGGTACAAAAGTGGGGTCTAGTCTATTTAGCGTGTAGTCTGTCGAGTAGGTCACTTCAAAGTTTAAGCCTGATGGCGCGTCAATGATGACTTCTTGCAATAGATTGAGGGTGAATCCAAAGTATTCATTTGCTGGCTGCATAGTTGATGACGCGCCTAAGATGCGTTCGTCTGCTTTGGGGATGGGGATACGTGCAGAAAAGCCTGCCACCGCCGCACCTGAGTTATTGAAAATATTGAGGCGATGCTCTACATGCCCACCAGGGGTGAGTTCAAACACGGTATTGCCAGTAGCCCAGTTGTATTGTGTCCAGCCCTCGTTGGAGGTAAGTGTTGACCCCGCAGGCACGTTGCGGGCTTCTGTCCAGGTGATGAGTTCGGCGGCTTCGGTAATATTTACTGCGTTTAGGTTCATATTGGGGCTACCAACAGTTTGGCTTGGGTTTGTACGTGAGTCACCATTGGCGGCACCAATACTAAATGTACCATCAAGTGTACGGTGGTGAGCAATAGCCGACCCAGCAGCATGAATGCGAATGCCATTATCTATTGTGCTAACCATCAGTAAATCACGCGGATGTATTGCATTTGTTCTTGCAGTCGGTAATGCGAAAATATCAAAAAACACGCTAAATCTGGGTGCTTCCATATTTGCGTCAAAATGCCCCAGTGTCGCTTGGTCTATCCTTAGACGGTAAACATTGCTGCCTGTTACATCTGTCAGTGTATCAATATGAAGGGTTCCATTTGATTCACTCCATGTTGTTTCACCCTGCGTTACCCGAATAGAGTCACGTACAACATTTAATAAATCCGCTGGTGAGCGCAGGTAAACATAGAAACCTTGTACGCCAAACACATTTGGCGCATATTGGAAGTCCATGGATTGAAGTCTCCATTCAACATTTTGAAGGGTTTCACCTGCCCTTATCGTTTGACCCGGCAGGTTAAAAAGACTTTCAAGGAATACAAATGCGGCGTCATCGGATGCAGTCATTATCGTAGTCGCTGAGTCACGCTGCGTTGCATGTATACCATCTGCTGCGCCGCTGTCAATTTGACCAACCACCACATCGGCACTCACTGGTGTTCCACCCGAAATGGGGCTTAGTATTTGCCCTAAATAGAGAAAACTTAATCGGTGCGCATTCTGAAACAGATAGCGCGGCTCAAATCCTGCATTCACAGGCACATCACCATACATTTCATAATATAGTTCTGTAATAAATTCATTTGCGGCTAAATCATGATGAAGGTTTAAATTAACAAATGGGAAACCTGACAAGTTGCCGTTGGAAAGTAGTGGGCCTGCAATATCAAAGCTTCTTCCGCTGGTGGTTTTAATTTCTATATTTTGGATTCCATCTGCCGCAGGTAAGCGGAAACCACGCACCCCAATCAATGCTTGAGTTGCGGGTGGAAATGTCACACGAACAGCTTGATTTTCAAGCGGATGTGCAAATTCATTGCTCATCAGAAACCCACCCAATGGCGCAAGCGGTAAGGCCGAGGGGGTTCCAGAAAAGAATCCAGCAGGCCGCATAGGTACAACTGTCAGCCTGTTTTCGAAAGGGGCTGCAACAATAACTTCGTGCATTCCTTGTGTAGCCCGCATCGTTGGAGACATGCCTTCTGCTATATCAAATCGATGTCCAGAGCTAGCACCACCAAGTATTTCTGATGCACGATAAAGCCCAGGCACTGCCCCGACAGGAACGATTCCATATATTTCAAGAAATCCACGGCCTACATTCCATGGTGAACTAAGGTTGGCTTCTTTCAGTGTGATTATCAAATGATGATTGGCTACATCAACGCTGCTATCCACATGAAAATCAAACATATCATCTGTTAAGTATACTGCTCCCGATGCCAGCCTCACACCTAAGTTATCAGTTGCGCCGTCAGTCAATTCTTTTGGTACCAGAATTGTGAACGTGATTTCGTTATGAAGCAACTGTCCCGCAGTAAATTCGTTAGGAGAGCCTGTTCCAACATGACCAATTGTAATATGTGCCAGCCATTCCTGACCTTCTGCAACCACTTGTTGATTACTATCATTTACCGACCTTATTACACGCGTACTAATATCTCCTGTAAGCACATACCGCCCTAAAACCGCCGCCGGCATAATAGACGCGCCATCCTCTGAAACCGTTACAGTAATCGCGTTACTATGGTATCTTGCGGTACGGTCTGCGTTTATTGCTTTCAGGCCAAAAGCCCAGTCAGACACGACCTGTATCGGAATATCTACAGATACATCATTCACATCGTTGTTGATTTCAAACACAACTCTGCCAGCAAGTGGTTGATACACATTGCCGGATGATTGTGTAATTTCTGTAGCGGGGTAGTATCTTGCATTGGTGATGATGCCTACTAATTGTGGGTGTTCTGCCAGCCGCGCTGTGGAAAATTCCCAGTTGTTTGGACGGTGGCCGCCGCCTGTTGCAACCATACCAGGCATGGATAAAAAGCCCAGTCCGTTTGTCAGTATGACTTCAACTTCCCGCGCTGTACTGTTATCTGTAAAATCTGCAACAATGCGAAGGGTATCAGCAGTTACAGTAGATTCAAATATACCACGGGTAAAGTCTACGCCAGGGGTGGTAAAATGTACGCCGCCGATGCTTATTTCTGATACATTTCCGCCAAGTGGGGCAATGCCAATAAGTGGCGTAGACACAATTGGCAAAAGCAGTTCTAACTCGCATTCGCAGTCTTCTTCGCCGCAAAGCTCGTCTGTTGGTTCTTCTTCATCTGTTGGCTCTTCCTCATCTGTTGGGGTGTCGGTTGGGTCATCTGTAGGGTAATCTGTTACATTTTCGGTGGGTTCATCTGTTGTGTTTTCAGTTGGGTAATCTATACCGTCGTCGGTCGGGCTTTCCGTTCCATTGTCGGTTGGATTGTTTGTGCCATTTTCTGTTGGTGCATCTGTGCCACTGTCTGTGCCTAGTTCAAGTGCGGTTGGTTCATCGTTTGGATAGGTGGCTTCATCACCAATAACCACCATCGAATCTGACAATGCAATCGCTTGCAGTGGGCTTAAAGCCAGCAGCAGCGCGAAAAACAGGGCTGCAAATCTTCGGATTGCTGGGCTTCGCCAGTTAAGCTTTTTTAAGTAATTCTCCATCATTTACCCCTCCATAATAACTTTAATGAATTTTAATTATTATGATTATACAATGGATTTTTCTATGTACAATAGATAATATCGTATCATGCATTTTGAAGTATTTAAGATGCATATGTTGATGTGGGATACAAAAATCATGAAATCCATTTGCAAGTCATAAACTTTTATTGACGGTGTAAACTTTCTCATGATACAATTCCTATGTAACAAAGAAATATTTTCGGGCATACTATGAAGTGACGATAATCGTCAGCAACTGATTTTAAAAAATGAGTTGCAAGAATATAATGGTGGGCTGACACCACAATAATCCGAAATTGTAGCCAGACGAATGTGCTGGAAGTTGGCAAGCAACAGAAAAACTTGAAAGCGTAGCCAGATGAATGTGCTGGAAGTTGGCGGACAACAGAAAAATCAGTCACTGAAAGAGAAGCTTATCGCTTAGGCGGTACTCTTCTCTTTCTAAATTTTAAGGGGATTTTACAATGAAGAAAGAAGAAGCTATACAAATACTTACGGGTTGCGCTAAGCTGTATCATGAAAATTTGCTTAATAATAATCTTTTGTTTGTATTTGGAACAATTAGTTCTATGCGATATTTTGAGTCCATTTTTCTGGCGCAGAATTTTACGCATTTAACAGGAGTTATCTTAAATAATAATATTGATAACGTAGAGTTTTACAATATGTGCACAGGAAGGAGACTATCCCCTGCCGATTTTGAATTAAAAAAAGATGGAACTACGAAAATGAAGTTATTGGTGTTGACTCAAGTGATGAATATACATAAAACTGCCAAAATGGTTGGTGACTACAATCAAACTAGGCTTAAATTAAGCACGAAAAAAGTTGCAGGAGGGGTTCATGCTTGCCTTGGTTTTACAGTGGCAAAGGAAAGCCCGATGTTTTATGTTCCCAACACAGTGTTGAATGAAAATATAAAACATGTGACCAGCAAACCTATTGAACGCTTGCTTGCTATCTTCAAAAAAAGAGTTGATGATAAAAAATATCAACCATTGTCGTGTGTTTATCTTGCAAAAGACATTGAAATTGAATCTATCCTGTCGAACGAAGAAATAAAAAACAAAACATGCGTCTAAACTTCTACAAAATTTCAAAGTTCTTATATCCAGTGACTAACGCAACCCAAATCTATCCTTCAACACCGCATTAATATCTTCAGCATCTTTCCTGTTCCTATATTCCTTCGCCCCAATAATAGCAGCATAAATGCAAGCCAGTGTCACCACAAATACAATGGCAATCCACGGGCGCAGGCAAGAAACCCACCCTAAATAAACAGCAGTAAAAAGCGACCCGCCAACTGCCGCATGAAAATGAACAATGACACGGGCAATCATGCTTATGCGGCTGACGTCCGCCCGAGAGTAAAAAACAAAGCACGTAAAACAAATAAACAGTGTGTTTAACAGCAACACCAATAAATCATAGGTGCAAACGGGCGCAATATCAAACAGCCCTGTAAAAGCAAGGGCAAACAATACAGACCCTCCATACAAGGCAAGAAACATTTTTGAAATAAGCATGAATATTTCTTTTGCGTTCATATGATACCCTCGTTATTCTTGCGGCTAAATGCCCAGCTTCTTTTTTAGCTCGCGTACATAAAACCGTGAAATGATTATTTTTTCGCCGTTCTCCATTGTGGCTTCAAGGCGTGCATTGACCGCGGTGGCGACCGATTTTACTTTGTTTAAGTTTACAATAATACGTTTTGACACACGAAAAAATGTGCTTTTGTTTAACGACTCCTCTAATTCATACAGTCTTTCACGTGAGGCATATACGGCGTTTTTACAATAGATAAATATTTTGTTGTCAACCGCCTCGATATAGTATACATCGGCCGAACTGACTTTATGGTACACATTGTCTTGGTATGCACCCAAAGTGCGTTCGCGGTCTTTTATTTTTTCCACAAGGCTTAAAAGGTCAGGGCTGACTTCGTGGCATCTGATTATAATTTGTTCGTTTTCGCCGTCTGCCAGTTTTTGAATAATAACATCCAAAGCCGCCCCTCCTTTCGTCATTTATATATACAATACAGTGTAGTCTATTGTTTTTGCAAAAGGCAACAGGAATTTATTTACACCTCACAAAAATACTGGCTAAGCGGCAGAAATTAGGCTGTAATAAAAAACCAAGACCAATGCGGAAACATTGGCCTTGGGTGAAGTAGTTTTGCACCGTCGGGTGTTATTATGACTGACTGAGATTAGTCCAAAAAACTTTACCCTTTCACACTACCCAAATGCACACCCTTTACAAAATACTTTTGCAAGAAAGGGTATATGAATAAAATCGGCAGTGTAGCAACAATAGTAATAGTCGAACGCACAGCGATGGGTGTAATTTGCTGGAACGCGCCGCCGCTGCCTGCTGCCGCCTGGGCAGCAAAACCTGCTTGCTGCGCACTCATTTGCGCCATGGCAGTGGCAAGTACACGGTGCAACTCAAACTGCAACACAGTCAACCGCACTTGGTTTGCCGGTGTGATAAAAACAAAGGTAGTAAACCAGTCGTTCCAGTTGCCCACGGCAATCCACAGGCCAACGGTGGCAAGCACTGGCTTGCATAGCGGCAACACAATTTGTATAAATGTGCGGAACTGGCTTGCCCCGTCAATTTCTGCCGCCTCGGTTAAACTTTCGGGCAAACCCTGCATAAACGCGCGGATAACAATCACGTTGAACGCACCAAACAGCCCCGGCACCCAGTACACATGAAAAGTATTCACCAGCCCAAGGTCGCGGAACAAAAAGAACGTGGGAAGAAGCCCTGCAGTGACATACAGTGTCACCAAGAAATAAATCGTCACGGCTTTTTGGAAAATAAAATCCTTGCGGCTGACTACATATCCTGCCATCGCGCAAATAAATACACCCAGCGACGTAGAAATAAGCGTACGCAGTACCGAATTTCTAAAGGCAATCAACAAAACCGGATTTTCAAACACATGGATATAGTTCTCAATAGTAAAATTTCTTGGCCAAAGGTAAATGCCGCCCCGTAAACTGTCCGTCGCATCATTAAAAGAGATAGCCAGCGTGTTCAGCATCGGGTAAAGCATAATTGCCATCACAAACAACATGAAAATCGTATTGAATGTATCAAAAATGCGGTCGGCTGTTTTTTGAGTCATTTTCATTTTCGGCTCCTCCTCTACACTAAGCTTTCCTTAGCGAATACCTTTGATGCCTGATTCGCTATGGTGATTAAAATGATACTGACAACGGTTTGGAACATGCCCGCGGCTGTTGCCGTCGAGAAGTTACCCATTTGGATACCATAACGTATGATGTAAGTATCTATGACTTCGGCAACAGGTCTTGTCAGGTCATTGCTTAAAAGCAGCGGCAATTCAAAGCCCACACGCATGACCCAGCCTACATTCATGATGAGCAATACCAAGATGGTAGATTTGATGCCCGGCAGCGTCACATGCCGTATTTTGGCGAAACGCCCCGCACCGTCTAAGTCGGCACTTTCATACAATGCAGGGTCAATAGATGTAATGGCAGCCAGGTAAATGATTGTACCCCATCCCGCGCTTTTCCACACCGTAGACCAACCGATAATACTCCAAAAATTGTCGGGGTTTGCCAAAAATATAATGGGTGCATCAGTAATGCCCAGCCACATCAGCAGCTGATTCAATATGCCCATGCCCGACAAAAAATCACCAATCAGCGATGCGGCAATCACCCATGATAAAAAGTGGGGCAAATAGGAAACCGTCTGCACCACACGTTTGAAAGCCGTCAGGCGAATTTCGTTTACAAGCAGCGCAAGCAACAACGTAAAAATAAAAGACAGCACCAAGTTTATTACACTCATTGCCAACGTATTCCGTATAACCTGCAAGAATATGGGGCTTGTTATAAACAGCCTTTCAAAATGAGCCAGCCCCACCCACGGATGCACGTCCCTGCCCGGGCGGAAATCTTGAAAAGCCATGACCCATCCCCGCAGCGGCAGGTAGCTGAAAATAAAAACGTAAATCATAATGGGAACAATCATGACAAGCAGTTCCCACTGACGAAAGAGCTTTCTCATAAACGGACTTTTTCCTTGCATACGCATACACCCCTTTATGTTTCAAAAAAGGGCTATCGCAATGCAACAGCCCTTCTTCAATTATAGATAGTAATTAATTGGCAGCCGCCACACGCACTTGAATTTGACGCTCTATTTCATCAAGCACATGCTGATATCCTGTGCCGGCAAACTCGATTTCGTACTCTGCCCAAATGCTGTCAAACTGACCCTCTGGTGCGCTCACCAAACGTGCCAGATGCAATACGTTTACATCGTCAACACGTTGTTGGGCAAGTTGTGCGTCAGAACCATCCGGCCATGTCATACTCCAGAATGGATAGTACACAGGGCGCGGGCGCGGTTCGCCCATGAAGCCCGCTTCGATTAAAATACCCAGTCTTTCAAACAATGCACGGTCGTAATCCAGCAAGCTTGCAAAGTACTCTTCTGGCTGGTCGCCGGGCAATGTATGGTTGCCGTCAGCAAATCTGCCTTGAATTTTGGGGAAAGATTCAAACAGTCTTAGACCCATGTTGTCCACAGACCATCTTTCGTCTTGTTGATTAATACGTTGCTGTGGGAAACGCTCCATACGGCCTTCGCTGTTAAAGAACCAGTGTTCACCTTCGATACCCCATGCAAGGAATCTTTGCACATCTTCTTGGATAATCCAGTTGAAATATTGCAAGATTCTTTCAGGGTCTTGGGCACTGGTAGAAATACCAATACCGTTGTTTCCTGTCCAGCCAGGTACACCCATGTAGTTTGGCTCTACACCCGGGAAGGTGAGTGCCAATGGCAGGTAGGTTCTTTCGGGGCGGCCTTCTGCCAGCAGTGACACTTGTGCGGCGTTGAAGTTCCATTTTTGGTCGAAGAAACCAAGCACTGCGCCTGATGCAATAGTTGCAATGTATTGGTCAAATGTTCTTGTGAGTGTTTCCAGTGGAATGGTGCCACGGTGGAATTCTTGGTTTAAGATGTGGTAATACTCTCTTGTCCAGTCGTGAATCCAGCGTTGGCGCACTTGGTAGTCGCCTATAGGAAGCGCAGGGCCCCAGTTTCCATAGCCTTGCATAAACATTGGCGGGTTGTCGATACAGAAACGTCTCCAGCCTTCGGTCAACACTTCAAAGCCGATGGTTGGTACACCGTCAATGGTTGGGTTCAGTTCCATGTATTCGCGGATGAAGTCGAAGTATTCATAGATATCGGCTGGCGCACGGCCAAAATGATCCAGCACTGATTTTTGTAACCAGAACGCAGAATCCCATGTTTCAAGTGTAACATGCTCGCCAAAATGTGTGCCGAAAATGTCCATGATGTAAATGTTGTCACGCCCGTGGAACATACTGTTCCACCACTGGCTATAATGGCGGTGAAGGTTTGGCGCATGTTGGGGAATCAAGTCTTGCAACGGAATAAACGCGCCTTCGTTGATGAATCGATCAGAGTCGCCGCCCAGGAACAGAACGTCTGGGAAGTCGCCAGCCGCAAGCATGATACCCATGCTGGTTTCAAGGTCGCCCACTAAGTGTTCAAAATTGACTCTTACGTTTGTGATTTGTTCTATAATTTCAATGATTGGGTTGTCTGCCATTGGTGGCATATCTGGGTCGCGGTGGAAAAATGTAAATTCAAAAAACGGCATATCTTCCATACCCGATGGCGGAAGACCATGTGCGGCAGCTACCGCACGGGCGGCGTCACCATCTACAGCAGGCGTGTCATCGTTGCCGCCGCAAGCCGAAAGCGCAAATGCGGTTAATGCGAAAAATGCGGCTAATAATGTGATTTTCTTTTTCATTTTAGGAATCACCTTTCTTTTCAAAAATTATACTGTGGGCATTTAGACAGTATGACAAATGCTTGCAATATTGCAACAATTGTGCGACAAATCCATTGGTAATTATGCCAGACTATTCACCAACAAATTCGCATATTGATGTCTATGTTGCTGAATATATCACTAATGTAACCATTTTGCAATAAAATATTAGCCAAAATGTAAACATTGTTTAGATATTGCAAAAATGCAGATGGGATGTTTACATTTTTTAAAATTGAGATATAATAAAAACAGGTAACCGTCGCAGACGCGACTCACCTATAACTTGATGGTTATACTACAGCCACCCTGCTACTGTGAATAGCAGAGTGGCATTTTTAGCTGAACGTAAAAATAAAGGTCAGCAATACAATCAGAAACGTTCCAAATGCAAAAAGCAACATGAGGATTTTATACGAATCTTTCATGCAATCACCTCCCATCTTTTGTAAAAAGAGTGGAAGGCAAGCCATATCTGCTAGATTACCTGCTTCTTGAATAGTATCATATGCATTAATGCCCTGTCTACATTCTAGCAAATGCACTTTCCATTAAAATATGAAACGCTTGCCCCTCGGGTGCAATGCCTGGACTGTTGAAAAACGGCGCACCGCATACAGGGGTTACATATCCATTTTGATTGACCGATTGATGCACTTTTTCACGTATCTTGTTTACCCTCTCCAGAAATTTAGCATCCAGCCAACCTTGTTTTACCCCTTTATACACCGTATAGCATAGCATCTGGGCAAAGTTCGCTTCGATAAAACTATCGGGCATTGTCAGGAAATTGTGAAACAATCCATCTGCTTCATATTTTAGCGCGGCTTGGCATGTATCGCTTACTATCGCGATATAGCGTTTTTTCACCTCATCTTTACTGCTTGGCAAGCCTTCAATCATGCGCGACAACCCCGCAATAGCCCAGCCATTTCCAACACCCCAATATGCAGATACTTCAAATACTTGCTTTTCATCATCCCATATATGACGGAATAAATTGACCTGATTATCGTAAAGCGCGTCCACATATCCATCAGCCTGTTTTATTGCTTCATCTACATATCCGCCACTCAATAAGGCTGGCGGAAACATATATAATGAATCCACCCAAAACTGTTGTGCATTGTCCATATGGTATACAATACCCTTTTTGTTTCTTGGCGCATCATGCAGTGACCATTGCCAGGCTTTATCCAGTGCGGCTTTTAGTGTTGGGTCTTGGGTTTTATCATACGCCCACACCAACACAGGCAGAATAGCCACAGGGTCGGTTACAGCATTTTGACCGCCCATATTGCCCAACCGCCCATCTGGTGTTTGACGGTTTACCGCGTCATAAACTAACCGCAAAGCAATGTCCTCGTCACCTGATTCGTGGAAAGCCAATGCCGCCACGGCCTGTTCCCATGAATAACGCTGCATACACAACAGAGCCGACTTCACTTTTTCTAACATTTTTTCGCCTGCTTTCTTTTTTTGTTTGGAGTATAAACGATGCTGGGCATCTTGGCTACAGTATTGACCAGCGCAAAACTTCCCATTATTATCATACGGCAAAGCCAAGACATTTCAACTTCTTGCATTTTGCAAGAAGTTGAAATATGTTTTTGTTTGGGCTTTATATAAGTGGACTCAGATAAAATAGAGAGGAAGAAATCAAAATGCATTTTCTACTAGACAAATCCACAGGCTATTTTCAGCGCCACGGCGTTGACATTATGGCGTTTGATGATATTTATCCCGAGGGGCATCAGTCGGGCGTGAGCATCATCATGCATGGCAATAGACTGGCAACCAATGGTGACGTGCGCTTCGAGCCAACGCCGGGACAATGGCAGCCGGTGCCAAAACAGGGCGAACGTACGCTGGATTATGACGCCAATACCATCACCACAAGGTTGAGCTTCCCCGATTCAGAACGGCACCTTAAAGGCTTTAATCCAATGGTATACCCCGACTATGCATTTGACTATAAAGTCACAGTCAAGGGTGATGGCAGAAAAGTAATCGTTACCGTTGATTTAGACAAGCCCCTGCCTGACGAATATGTGGGCAAAATCTGTTTTAATCTTGAGTTATTTCCAGGGGCATTCATGGGTGAACACTGGATAATGGATGATAAAACGGGTATGTTTCCGCATCAGCCCAATGGGCCCGTGCTGGTGAAAGCATCTAACTATCCACCACAAAAAGACTATAACCCACTCGCGGCAGATGATATCATTGCCGAACCTTACGCTGTTGGGCATTCGTTCACGGTCTGCCCGGACAACTCACTCCATTGCTTTAGCATTGAGTCCGATGTATCACTCAAACTTTACGACGGAAGAATGAACCACAACAACGGCTGGTTTGTCCTTTCCAGCGAAATTCCTGCGGGCGTTACAGCAAATGCCATCACGTGGACGATTGAGCCAAGGACGGATGAATCTTGGCGTTATAAACCCGTTGTCCAGACATCGCAAGTAGGATACCACCCTAACCAGCCGAAAATTGCAATTGTTGAACTGGACAAACGGACGTTGGACTATGGTGATATGCAAATTTACGAAGTAATACCTTGCGGCTTATTATTGGAATTATCCAGCAAAGGAATAGATATTGAGTGGGGGCAGTTCTTACGTTATAAATACGTGAAGTTCGACTTCTCAGAACTTAAAAAAGAAGGACTATACAAAATCGTTTATCAGAACAGTGAATCCTCTGTGATTCGCATTGCCAGCGATGTTTACGACAGAGGTGTATGGCAGCCTGTGCTGGAATATTTTCTTCCCGTGCAGATGTGTCACATGCGCGTCAATGAAAAATATCGTGTATGGCATGATTTATGCCACAATGACGATGCACGCATGGCACCAATAAACCATAATCACTTTGACGGATATGTGCAGGGTGAATCCACGCTGACAAAATTTAACCCAGGCGATGAAGTCCCAGGGCTTAATGTGGGTGGTTGGCATGACGCAGGAGACTTTGATATCCGCATAGAATCCCAAAGCGAAGAAGTGTATACGCTGGTGCTTGCATATGAAGCCTTTGGCGTGGACTACGATGTCACCACAATAGACCAGACAACAAAAACAGTAGAAATACACCAACCCGACGGCAAAAATGATATTTTGCAGCAAATTGAGCATGGCATACTGTCTATAGTGGGCGCATACTTCGCGCTGGGCAGATTCTATAGAGGCATCATCTGCAACGACTTGCGGCAATATGTACTGCTGGGCGACAGCGCGGCAATGACCGACGGAATCAAAGGCGGGGACGATGACCGCTGGGTATTTACAGAAGACAACCCTGCGCGCGAACTCACCGCCGCCGCGCATATTGCCGCCGCAGCACAGGCATTAAACGGCTTTAACGATGAGTTAAGTGCCAAATCATTGCAAGCGGCAAAGGAAGTGTATTCCATCACTCAAGTATCAGACGATGACAAACAAGCAAAGTTTGCAAAAATCCACGCGGCTGCCGAGCTTTTTTTAACCACAGGCGCGCCAGAATATAGCGACTTCATATGTTCTCAAACTGAATTCATCACGGCAGAAATAAACACATTAGGCTGGATTATAGCTCGTGTAGAAAAAGCAATAGGCAACAGCGACTTCGCCGCCGCAATCCATCATGTATTGCCTACATTGAAAGAAATGTTCGACAACGAAAGCAAAGAAACCCCTTACGGCATACCATACCGTCCACATATTTGGGGCGCGGGCTGGGGTATCCAGCGGCTTGGCTTCCAGTACTATTTCCTGCACAAAGCCTACCCAGACATTTTTGACCCCGCAATGATTTTCTCAGCACTCAATTTTGTGCTGGGCTGTCACCCTGGCTCAAATAATATCTCGTTTGCGTCGGGCATTGGGGTCAAGTCCGCGCTGGTTGGCTATGGGCTCAACCGCGCCGATTGGTCATACATCCCAGGCGGCGTTATTTCAGGCACCGCGCTGATTCGCCCCGACTTCCCCGAGCTGCTGACATTCCCCTATCTATGGCAGCAGGTGGAATATGTCATGGGCGGCGGTTCTTCGCATTATATGTTTTTGGTGCTGGCAGCGCAGTCACTGTTGGCAACCGCCGAAAACCCTTCTTGAACTGTGCCGCATCGCAGGAAACGCGCGGCATTAGGTGCGTTTCTGAGAAGCGGCATATGCGAAAGTTAGGGGTTTCGGAGATTGTCTGCTGAAAGGATGAAAAAATGAAACACCTTCAATTACCAGCCGCATTAAAGGAAATGCTGCATGGCTTCAATCATGAAACAGTAAACATGGGGGACACAGAAGACATCGTTACGCGTTTTTTTGCCGCCAATGGGAAACAAAATGAAAAAACCCTCTTTCTAAAAACGGGCAAACTAACCCCCGAAGCATATCGTGAACGCGATATGCTACTATGGCTTAAAGGAAAACTGCCAGTACCCGACATGCTACACTGGCACGAAACAGACAACACATACTACATGCTAACCACCGCCGCCCAAGGCATAATGGCATGTAGCGAACGCGGGCTTTCCGCACCTGAGAAAGACGTACTGCCCGCCCTAGCCGATGGCCTATTGCAATTTCAAAATATAGACATATCCGATTGTCCACTAGAAAGCCGCCTACATCAAAAACTAAAGACAGCACGATACAACGCCGAACACGGGCTGACAGATATGTACTTTTTCGAAAATAATGAAAGGTTTCCCACCCCAATAACATTGTATGAATACCTAGTTGCAAATAAGCCCCCTGAGGATTTAACCCTCACCCACGGCGATTACTGCCTGCCAAACATTTTTATAGCCAATCAAAAGGCGGTTGGGTTCATAGACATGGGCCGCGGCGGCATAGCTGACAAATATCAGGATATTGCACTGTGCTATCGTTCGTTGAAGTACAATACTTTCGATAATGTTAACGAAAATTTATTTTTCGAATGTTTAGGCATAAAACCCGATTGGAATAAAATTGATTACTACATTTTGTTAGATGAATTGTTTTAATGCCATTCTCATTTCAATAAATCAACAAAAAGCCAGCAACTCAAGTGAAATAAATGAGTGCTGGCTTTTATCATTTTACTTATTTTTCTGCTTCCCTTGAATTTCAGGAACAGGCGGCACATCATTTTTAGGTACTTTATTTTTATGGTTGCTTTCGGTACCATGGGGTTCGTCCGAACCAGGGCGGCGCATACCAGCCTTTGCCATCACATCAACTCCTTGATGTTATCATACCCACAAAAATCAAAAAAATTACAATCTTTATTTCCGTCCAACAATCAATCCGTGATTGCTTATTCCTAAAACACTTTCTTCTTGACGCGTTGCGTGATGATAATCGCACCACAACGCAAATGCTTCTTCATCCATCTTATCTATTTTTTCTTTAAGAAATATAGACATCCCATCCGTAGCGGCATGTTCAATAATGTGCAACCCTAAATCTTTGTAGGTTTTTTCAATAAGGTCAGGCTTGTCATAATAGCTGTCCGTCCAAAAATGTAAAGCATCATCCATTTTTGATACACCTGTGGCTAATAAATTATTAATAAACTCTTTTTCTAAATAACTAAAATCATTGGTGGCGATCAACGGGATAATAAATAGTCGATTAATGTATGCAGAAAACAATATGCCTCCCTTTTTTAAAACCCGTAAGCATTCATTTAGACATTGTAAACGGTCTTTTTCTTCCGTCAAATGATACAGCGGCCCCATACATAAAACAGCATCAAAACTTTCATCATCATACAAACGCAAATCCCGCGCATCATTTATTGCGGTATCCATAGAATAAGGCTTGTTTTCTAATTTATGATTGATTATTTCAATATGACGCGGAGTGATGTCCAATGCCGTGACATCGTGACCCGCATCCGCCAAATGAAACGCGTAAATACCTGCACCTGCAGCACAGTCAAGAATTTTTGATTTTTTATGCAAATGGTTTTCAAATATTTTAATTGTGGTTATAAACTCAACTTTTCTTGCGTTATTGGTTGTCAGCCTTTGCTCTTCTTTATAGTTTTCGTATGCATCGATAACCACATCACTCATTGAAATGCATCCTCTCAAAATTTAAACAATATTTCAGTATATTCATACATTTTATTAAATCCCAATTTTTTATACATTTCCTTTGCTGTTTCATCTTCGTCAGTATTCAAATATATCAGGGATACACCTCTATGCATTGCGCTCTTTATCAAATTTGTCAACAATGCATTACCAAATCCTTTGCGCTGCGCTTTTGAAGATATAGAAAAATTTTCAATTTTAGCGGTGTCCTCAAAAACAAACATTTCACAATTGCCTATAGCAACCCCGTCGCTATAGCACAAAAACGAATCTACCCCGCCATCTGATAAATAAACATCTTTTCGCCTATCCACTCGTCTTGTACAAAAATCAACACCAAGGATATCACCTTCTGCTTCTAAGTCAAGACGCAATATCTCGTTTATCATTTCAGGTTTATCGACTTTAAGTACGCTACATTCCACAGTTTTGCTAATTTCCAAAAACCTTGAAATATCAAATACATAGCAACCCAACGTAGAAAGTTCATATTTGTAGGACACACTAGTCAAATTTGATTCATTCACAGGCGCATCACAACGAATCAGACAAAAATCCCGCGCTTCTTTCTTGCGACCAACAACTTCTGATTCCATAAACCGATTAAATACTGAATCATCCACTACATCCTTTATCCATATAAAATTATGAGAGTACATGTCAGGTATTGAATCATCACGGAACTTTATTAATCCATCTTGCTCTACTACTTCGCTAAAACATGCAGCATAGTTTCTTTCACAATGCTGAATTTTTTCTATGACTTTCATATTGTACTAACCCCTTGATGAATATTTGATAGAATAAATATATTTTCTATTCATTCTAGGTTTCTACTCAAAGAAAGTCAACACATTTTCATACAATCTTAGCATGGCTACAATAGTCTGCTCATACGAAAAAAAGCGATGAGGTGCAAACATATTATAACCAACGCCGCCCATTATTCCAGCCATCTGCATTTGTCCTACGGCATGTACCGCCTGATAAGATATGTACTCACCATCATCAAAAGTTACGGACCCGAATAATAAAGGCACACCAACAGCGTATGACAAACGAGAAAGAACCACTGCCACTTGTTCGCGAGTAATAAATTCATCTGGTGAAAAGTTATTTTCGTCGATACCATTCATGATTCCGATATATGCTACTTTTTGCACGTTGACATCACTAGTATCAAAAAAGGATACGTGACCCATTATAGGCTTCGCCAAAACAACCTCATAAAAAGTAACAACAAAAGCAGCAAATTCGGCACGTGTTACAAACATTGAATAATCACTATACTCACTATTGGGTACAATACCCAAATAAACGGCATTTATTATACTCTCATGCGCCCAAATATTTGCTGTACTAAGGTCTATATCATAGATCGAATCTATAGCAACCATCTCATTTATGTCATACACTTCTTCTACTATACCGTCAAAATTTAAGTGTATAAAAACTACAGAACAAACAAGTCCGACGGCCAATATAACAAATTTTAGTCTTCCAACCTTTTTATAATATTTTCCACATTTCCAACACCTTTTTACACTTTCTTCTGACGTCTTAAGTACACCACAATGATGACATACTTTAATCTCAGGTCTTTTAGCTCTTGGGTCTACAAATTTATCACTACTACCATATAAACCCACACATCTTCCTCCTCCATCATTGCTTTGTCAAATAAAATAACCGCAACATTTCAGACTAAATAGCAATATATCATACTAAGTTCATAAATGCATTCTATATGATTGCATTTTATCAGTTACAGATTGTTCACCTAATACACACACCCTATACAATATACTAGAGGTGAACCCAATGACAAACAGACACGAACAACGCTACCTACAACTTGGTTTGAACATTGCATACTACCGCAAGCTAAGAGGTTTGACACAGATGCAGTTATCTGAAATTGCTAATATTAGCCGTACACACATGTCAAATATCGAAGCATCTGGAGTAGTAAAGCCTGTCTCGTTAAATGTTTTATTTGATATTGCAGAAGCACTTGAAGTTGAACTAGGAAAGCTATTGGAGATTCGGAATTAATTATTCAAAAACATTGTTTATATTGTAAAATAAAAAAAGCCTGTAGCAATTCGCTACAAGCTTTTTTATTTTACTAACTCCTCCCCGACCAGGATTCGAACCAGGGACTTATCGGTTAGCAGTGTGATGCTTTGGTTTTTGTAGATTCTCATGGCATACTGCAAAGCCTGTTATTATGTGATTTTTCCGCTACTGATTTGGCGTATCGTTTCATAACATTGGGTAGCTTTTGAAGGGGATTGTCCCAGTTTTGCCCCAATTTTTTCTTCAAAAAAAGCGTAAAATCCATGCTTATTTACACGTCAGAGCATCTTCCCAATTGTCCGGGAATCCCATAATTTTTATGTCTAAATGCTTCTCGTGTTTTTCCACCAATACAGACAGTGGCGCAAGGATGGAGTTATTCCATTCGTCACGCCAATTTGAATACAAAAGTTTCAGCATATATAACTGCTCCATTTGGATGAGCGGAGAATAAAGCCTTTAAGAACGGGTCAAATGGTACACCCATAATATTCAAAGTCAAACTCATAGCAAAACCCCTGCAAACGTGATGTTTACAGGGGTTTTATTTCCTCCCCGACCAGGATTCGAACCAGGGACCTATCGGTTAACAGCCGAGTGCTCTACCGCTGAGCTATCGAGGAATATTGAAATAACATTACAACAATCCTTAACGCAAGTTACCGCCCTTTTCAGCGCGGCGACCTAAAAGACTGAATACAGAGAAAGAAAGAATTAGCAATTCATAATAATTACAAAGTATACTAATATTACAAAATACATTTGAAATAATGGCATTGGCTTGAACTTACTGTCGGTTGCTACTCTGTGTTAGCATTATCTAATACCAACACTTCTACAACCACTTGTCTAGGACAAGCCCTCGGCCTATTAGTACGGGTCAGCTAAACATGTTACCATGCGTACACCTCCCGCCTATCAACCTGGTGGTCTACCAGGGGCCTTACTCGCTTTTAGCGATGGGGA
>Ga0131853_10007060_pt1 | contig 20294 bp, 13 predicted proteins | sample TergutLab28metaG_FD_92764 | JGI IMG/M metagenome (GOLD analysis project Ga0131853, IMG submission 92764) | Labiotermes labralis P1 segment gut microbial communities from Petit-Saut dam, French Guiana - Lab288 P1 (version 2) (version 2) | ecosystem: Host-associated > Arthropoda: Insects >...
ATCCAAAAACTCGGTGCAGAAAACCACATGCTGCAACTCAACATCTAATGCTACTGATGACGGGCGTATGTACCCGAAACATGTCGAGCTAAGAATACATCAATAAAATTACCTAGTTGCATCAAGTTGGCATTTCACTTTATTTCATGAGGAAGATGCACGGTCAAACAACCCTCATCGTCTTGGTACTAGAGGCGTCGAACAGAAGGTTTATACTGTAACAGTGTTAATAGCTTTTTTATGTGCGAAAGGATAATATTGAAATATATAAGCGAAATACAACGTGAGGTTGTGAAGTGGAGTAATGTGTCTCGGAATAGTGTCCAGCCGCAGTTTCTCTTCAATAAGTTCGGTAACGAGGTTTCGGGTTCCGTAAATTATGTAATTTCTTGGTCATATGAAAGAGAATTAACTTTTAGAGAAGACTGTACTGTAGTTTCACCACCGAGGCAGTAATACCTGCGGCAGCTTAAGAACATGGAGAGTACGGCACTGCCTATGGCGGTACAGATTGCGCGGTAATGTGTAGCCATTAAGTACTGTAACACGACCCTGAGGAATTATTATTATTATCCAGGATATGTTCATATCGGGAAAGCAATACGGAGGCCACACCCACTCGATATGAGGTCGAGCATTCCTTTCAGAATAGCAGCGACAGCACCAACGGCTGAAATTCGCGCTCCTGCCGTTTATGTAGGTGACCCTGCCCTGTGTTCGGTCGCGAAGGCTAATATTTTGACAGAGACTTTGGTTGAACAATACAACCAAGAGTGTACACTTATAAAAATACATAAATTAGTTGCTGAACTCTCCAAATTATACCTCATTATTGTATTAAATTGGATCCCTGAAAAAGCCGAAACATTTTGAAGTGTTAAAACAATGCTGTGTTTACAGAAATAGCAATTATTTGTTACGTTTGTTGACCAAATTAAAGCACACTGTAATAAGTCATCGCATTAAAAGTAGTAAAGGACCCTGGTTGTTTTTCTTATCCTCTCACACCAAATTATTTGACAGTGCCCTAAATTAGAAGAACATAGATAGCTCAATAGGGCCGGGTAGCTCAGTCGGTATAGAGACTGAATACTGGCTGGACGGTCCGGGATCGAATCCCAGTGGGCACGATAATTTCCGCCCGTCCAGACCGGCCCTGGGGCCACCCAGCCTCCTGTAAAATGAGTACCGGGTCTTTCCCGGGGGTAAAGTGCGGCCGGGGCGTGCTGCTGACCACTCACCCCCTTCTAGTGCCGCGGTCATGGAAGAGTAGAGCCATACCTCTACCCACCCTCTGGGCCACACCAGGCCTGTAACGGGATCACTTTACCTTTACCTTTAGGTAATTTAATCGGTATAGTGAATAGGCTATGAACTGGATGAAAGAAGTAAAGGTAGAGCAATCCCATTACAGGCCCGGACAAGCCCAGAGGGTTCCACGATTTTGAGGCTCCCAGATTTCAAGACAATGGCACATGTAGGTGGGAAGGTTGTCAGCCCTGCACACCGCCGCCTTTACGCTCCAGGAAATATTCCTGGTATTCGTTTCTGTTAGAGACTGAGTCAACCCCAGGGCCATAGTGCGGCCGGAAGGATTATGTCAATGAAAAATTCCAAAGAAACGGACGAGAGAGGGATTGTGTAATATTGGCAGTAGGAGAATTTTCTGTCCTCCAAAATGTCCGAACCGCTATGGGGTTTACCACCTGCTCAGGGGTAGCTCTACCCCTTTCCTCTGGGTTAGAGAGAGTGGGGCTTGAAGCTGACCACTTAACTCCACCTAGTGTTGAAATCAAGAATAGAAGAAATTAAAATTTTACGCCTTCACACGCCTTCATGACTTGGAAGGGGACAGGTGTACCTCTACACTGAAGTAGGCTACAGCCATTCTTATCCACCTAATCAGTCAGTCATCCTCATCACTTGCCGTCTTTATTGTGTCAGTGTCAATGATCGATATCAAACACAAGTGCCTTGTGAGAAGAGACCTATATGCTAAGTACTAGCAACATAATGACAAAATTTGTTATTCAGCATGTTCTGCCTTTGAACCCTAACTGTGTCACTTATAATAAAAATAAAATAGCAAAGGAAGTGGAAATGTGCGTTTAATATAATATATCATAACATTTGGGCGCCTTCAGATTGTAGCTTCCTGGACACTTGACAGATAGTCGTAAATTTCAGGTCACTATGGGCACCCTTCTTGTTACTCTTCATAATTGTCTGAGTTATTACTATTCTCAGGTTCTGCTATTACATATCTTTCCAGAGCTTACAATTTATATATTTAAGATGATTTTGTTGATTTTATCAGCCATACATAAACTCAAATAGTCATTCTATTGAAATTTTTATAGCTGATCTAATAACGATATTTCATACATATTTGTAGGTGCGTAAATGCGTCACCTCATGTACTGTATATGCGTGACCCCATGTACTGTACTTATGTACACACCATATTCCATAAGCATAGACGTAACCAATAAATTTTAAATATTGAAATTGCGCCATCCTGTTTTATTTAATTGTGTATCGTGTAAACGGAATGTAGAAACGAGGGAGACCAGTGTTGATTGATATCATTCAGTATCGCTTGTCGTCAGTTAATATAACTATCGATCACTCTCGACGGCAACCATGGCCCCGCTGGTAACAAAGGTAGTCATAAATGTGTTCAGGTGTTCGCCTAAGTGCCTGGAATTTTTGTCCCTTTGTATCAGACTTTGATTTTGTTGACAGATTTTAGTAACAACCCCCTCTTCACGACACAGCCGTCCAGTGGGAGCCGAGTTTTATCATGTGGGCTGGCAGACGGACGGACAGACAGACATGACGAAGTTAACAGTCGATGTTCGCAAGTTTGCGAATGCGTCTGAAGTTGCTGTTAGCATAATGAGTGCCAGTTAGCAGACTGGATTTTTTTTATGTTTTGTTGACCGTGCATCCCTGTATAATCTGTTTCATATGAAGCCAACTACGTGCACACTAATTCTTAGTATATTTATTTCAACTTCTCTACATGTTTCAGGCAACTATGAGCCCACCATCAGGGTAACTTACTGTATCTATGCGACACTGGTATTTTTCACTCTGTACGGGTGGCTGACTGGTTGGGATGAGACATCCCAACCAGCAGACTAGTCAGTCACCCGTACAGAGTGAAAAATGCCAGTGTCGCATAGATACAGTAAGTTACCCTGATGGTGGGCTCATAGTTGCCTGAAACATGTAGAGAAGTTGAAATAAATGTACTAAGAATTAGTGTGCACGTAGTTGGCTTCATTTGAAACAGACCAGACTGGATATTTTAGTGAAAGTATCTTACGACTTCGGAAAACGGACAATATCCAGCATTGCTGAAGTGGCGTTTCCAAAAGGAAGTAGCATGATCCTCCAAATTATGATACCTTGTTCCCAAAATAGTACACATTATAACTCAGAAGATCGCAGCATTTAAACGCGTTCCTGGACCTTTCATTAGACAACAACCGTTTCTCACATCATTCACAGTCATCTTCAAATAGACAAATGCGCCATCGAAAGTGCGACGTTATAAATTCTTGGTAAAAGTAAATACCACACTAGAATAAGCCATGAAGGCCCAAAGAGGGAGTAGAAGTATAGCTCTACACTTACCTTAACCTCGACGCTAGATGGTAGTGGGTGATCAACCCCACGCCCCGGCCGCTTTACCGGCGGGAAAAGTACCCGGAATCCTTTGTGCAGGAAGCTGGGTGGGCCCCAGGGCCGGTTTTGACGGGTGCCGAAAATTTCGCCTGCAGCGGGGTTCGATCTCTGAGCCGTCCAACCCGGCACCCTATAAATTCTTGGTAAAGCTGTTACAAACCGTAGTAAGATTTTAAACAGCTGTTTATGATAGTTCCCGTCAGAGAGCCGGAATAGTTCCCTTGTTACCTGTAAAACCGTTGCAGAGGTCCAGAATGTAAAACGTAGGATACTGAAATTCCACTCCTGATACACACCCTTAACTGCATAGTGTACAGGAGCAGGAACAACGTAGTATCTGGTTTACCTCACAGTCACTCTGTTGGTGAGTCAGACCGCTTAAGAAATGACGTCATCCCGGATTTCCCCGGCACTTGATGGACTTCAGGTCCGTCATGTGTCAATCCGCCACTGCGTGTAGCGGAGGGATGGGTCAGGGTCTCTTGTCTCTGGCTTCCCGCCCTCAGTGGGATATAAATAGACGACTGGCAAGGAAATGCAACTAATTTTAACGCCATACAATGAAAGGTAACTTCAGTTCGTCAAACCACGTGTAGCTACCGCTCAATGAGGAACATGATTCATCCGAGTTATAGTAATATCCTTTACATATTTCTGAAGATAGCCACAGCAGGCCGCTTCGAAACGTTTCACATGTCCATTAAATGACGCTGCATCATAACCAAACACCGTTATGTGTACTATCGTACATACTTTATTTGTTTTCGATCCTTCGTGCCATTGGCAAAGATTGATATCGATCCTAGAACTCTTTGAATCCTACCCTGTATGCTAAGTACCACATCAAGCAGAGATTTTGTTTAGTACTTGGGCAGTCCTAGGTTTGACACCAACCGTTGCCACTAATACTGAAGAAAGGAATAATTAAAATTACTCTCAATATAAAGCTTAAGATTTTAAGGAAGGATTGTACTCAAATCGCAGTCTTCTATAATTTTACACAAGTAGTGTAATGTGTTTGCTCTAATCTTTCGGATGAATGTCGCAAAAACACTTTAGAATTAACATTGTAAAAATTGAGACTGGGAGGGTCAGGTGTATTAAATATTCTGGACACGACGTCCGGTACCAAACGTAACTATGTGTACAAATTTTATATGCATGGGTCCGTGCATCGTGAATCGAATTTAATAATTTTCCAACACGATGCGACTTATTCAGTTTATTACATTTCTGTAGGCAGCTCTACATGTTTCGGGTGTTGACACCCATCACCAGGAGCTGGTACAGCTGTAATTACAGCTTCTGAGTAAAATACGCTGCTATTAACACTAATTTAAATCATGTATTAGTATTATTAGCCGCGTATTTTACTCATTGCAGTTAATCAATACCAGAAGCTGTAATTACAGCTGTACGATCTCCTGATGATGGGTGTCAACACCCGAAACATGTAGAGACGCCTACAGAAATGCAATTAACTGAATAAGTTGCATCTTGTTGGAAAATTATTAAATTAAATATGTGTAAAAAAAATTTACTTCACACAGTGGGCAACATTTAACGAAATTGTGGTGAAAGAAGTATGCTTCACATAACGGCCAACATGCAACATAAATTTATGTAATAAATGTCGTGCTTTAGACTGCAGCCCAGACACTACTCCAGCCTAACCGCACCTAACCTCCAATCTACAGCAAACCAAGAACGAAACGACCAATGTGGTAATCAATGTTATAGTCGCGAGCTCCTGATGATGGACACAGTATTGCCCGAAACATGTTGAGTGCAATAAAACAGTAAGTGGCATCTAGTTGGTTTTATTCTTCAGTTATCACAATGATAAACGGCCCAACAAACATCAAATCAATAATAAATGTACTCCACTGCAACCGTCTGCTTTTAGCTGCCTGACTCTCGGTTACAAATACTTCGTACACTCAATCGGTAAACATGAACCCATTCCAAGGAATATACGGGGGGATAGGAGCCGCTGTGGTTGATCGTTGTTAATAATTACATAATATTAAACTATCTCTTTGTTAAGATCTTACACACAAACATGTAAACTTAATATTGACCAAGACACAACTGCCGTTGCAATATCTTCACAGCTCTCTTTGTTTCCGTATCTCTTCCCTCTTTGAAGTCTTGCATTTGAGCACACATCATCTAGTATGGCATTTGAGTGTCATTGTTCCGGCTTGCCTCTCCCTTTCCCAAGAAAACAGGTAGCCTGCAGCCAAGCCCATCCAAAAATATCGTTGTAACTAGCAACACGTGTGTACCGCTACCTACCACTATCACAACAAACAGAATTTCTTTTATGGAAGTGAAGTGTGTTAGACCTCTACCCCTTCTAGTAACCGGCGGAGGGTAATTAGAGGTTTGAACTGCTAAACCCTTCCGCGCATTCCAAAACTTGAATACAGAAATTATCTTTCCTTCTCAATTCAAACTGGCTAATGGCCGGACGACCAATTTATCTTCTTATCACCTGATGCCTAGTCCGAGACTTGAACTACGGACCCTGGCCGGTTACATTACAAAGTGGGCAACATTTAATGTAATTTTTGTGAAAGAATATACTTCAGGAGAAGTGCAATATTTAGTATTTCTGTGGCGTAATAAGTTTTCTTTGTCAATGGACAATATCCAACATAATTGTGGTTTAATGAACAGACCACTGGAAGATACCTTTAGAAAAACAAGAGAAGTTGGTCGCCTGAAGAGGAGTTCAGGGTGAATGTCCGATAATACAGTCCTGTCGTGATAGCAACAACGAAGTGTGGAAGAACTTATGGAATTCCCACAGCCCGTTCTGGAACTTACTTAGTCTTCTCCCGTTAACGTAGACAAATTCTGGTTAACTGAGGTTTAAAAATGTGAAATGCACGTTAACTCTTAACGCATCCTGTCAGGTGGCCCCACTTCGATATAGAGCGATTTAATATAATAATACGCAATTATTATACCAACCACTGCACATACATAAAATTTATAAAATTTACACATTAAAACATTAAAACCCTCCGACATGTTTCGGTCCTAGGACCATCATCAGGGAGCCATATCGTCCTTGCTAAAGTTACACTACAAAAAGTCACATTAATTTCGCTGTACCAGTTGGTATTGTGCATCGTGAATCGAATTTAATCATTTTCCAATAAGATGCGACTTATTCAGTTTATTACACTTTTGTAGGCAGCTCTACATGTTTCGGGTGTTGACACCAATCATCAGGAGCTTGTACAGCTGTAATTACAGCTTCTGGTATTGATTAACTGCAATGAGTAAAACACGACGTATTAGTGCTAAAATACGCTGCTATTAGTGTTAATAGCATCGTATTTTACTCATTGCAGTTAATCAATACCAGAAGCTGTATTTACAGTTGTACGAGCTCCTGATGATCACAGTAATATTTATTTATTGGGACTCGAGGTCAGTTCTGTCTTCAGAGACAGACAGACTATGTTGCTGAGTATCTGAACGCGAAAAACAGGAGAGTAAATTAAAATTGTCCAGAGCTCGTTTCTTCCAAATTCTACCGTTTCTATTCATTCAGTTACAATCTGTCGCTGTCTGCTTTCCGCAATTTAATTAAATTCTTTAATTAACCTAAATCGAGGTAGCATTTAGCGATTAAAGCTTGATTTTGACATTCGGAAATTTCGGTTTCCATCTTAGGTCAGGAGGCCAAGATTCTTCGTTATCTTACTTATTACCTCCCGCTAGTACTTTTTATAGCTAAGAATCGCCACCTGTTTTACAGTCGAAAGAATGTATTTGGCAGATGAGTAAGCTGAGTATAGTTAAAGCTGTTCTTCTGTGTAATTAAGCACTACACCATGAGGACACATAGTGTGGGGTGGATGTATAGTTCCACATATCCTTAATCCCTATGATTGAAGGATGCTACTGACCATCTTCATGCCATGGTCTGTAAACTCCGGAGTGACCATCCAACTGCACCATCTGTTACTTTTAAGGCAGTAGAGAAGCCAGCTCAAATAGAAGTCTGGCCTATTCTGTACTTGAGAGGGGTAAGAGCAGTTTCTTTGTTTCATTTTGTGCCCCAATCCGCTATCTCGATCACTGAGCCTTTCATTTGAAAATGCCATGGTCAACAAACGACCTAAATAGGAGGCCGATTCTGCTACAGAGCCGATGGTTTCTAGGGATTAGTGTTATATTGTCGTTAAATAGAGCAGAGTACAAATAAATAATCTAAGAATTAATAAAGAGCTTTTTAAAGTAAAATTCGGGAAATCGAAGTGACCAATTCAAGTGTTTAAAGGTAGGGGCAGTAAGCGATGATTGAGTCCGTAAAACCTGGTCACCGAATAACACTAGAGAGCCTGAAGTACCGTGGGCTGTGTTAAGAGCTGGCACACACACTGCCTTCAAGCGTGCAGTGGATGATGCTCCATACTTGAATCCACAGAGCAGCAGGTACTTCGCAGAATTAGTGAGCTAGCCACTTTAACATCTACGCTGCTGACTGAATGGGTCGAACTGACAATTTTGAGACGCATATATTATATCGCATTTCATTAATAGAACATCGGTCCCAGGCATCATGCCGATGAAATCCTATAGTGTAAGTAACCACTTTACTGGCGGAATGTGTTGATTACGATTACGTCCTCGACGGTGTACTTGAATCGAATTGCTCTTTTATATAAACGCAAAATTTTGGGCGTTGTTTTCTCGAAAGACAGAGGAATTGACCAAAAAAATTTGAAACAAAAATTTTTATGCTTGAAATGAAAGACACAAGAGGCGAAAAGCAATTGGGTTGTTAAATATGCGGTTAAAATATTCGCACAAAGAAGAATTTTGTCTAAAACACGACTTATATACAAAACTGTGCAAATGAATAGTTATTTCTGCTTTCATTTGTTTCTCTCTTGGCTGAGATTAATCCGGAACATTGCTTCCTTGAAGATTTTAGAAGACAAGTTCAGAGGACATTTTGCCCTCAACCATACATTTTGCAGAGGAGATGAGAGGTGGTATTGCAGTCACTTAGCAATAGAGTCTCGTGATCGCAAATCCGTAATGCTAATCTTTGCCAAGCAAGGACTTCTTCCTTTGATGTTTGATGTTTATTGGACCGTGCTTCATTGTGATAACTGAAGAATAAGAAACCAACTAGATGCCACTTACTATTTTATTGTACTTCTTATAGGCTCAACATGTTTCGGACATTACTATGTCCATCATCAGGAGCTCGCGACTATGATATTGATTACCACATTGGTCGTTTCGTTCTTGGTTTGCTGTAGGTTGGAGGTTAGGTGCGGTTAGGTTGGAGTAGTGTCCGGGCTGCAGCCCAGACACTACTCCAACCAAGTGGCCTCTAGTTGGTTTTTTATTCTTCACTTCTTCCTTTCTTGTTCATTAATTTCGACGTCATAGCTGAGTGGTCAGCAGGCACGTTTTATGTTCAGGAAATTTGGAAGGTTTTTGAAGTTTCCATTCTCTCTCCTCACAAACGCTATGGTAGTGTATTAAACAGACAACCGATGCTTTCTACCACATCATGTTCCATTAATAATTCAGGAAGTTTTAAAACTCCAAAATAAGTGTTGATATTTACCTTCCAAATTTTTTGAGTAAATTTGGTGGCAGTGATCGTTTCTTCCATTTTATAAAAGTTTAAAATTCATGAACGCATGTTCCTTATTCGGGAGATCCCGAGTTCGGAACCAGATGCGCAGACCGCGGATTGTTAATGAGATATTTTATGAGGTACTTTTGCAAAATTGTGAAAAGCTACTCTTAACGTCGTCGTATCTGTCTGTCTGTTCAGCCGTCCGTCCGTCCGTCCGCATAGATCAAACTCAACTCCCAATGCAAATGATTTAATGGAATTCTATATTAAAGAATTTTTCGAAAAATCTGTCGAAAAAAATAAATTTGATTAAAATATGAAAAGAATAACGGCTACTTATTATATGTACTTTTATGATAATATTTTTCTAAATTCAGCTTGGAGTGGAGAAAGGTTACAGACACAAATTTTATATAAAATCAAGCATATTTTATATTCAATACATTTTTCCCGAAAATCTGTCATTTGTGAGATGATGTGTAAAAATAATGTAAGTCAGACGGGCCACAGATGTTAATATCACGTAGAAGAGAAATCTCTTCATGTTACTTGACGAAGGCAAGAACCACAGACGCTCACAATATTGAATATTTATTACTTTGTAATTGGGTAATTCTGCCTGATTATCGTAAAATGATTTACGGCAACGCTTTCAAAATTGAGAAAATCCTCAACGACTTATAGGTCGAACTTAATTGTTTTCCAACAAGATGCGACTTATTCAGTTTATTACATTTCTGTAGGCAGCTCTACATGTTTCGGGTGTTGACACCAATCATCAGGAGCTCGTACAGCTGTAATTACAGCTTCTGGTATTGATTAACTGCAATGAGTAAAATACGTTGCTATTAATACTAATATATAATTTAAAATTCTAGATTGATCATATTTAATGTTACTATATTTTATATTTTGTTGTACATAATTTTAAAATACTGCTTTTAACCATCCACCATTATTTTATATATCATATTCGTCAAGGCTAGTAACATTCAATATGACCAATCTAGAATTTAAAATTATATATTAGTGTTATTAGCAGCGTATTTTACTCATTGCAGTTAATCAACACCAGAAGCTGTAATTAAAGTTGTACGAGCTCCTGATGATGGGTGTCAACACCCGAAACATGTAGAGCTGCCTACAGTAATGTAATAAACTGAATAAGTCGCATCTTTTTGGAAAACAATTAAATTGGATTCACGATGCACGGACCCATGTATATGAAAGACTTATAGGTCATTGCGATCTGTTTAGCCGAACTGTTTGTCCTAAGAATGCTATGAGAAAGTGAAATTTTTAGTTTCATTAGAGTCTTTATTTGTAATGTGTGAAAAATTTGCAAACTCGTTGGAATGTAATTGATTGCAGAAAATTGGCACGTAAAATTTGCTTAGTTGCTGGTGAAAATTTTACCATAAAACATTCTTGTGCAACACTCAGTACTTTTGCATAAATGTACTTTACACGTACACATATTTAAACTACAACAAACACAGAAAGCATTACAGTGTTTCCACTACAAAATCGTTAAGCTAAAGAGTCACAGTTTTACGTTAGGCAAACTTTGCCTGACTTGTATCTTCTTACAGTTCGTCCAGGAAAATAAAATAACGACGCATCGTATTAAATCATGAGGATTCATTTTTTATTCTTTCTAATTCATTAACCTCTAAACGTCAAGACTGTAATATCTGAACAACTGTCAACGTCTTTAAATAAAATCATAATTCAGTTAATAAATATATTCTATATAAAAGACACCATTGTAAAGTTCTCTTATTGAGCAGCAATTAGGCAGGACGGTGAATTATGACAGTGTATAAACTTCAGTATTTTGGTTTGACTTTTATCTATCAATCTACCTCAGCCTCATAACAGGCTATTGATCCCAATCCATGGTTAAGTTTTTTTTTATTGCCATATCCAGAGTGTCACTGAGGTGAAATATGCTTCTATTCATCGTGTAGCGGGGACATTTTCCCGATCATAAATCGGCCGGAGTGTGAAGCTGTATCTAATGCCGAAGTTCATAATGTGTGGACCTTTAACTCCATTCCCCTTATTTGTGTTCTTAGTAGGCGCAGTGACATGTTTACTTTACTGCCGACCTCTGTACATTCATATCAGTCGTCAGTAATCTGTTAAATGACTAAGCTAACTTTAGACAGCAGAAGCCCCATGCCCAAAGCCGCCACTACCAAAACCACAGTTCTGATCCTGATTCACTTTCATCCATTTCCTGTGCGACCAAATTATTTTCCTAACACCATCTTGATATCTCACCCCATCTCCTCCTTGGTTCTCGAAGTGGGCATTTGCTAGGATAATTCCCATCAACTTCTGTTTAAATTTGCCTCTCCTGTGTATGATAGAGGCCAAAAATATCGCAATTCTTGGGTTTAATGATCCTTATAACAGTGAAAGGCTTGTGCGTAACATGGGGGAGGGGCAAGGGGGCAAATCCCCCTCCCCTTAGTTTTTTTACCTAAAAATTTTTCTTTGGCCACTGAGTTAAAGAGGGGGCACATTAAAAAATTTGGGGTGAGAGTGGTGTGTGTATATTAAGGATTGGTTCAAAGCAATCTTTCCCCACTTCCTAACTCGCCTCCTTCGTAAATATAGTTCCTAATATCCATGGTCGATTTTGACCCACTCCCCCATATTATTAGCCGAATCATGCCTGGGGTGAAGGGCATGCCAGTATAACATGGTACGAATTTGCTCCTACGCTTAACTCTTGGAAGAATATTATTAATTAACTTTTAATATTTGCCATCCCGAAGTGTGTTTAACACACACACACACGCACACACACATACATACATATATATATATATATATATATATATACAATGATGTATCAGTCAAACACAACGCAACTTTATTGTGTTTATTATTGTACTAGGGCAACATGTTTCGATTCTTATAGACTCATCATCAGACCCTTCTAAGAAACAGATCCTTACTTAGCAATGTTAAAGAATGTAAGCGTTTGGAATCCCACAGAGCATTTAAAATATTTTTAAGTAAGGATCTGTTTCTTAGAAGAGTCTGAGGATGAGTCTATAGGAATCGAAACATGTTGCCTTAGTACAATAATAAACACAATAAAGTTGCGTTGTGTTTGACTGATACATCATTGTATATATATACACACATACAATTAAACTGATATGCTAAAATTTATCTCCTAAGTCACTATACATCAATGTCCCTCCCAAGAACCAGCCGCCTGATGCTTTATGGGGAAACAACCACTGTTTATTGTAAGAACCGTACATGAACAGGTTGTGTATGGAACATTCAGAGATTTGAGTGTTAAGTGTTGTAGTTTATATGGCATAGCCACTGAAATTTGAGGGTTAAACACTCTCCATGGAGCCCTAAGGGGAACCAGACATATTCTTCCATGCTCCGACAGCTTTACCTCCAGAATATTAGTTGAATATATTTGAAATGAAATTAGGCGAATGACGTGCCTCAAGGATTGTTTCTGAAAGAACGGCGGCTAGTTTTGACAAGCTTTCTTTTCGTTTTGTTAAAGTAACTTTCAATTTGGGTTTTACTTGAATTCTGTACATTGGCAGGCTGGTTGATAGTTTTGAACCTAGTCGATATGACGTACACCTCCAAATATAGCGCTCAAATGTTTCCATTTTCGGTACAACTTATTTTCACAATAAACAGTGATACTTTCCCACATAACCGACATAGAAACTGAATCTATGTACCACTGAAGAGTTTTTAGGCGTGTTTACCGGGTTCGAGGTCGGTCTAGTCCGTGTGAGATTTGTGGTAGACACAATGACTTGGAAGGATTCTTCAACAAATACTTCGGGTTTCGCGTGTCAGTATTATTCCACAATGCTCCTTACTCATAGTCATCTGACCACCACTCTTATGAGAATAGTGTACATGAAGACTAGGAGCCTCCACGCAAAGAATTGTTGTCTCGCGTATCGCGGCAGTGTGGGAGAGAAAAATATTTTCGCATTGTTTTGAAGGCGTCTTTACTAAGAAGCGGCGAAAAGCCATTATCAGCTTCGTTATACATGTCCGTCTGTCCGTCCCTCTGTATGGAACAGTGCGACTCCCGACTTAAGAATTTTCACGTAATTTCATGTTTGGGATTCCTACTAAAATCTTTTCGACATATTTGCATTTCGGTTAAACTGTGACAAATTATTTTCTAACAGAGGTTGTATTCTCTGATATAGAAGCCGTGACGGAAGAAAGAGTTAACGATGTAAACATAACAAGCGAGGCAAGCTGTGTTATCTGTGAGGTAGATGACGAGGCCCACCAGTAACACTCAACAATCTGAACATAACATTCGGAAAAGATCGGCTTTTAATCTGGTGCTGATATCGGAGGCAATTTATAGAGAAAATAACAGAGCGAAAGTGTTAGAAACTCCTATGATCCATAATCCGTGCATTAATATAATATAATACCAACAAAATTAAAACTAGTAAACTAAGATTTATATACAATAACGTCCTACATGTTTTGGCCACTCTTGTGACTACCTTCAAGGAGGTAATATAAAGGATAAATATTTATAAGATCATACAAGTCTTGAAGTGATATATTGAATCTTGGATTGGTTCTGTCACTTCCATAATTTCACCACATTTTTAATTTTAATCCTAGGTATTACGTCCCTGGCGATGGGCACGTGAGTGGTCGGAATATGTAAGAGGTTATTGTATATAAAAACCATTTCATAGGTGTTCATTTTATTGGCATTATTACTATATATTATATATATATATATCAGAATGTTAAGATCGGCAGATACTTCGTAACTTTTTGTATTATTCTAAAATTTAATTGATTATTCTGCCCTTGGCCACATAAAACTGGTTCCTGTCAGTATACATGCATTGTGTTCACAGCTGGTTTGATGAAGAGGTAATTGTTCTAGTCAGTATACACGTATTGTGTTCACAGTTGCTTTGATGAAGACAGATAATTGTTCTTGTAAAGTTTTAGAATGTTAATTACTATTCATGGATTACACGGTCGTATTTTTTTTTTTGTTACATTATTGAAACACAGTAATGCGTGTGAGTGATTACAGGGTAGGGAGAAGTAAATACAAATCAGCTTCAGTCAGCGTGGCGAACACCTACAGAAAATTATATGTCAGAGGGGGTGGCTATGACTGCAGTGCGCTGACGCGAGAGAGGGTCAAGGGGTAGGTGGAAAGGGTAGCTGCTGATAGTTGAGTCAAAGGTAGGCAGACAGACGGACTGAAAGTTGGCAGGCGGGCTGGTTGACTGTGGCCACGTGACTAAGCATTGGGTCCAGTACGCGGGGTCGTCCTTACTTGTGTGGAGCAGAGACGTTGCATTATTCTGTGCGCAGTGACTGTGGTGATGACGACGACTTTGCTTACTCGTGTTACAAGCTTTATGTTCATCGGAACAGCATTTTGCGTAGAGTTACTTCGGTGAAAATCTGTGACAATTGTTATTTCGGAAAAAGTTTTAAAATGTGTGCTGAATAAACTCCTCGAATTTGAAATGTGATTTCTTTTATGAAATTGGAATTCGATTTAATGAAAGCAACCCTCAATATTTTAGTGCTCATACTTTACGCTGTACCCAAAATGAGGTAATCCGGAAAAAATGTAAATGAAAACAGTCGTATTTTATTAGAATATCAATGAAATTTCCAGTTGGCTCCAAATTCCGATAATGAATCCAGATTTTAATATAAACTCTTATGCATGATTACTATTAGGCAAAAATTATAACTACAGACAAAGGCCCTGCAATACTTTGCTATAGCTTGTTTCAATAGAATGGTAACCTACTGTTAAACAAGGCAAAACACTGAATATTGGAGCATGCCTTCGGAAGAAGTGACGGGAATGTTTGCTTTCATGATATTCTAGAGTTGTGTTAGTTTGAAAACTGTTTCAAATAGCCAAGTTCAATGAATTAAACTTTTAGTTTAATAACGTAAATCCATTAATTTATATTCATATCCAATTCAATATTGGTTGTGTTCAAATTCTTTACCGAAAAACTAGAATGAAGTAAAAAAATATTACACAAGAAGTACTTAAATTTGGGCCTCTATATGAATTACCTTTCTTTAAAAAACTGCTCGAGATGAAAATCGAAGTCGTTAGGTTCTTCACGTTGTTTCAGGAAACAACTGACCGGAAGTAAAAGAACTTTCATTAGTTTTATATTTATGGTTCCGTGCATCGCTGATCTATATTAATAATTGTCCAACGAGATACAACACAAAGCATTCTATTTATTATTCTGCAAGTTCACTCTACGTGTTTCAGGCGTCAACCACAACCATCATCAAGAGTACACAAAGCTAGCTTGGTCCCTGAGAGAGGTAGCTTCACAAAAAATATGACCAGTACCAGAGGCTGTAGTTACAGTTTTGTGGATGTTGGGTGTGTTTGACACCCGAAACATGTAGAGTGAATAATAAATAGACTGTTTTGTGTTGCATCTCGTTGGACAATTATTAATATAACTTTCATTAGTTAACTCCACATAGCTGTGCTTAACCTTTTGACGCCTAATGTCAACTATAGTGGTCGTACCGCACCGCTAACCTATAAAGTTGCATTTTATATATTTATTCAACAAATATAGTTACTGAATATTTTCAACATGGTATATAATCTGTTTTTTCTCTCTTCAAAATGCAGTTTGTTTCATAATTCTAATGTATTTTTTTCCTGTATTATTCACATTTTATATACAGGGTGTGCTAAAATTAAAAAAATAATTCCGGCACCAAAAGGTTTAATAGATCTATATTTCTTTTTAAACCTACAGCATTTATCCTGTATCTTATTCCGTTTCATCTGCTTGAAAATTTATTATAATAATTATCCTACTGAATGCATTTCAGAATGTCTACGGTATAGGCTACAATAGCATGTTGATATAAAGCTGAAATTAACATGCAAATTGAGCGAATTCAGTGTCCTGAGCCTCCCTCCAGGTTTTTCGGCAGACAACTAAACATTACAATATACGTGTATGTCAGTCACATGTCGCCTTCGTCTTCATAAAAGAAGAGTGTTCAGTCAAAATACCCCGCGTCGTTCAACACCATGTTTATTATAGTACAAGAACTGTGTGCAACATGTTTAAGAAACTAAGCGTTTTATAGAACCAGTTGAAAGATTGATCACAGATGAAAGTTTAAGTAGGACAGTTACGTCGTGGAATTGTGTTTTCGCAAAAACACATTTTAAAATAATATTTTTTATTTCGCGTCAATTATTTTCTGAACTTGGAGAAGAAGGATTTTAATCTGGACAGTGTACCGGAGAATGTCGTCTTTTATGATGAAAGTTTGGACTCCTCTTGGTGTGTTGACGGTGTTTCGCGCTTGCATGTCGAAGATGGCAACATCTAAGGCTGTCCTATGTCTCTGGGTCGCTGCTCTCTTTATCTCGACTGGGGTCGTATCAATTTCTTCCGGAAGCAACGTGTCTGACAGGCACCAGCAGCGTGCAGTGCGGTTCACCATTGAAGAACTCCTCCACTCTAAGTTTCCCAGCCGCATATCTGACGATATTGACTTGGACCCATGCAAAGGAGGTAAGAACCCCACTCTTCTGAAAATAAATAAGGTTGGGTTATGTCTTGTAGAGTTTAGTGTTACTGTTTCGCAGTGGCCTAGCCAGAGGGGAGGCTAGTGGTGTGGCCGCTCCAACTGGCAGAGTGAAAGGGCAGGAAAATAAATATTTCGAAAGAAAAAAATGGTTTGCGCTCAACAGGTTTCAGCTTACTGCGGCACATAAAATATGAAAATGAAGTACAGTGTTTGTTGATAGGAATGCCGTTAACCAAAGTGTTTCATACGGATACAATCCCATGTTTATGTGCTTTGAATCAATTTCAACCTAACCCGATGATATATTCTTTACGTAGCCATACTCAGATGTTGCATACGATATAATTTTCGACGAATTTGAATGTAATTGGGTGAATCATGTCTTCGGAGATGTGACTCCGTTTCGTTGGGCCAGTGGCTGCTCACGTTCCTTCGAAATTGCGGGAACCACTGTCCCACTCAGAGTCGCATCACAGAACGTCTGAATCCCCACCGACACCTCTATGAGAACCTGAAACATTGCTTGATTTTTCGTTACTTATTTAACCGTCTCCACAAATTAACATTTAGCGCCGATTTTTTCAGTCTACCTTCTGCGACATACTTCGAGCAAGGTGGACATCTTTAGGCCTTCTAATATTATAAAACTTACGTAATTGTTAAAATTGTATTAATTAGTGTCATTAGATTGAGATCTGAATGGTAGGACTATAATTTATTGATTTGTAATAGAGCCAACTTTAAAATATTATGTAACCAACCTTTGCATTACATTTTTATATATAATAATAAAGTTTTCCCAGAAGTTACTCCTTTCGTACGAGTGACGGACGTTTAATAGATACGTTCTGCTCTATTATATATATATATATATATATATATATATATATATATATATATATATATACACACACATACATGCATACATAGAGTTGTGTTTCAGAGTCTGATTGATGTATAGCAGTGTTTCTCAACCTTTGTGAGACCGCGGCCCGGTAAATTCTTTTTTCATAAGACGAGGGCCCGGTCCCAACAAATTTACTCGTAAATACTTTTCCATTTCTTTAAGTTCATACATTAAAGTAACATAAGTATTAATAACTAATTATGGCATAATCATAAAGGGTTTTACTACACTTAAGTATACGGTGTGGCATGTTGACAAATATAAAATTACATTTAAATTAGTTATCAATCACTGGACTAATGAAATCTTTGCAGCATATTTTAGTTTTCTCAGGCCAACATCTGGGTCTAAGGTTTTCGACAAATTCACGAATATTTTTCTTCTCAGAATATTTCCGCTATAAAACATTTATTCATGAAAATTGCTTAGAAAACTAAAATGACAAATTCCAGGAGAACCACTTGAGGCCCGGTGTAATTGATGCCAGGGCCCGGTACCGGGCCGCGTCCCGGCGGTTGAGAAACACTGATGTAGAGAATGTATTCGATCATTGTTTTCCTTGAAAGGGACGAAATCATATTCATATCTTCTTTGGCAATACATTACGCTGTTGAGCCAGGTTCTCATTTCGAAGAGCATAACTTCACCATTGGGAAGATATAAATTGTCGGATTGCAATCTTAATCTATGGACAACAATTAATGTAATTTTTGGAATTGTTTACATTTTGTGATAGTAGAAAGCCTGAGGATGACACCTTGTTCGAGACATGTCGCCTTGTATAGTCTGAGAAATAGATATTAGGTGTTAAAAAAGTTGTGGAGACGGTTTTCTAAATAATTTTTATTGTCAATAACATGAGGGTTGCACAGAACTATAAATCACGGTGTTTGGTTATATTTTAAAATTTTTACTTTTAATCTGGCACTTATTAGTGAACGTGTGATTCGTCGAACTTTTGTGAACTTGTAAAGCTCATTTTGAAACATTCAGAATTTACGGAAACAAAACTGCTATTGTTGTAAGTTTCGAAATCAAAAGAACATTATTCTGTATGCTTCTTTAGTGTTTTTACGCCTGGTCGCAAAATTGCGACAAGCGACTATAGTTTGTCCATCTATCTATTTTTTTTCCTCATGTTACAGTTTGGCTTCCACTGGACAGATTTTAATGAAATTTGATATATGCGAGTTTTTCGAAAATCTGTTGAGAATGTTCAATTTTAATTAAAATCTGATGAATATGACGTGTACTTTACATGAAGACCAATATACAATTTTGATCATATCTCTCTCTGTTCTTCTTAGAATGAGAAAGGTTTTAGACAAAATTTGTAAAGAAAATCAAAATACACATTTTATGTTCAAATTTTTTTTTATATAAAATCGTGCCGTTTATGAGATAATGTGGAAAAATTCTGCACAGCCGGACAGACCACAGACGACAATATGGCGCATGCGCATTGCCTGCTGTATAACTAAAGCTACAGACAACCTCAGAATATGCAATACTTATGGCCTTCCCACTGCAACAATGGTTGCATGAAGGCGTCTCATTGTTACGTTATACGTACATTGTCTACTTTATTTGAATAATAAATTAGATAAAAAGTATCATACGATACATTTTAATATGAATATTTAAAATGAATGTGAAGTGACTAAGATAATCTGGATGAACCCTTTTCGAATCTCGTTCAAGTTAGCGACAGTTCCCAGCGAAGATTTGCACGTGGTTTTCGTCGGTCTCCGTCAAATTCTGGGACAGTAGATTTAAAGAGCCCCTGACCATCTCCGTAGCTAGACCTGTATACACTATAACTTTAGCATTTGAACTAACAGAACAGATTCCTTCTTGAGAAGCCAATAGTCGCTTAGCTAGCGAGGAAATTTCCCGTTGTTTCCTTCCTTTTGGGTGATTCACAGGCTTCTGAATTTTATAGGCCGACGTTTCGGACCACTCTTGTTACATCTTCATAGACACCGCATATGAAGATGGAACAGACATAGGGTTCCGAAACGTCGGCATGTAAAATTCAGATGGTGGGGTATCACCCAAAAGAAAGAATATAACATTCAGAACACTACGAAAGTTTGAAATCAAAAAATCCCCGTCTTTTGTGGAAAGCGGATTTTATTAGCACTTTTTAAGTTCCCGGTGACAGTCCATGTCCTGAAGCAAATGAAATATTTCCTAGTCTAATATTTGGAGTACGAAAGTTAATGAAGTACAGTGAATAGGTTAAAAACTCGAAAAGCAGGGATTTTGGACTCGATTTCCTGCAATGGTAGAGATGCGCTGTCTAGTATAGATCATGCAGATCCACCCAGCCTCCTACGTAATGAGAGCCGGCGGGTCCTTCTGTAGGACGGGGGGGGGGGGAGGGGGGGGCTAAAAGTGCAGGAACCGGTAACCCCCCTGTCCCTTAACTTTCCTCCTTTGGGGCTAAATAAACTACAGGACCAT
>Ga0131853_10007062_pt1 | contig 20290 bp, 11 predicted proteins | sample TergutLab28metaG_FD_92764 | JGI IMG/M metagenome (GOLD analysis project Ga0131853, IMG submission 92764) | Labiotermes labralis P1 segment gut microbial communities from Petit-Saut dam, French Guiana - Lab288 P1 (version 2) (version 2) | ecosystem: Host-associated > Arthropoda: Insects >...
ATCACAGGTGATGAAACATGGGTCTACCAATATGACCCTGAAACGAAGCGGCAAAGTGCACAATGGAAGACTGCCAATTCCCCACAACCAAAAAAATTGTGTCGGTCCAAACCAAGAGTCAAAACAATGTTGCTGACTTTTTTTGATATTAGAGGGATTCTTCATTATGAATTTGTACCAACTGGACAGTCAACCAAGTTTACTATTTGGAAGTACTGGAAAGGCTGCGTGAAAAAGTTAGATGGAAACGACCCGAACGTTTTGCCAGCAACTCATGGAGCTTGCATCATGACAATGCACCTGCTCACACGGCACTGTCTGTGAGGGAGTTTTTAGCTACTAAACAAATAACTGTGTTGGAACACCCTGTCTATTCACTGGATCTAACCCCCAATGACTTTTTTCTGTTCCCGAAGATAAAGGAAATATTTAAAGGAAGGCATTTTGATGACACTGATGACATCAGGAGTAATACAACAGCAGCTCTGAAGGCCATTCCACAAAACCAGTTCCAAAATTGTTTTGAAGGGTGGACTAGGCGCTGGCATCGGTGCGTAGCTTCCAAAGGGGAGTACTTTGAAGGCGACCATGGTGGTATTCAGCAATGAGGTATGTAAAACTTTTACCATGATGAGTTCATGAACTTTATTGTCCGACCACGTATATGACAGGTACAAATGAAATTTACATAAAGTAAACAAGAAGTATTATGAGAAATTTATTGAGTTTAATCATATAAATAATCAAATAGATAAAGTTTTTGTTCATATTGTAAAACAGGTGTTTGATGTTGTCATATGCTGAATGTGATTTGAAAGCATCCCAGGCAATGATGTGTGTGTGTTTGTGTGTTTATGATGTATAATAATTTAAACTTATGACCTTTCTGATTGAAGTGTTCTTCTATGTGGGCCACCATTTCTTGGTTACTCTTGAAGTTGGTCATGCAGCACACAGGACAACTATCACTCCAGTTCTCCACACTTGCAGAAGTTTGACTAGGCTGCAACAAATATGAATTCTTTTAAACCTAAACCACAACTCAAGGTTCTGCAATATAGGGTATTTCAGAGATTCAAGTATGAGAAAGCAGTTTTGAATAAAACATTATCAAATAATTCAGAGTGGTCAAAAATAAGATTGGCATACTTTCCTTATGAAAACTAAAAAAGCATTTAAGTAATGTAAGTCAATGTACATGGTAATATTTGTGCAATACAATGCGAAGAGTAATGGATGAACAAACCCGAGCTGTTCACCAGCGCTGCCAGTTGCATGCATATCCACTAACAATAAGTATGTGTGAGAACAAGGCATGAAAACTGTTTATCATCTCAAGCCCTATCCAGACTGCCAGAAGGCATGTAAATCTCCAGAACTGTCCCACCCTGAATAACTGACAACAGACTACCTCACTGACAGGTATTGTGAGAGAGAGAGTGTCACAACAACATCAAAATGTAGTAAATTTGTGTTCCAAAGAAGACAATTTATACTCTTTTTTTTTTAATAATTATTGTCCAGTGTTATGGAAAATACTAATGAAATTAAAGTATGTTAATAAAGGGTTTATATACCTCAAAGGCATTAAAACTTCTTGACCTCCCTGAAGTAGTTCTGTTTAAAAACAATTGTATAAAAAGTTATCTCTCACTGAAAAAAGTGCCATGGATATGGAATGAAAATAGTTTATAAGAAAATTAAAACCATATACAGCAATGGTGACCATCAGTGCAGAGGCCTGGGTTCAGTCCAAGCCAGTCCATGAGGGGTTTGTAGTGGACAACATGGCACTTAGACTGGTTCGTCTCTGAGTACTTCAGTTTTCCCCTTCCAGTATCATTCACCAGGGCTTCATAATCATGTTGCATCCTCTACCACCCATGTTATACGATCTTAGCAACATACAGTGTTGTAAAATAAAACACTTTACTCTCTTCCCATCCTACATCATAATATTTCTAAAATTATGACAATAATCCTAACGGGGTCAGGATGCAGTGCATAAAAAATTTTAAAAAGTCACAATTTTTTAATTGTGCTGTATCTATGTTTCTGCATTCTTCTGGTTTCCTCTCCACCTTTCACATAAGCCAGACTGACTGTCTTCTCTCTCTTACTTCACACGGCTTTGCCAAAACTTACAATATTATGTCAAACTCACCTTGGCAGGGCTGAGGATATCCTTATGCTCAATATTTACGTGCAGTTCTAAATCTGGACTGTTCTGGAAAGTACGAACACAAAGTGGACAATTATACACTGTCTCTTGTAATCCTGGAGGTGTTGCAGGAAATGAAGGGCTGGTCAGATCAAAATGTTGTCTATTTATATGTTCTTCTAATTGCAGTGGAGAATTGCTACTGTATGAACACATGGGGCACTGTTGAGGTGCGGCTTTTCTTGGTGGATTGGGTACAGCACTAGTCCTAAGATTCAGTGCCAACTGTGAGCGAAGAGGGGAGCCAGAAATGGCACTTGCTCCGCCACTAGCTGTCCCCATTAGGGTGCTTCCACTACCAGCACTACTACTACTACTACCGGCAGCATTAACACCCTCACAAAAATTATTGTTGTTATTATTGTTATTGTTTATCCAACCATTCTCTCTGGCTTCAGGTGAAAATGCCCATGGTAAAGGTCGAGCCATGTCCCGTTCACTGCTGTCATCATCTTCCTCATCATCTTCATCAATAAATGCTAGAAGTTCTTGTTCAGGAGTTAGATAATCTAAATGAGCACTGTTAACATGCATCAGCATCTCTTCTGCTGAGACTTCACCCAGATCACAAAATGGGCATGCGGCAGCGCCCTCTATGTGGTAGACCACCATATGTGAACGCATCTCCTCATCATTGAGTCCCTCTACACCACATATCTCACAAGAATAGCTCAGTTCAGGCATCTTGGCAGCCATTACACTCCACACTCCAGGTATGACCTAGAATTGAACATATAAATGTTACTAATCACTGAAACCACAGCACAGTAACCATGTCCAAGAATGTTTACTCATCCCTCAGACCACAAGGCCTGGATATGTTTTCACAAAGTTTCAAATGATGACAAGGAGCAATTAAAACTTGCAAGATTCAGCCATACAACACATCTGACTTGATAACACTGACAATAAATAATTCATATTACCTTTATTTTTGTCATCAGCCATGGCCAGTCTCAAAATGAAATGGTTACCTCAAAATTAAAAGAAACACTTCACTAGCATAACAGAATTCATAGTTCTGACAAATGCATGCAAATCTAATTTAACAGCAATTACTAACTGCATATAAGCATGTTGAAAGCAAATAAAAATGAAGGCTTGGAAACCCCAACATGTTCAAGACGTCATTGTTTAGAACAAGAGTCTTGTAAACAGTAGGGATTATAGAAAATAGGCAGGTGCAGGATGGAGTTAATACGTGCTTAAGGATCACACACTCAATATCTGAGTCAAGACTACCTTAAATTCATGTAATGATAACTCTAGGATCATCCAACAATTTGTGGTGCAGAAGGGGATAAGAAAGAGTACCCTGGGCAAGACATTATTGGTTGCCTACTGCAAGTGAAAACAATGTGACACCTGGAGTTTACTTATATATTTAAATGCCTTATTTAAGTCTAGAGAAGTTGATCATTAAATGTGGGTTCAAATTCTGAAAGGTACAGTAACAGAATGTAAAGATTTTAGTGGAAACACTTTTATATCCACCTTAACTGTGACATGACAATTCAATGTAAAATTTTACTGTTACTACAACAAAAATCATTTTGTGAATGTAACCATTATCAACAAGACATTTGTACTTCTGAGTGGAATTATACAGCATGAATTAATATTCCTGGTACTGAAAAATTCTAGAACTAAATATAGTCAAAATATCTCTAACCTAATGTTTATATTCTTAGTGATATACAATTAGTCTTGGAAGACCATTCTAAGAACAAAGGAATGTTAACTGACACACAGTTTTAATTTGAAAACAATTTGTTTTTATAATTAAAATATTTATCTTTAAATAATCTGAAGTAACGATGTATTATTATATCATGCTACGATGCTTGATGACTAACGTATATCAGAAAGTCATTTAGGTTTCAGGAGAAATTATGAGTTTATGAAACTTCAGAAAACTTAAACTCAGATTCAAACTCTGTAACTTCTTAAACACCAAGAGTTCTTGTCGAAATAAACGGTAATTAAAATACCGGACTAATCAATTCGTCTGTTTCACTAGTCAATACACTGTACATTACATGCTAGTTTCCACTGCAATGACACAAATTGAGCAATTAGTACGTAGCCGACATGCCATTTTTTCCAGTAATTCTATGCTTATCACAAAATTTTCACAACGACAGCATGACATTTTTCGCGAAATAATAGCTTACAATTCACAGTCTTACGGTTGGACAAATTCGCCTGATACTAATACTATCCACACATGAGTCATGTTCAGTGGGATGCCTATATAGCCAGGTTAACACGCTGCCGCTTTGCGTCAGCTGTTTTAATCAATATTTTCTGTCATGGCTATATTTTACGGAACAAAAATGTGCCTTCAGTCAATTCACGGTAAAGATTAATGGTCCTATTTATCAATATAATAATCACGGATTTCACTTACATATCTTATACCAGCCGAAACTGTATCAGTAGTTATAGCATATGACTAGCTTTTCTCCTATATTCTTAACAGCATGGCAATTGCTGTATAAAAGTAAACAAGACAAAAATAAGCATGTATGGACTATATTATACTCGACTGCCATAAAACAAACACATATCTTTACTTTGCAACAAAATAAATATTACCGTTCGACTTGACCTGCATACGTTCAATAATCATATTCGATTTCTGACTGAGTCGTCGGCGCCTAAATGCGCCAGGTCCACAAGATCACGTTAGAAGTCCGCTGAACTGTACAGGCATGAATTGAACATGTGTATTATTATCATTTGATAATATTACACTTAAACTGCGATCGTCAAAGGGCTGGAAATAAAATAACGTAAAAATTTAGCAATATGTCTCTACACATGGTAGCAACGCAGACAAAATATTGCGGAAAATTTATAACGTTATGTGAAATATTAATTCATCAAGATATTTCCTGAATCAATACACACCTTTACTGGGCTGTTCGTTTCTTAGTTAGAATCTACAATGACTTTACAAATGGCGGAGCAATTTTCGTTGGACCTCTTCCCAGGTGTTACTTACCACTGACAGGTGTGAAACAGAATAACCAACTGATTAATCTATTTTAGGCTTGTACCTTTTGGGAGAAAGTATATTTATAATGCTTTATAAAAAGAAATGAGAAGAGTTACCCACCATTCAAAAAGAGAACGATTTTAAATATGGGTACTGCTTCCAATTTACTGAGTCGGCACTTCAAAGATAACCTTTTGAAATACTAAAACGTTAATTAAATGACTAGAAGGCGTATGTGGGAACGTTTACAAAATTCCATTTGTATTTTCCAAAACAGAAATAGGATTATGTTACTACCAGAAGGCATATTGCCCAGGTATGTTCATTTCACGGTTCCATTAACGCCAGCAATGTTCATATACCCGTCTCTGAAATGATTGTTTTTGCGACAAAAAATATGTGTAGTGGAAAATGCAACGATGCTGTTGAAATATGCGAGCACATGCACACACACACACACACATATACACACAGCCGGAACTGATTTGTCACTTTAATCATTGCAAGTGCGAGATAAACACTTATGAGTTTTCCTTTATCACCATTTCGCCTACATGGTAACTCACGTCTGATAAAGTGTTTCATCTCTACAAAGAACAAATATTTCGAAGTACATTTCTATCGTAGATGGCCCTTATTTTACCCGACGCATATCATTGGTCATTCTTTGTCGGCTAGCTTAGCCGACTCTGCGGCCCAGAGCTGTTAGGTTTCCAGATGTCAAAAGTCAGTCATCAATCGCAGTTCCGATCCCACTGGAGCATCGCGTGTTTCTTTATGATATGTGTACCAAATACAGAAAGTAAAAGAAGCGTCGTCGTAATTCAGACGGAAGTGTACTGATGCGCCTGTTACCAACATGAATACAAAACAATGGGTGATTGGTGCCCGATGTTTTGAGACAGCCTGATGGTATCATTTGCAAGGGTCGGAAAACCCAATGACGAGTTCAGCGGACATTTCGACATTTCACCGCCCCGTTACTGGGTGACTGGTGCCCGACGTTTCGAGTTAGTGACATGGTGCGACGCCACATGCCAGTAGAACAAAGACAAGAACTGCACCGCTGTAAAAGCCTAAATCTCGCAAGTTTGTCGTACTTATATACGATTACAACACATAAATTATGTTAAAACATTACTATAACAGCATGAACGACATCACAGAATAGCATGTCTCTCATATTTCATTAACTGTGTCGCTGAGATGCAGTCCGAGGATAAATGTTTTTCACGATACACCAGGAACGAATTAGTGAAAAACTCCACCACGCCATTTTCACACTGCCGCTCCTGTGACTTACATAAGGAGACCACCATCGTAGCCACCGGAGTTAACAGCATGGCAGTCTCAAGAAAACAAGAACCTTACTCAATAACTATTATTAACAACAACTTACATAAAAAAACACAAAAGCCCATCACCTGGTCCGAGTTCACCTATTCTATTTTTAAAATTAATTACGTATGTTTGTGCCACACGCGTGTCTTTCTGGTCATACGCAACAAACGCATCTCTTCGTCAAAAAAGTATACCAGGAAAGCCGCGGTTTTTCGCGACATCTTGCTACAGCTCCACAAACCTGAAGTCACTGTTGGAACCATCCAGTTCGTGTCCTCAATCCATTCCCTCCTACTTCCACCTTGTCTCTGCGTTTGTTCTCGACTGACAGATTCCTCACGCTTTAAAGGGAAGAAAAACCTTGCGATAATGTTACTCAGCCCCATCCCTTCCGGAATTCTAGCTCACTGGAGTTGACAAGGGGTTGGAAACCCCAATGCATCACAATTACAAATATCAGTGATTTAATTACATTTACACAAGTAGTCGTTGCTTGTGAAGTTTGAGCTCCTCACACCAGTACTACTGAATATTAGTCTTCCGTTACATTACGCTGTATCCTTGGGATATCAGTGCCCAACGTTTCATCTTCAAACAGAAAAAAAATCTTCAGGGTGCAGTGGTCCTGGACTCTGTGACCCCGAATTTTAAGGCGCCACGAGACTTTGAGACGTCAAGAATTAACGCCAACGAAACAGCGTAACTTCCCAGAAGACTCGAATCTTAATGGCAGTTGATTCCGAAGAAACAAACAATATTCTGTGATCGAAATTCTGACTCGTACCTAGCTGCCACGTATTATACAATACATCACACAAGTTGCACACACTACATCCTTACTTTCAAGGATGATAAGTAACATGTGTTTTCATCACGCGGTTGCCCAGCACATCGATATAATCGATATAATTACGGCTTGAAGAATGGGAAGAGATACCACGTGAGAAGCAGTAGTGACCGAGCAAGCATGACGTTACTATTACAATTTCACTGCTAGGCTTTTTGAATGAGAATCGAAGTCGGGGTAGTTCTTTACGGTTTATGATTTTCTGGCGCGTTCTTATAGTCGCGAAAAGAGCTTATTAGCTTCGTCATATCTGTCCGTACGTAACAGCGCGGCTCCCACTTGATGGATTTCCGTAAAATTTGATATTGGAGACTTCTATGAAAATCTGTAGCGATAAACAAAATTTGGTTGAAACCTAGAAAAATATCGCGCATTTTACATGGAGACCTAATTACGGTTTATTGTTGCCGGCGACATTAAATCGCCACGAGAGCGCTCTCTTCGAGTGAAATGGTATCAGGTTAGTCATCTGCCCGCATGTATCAGCGCTGCTCTCAACTGACGGATTGCCGTGAAATGTGGTGTTTGGGAACTATATGCAAATCTGTCGATAATAAAAAAATTTGGCTAAAATTGGGCAAAAGTATCGGGAACTTTACAAAACAAGCTAATAACGTCGTACTGTTGCCAGCTACAAAGTGCTCTCTTCGAATGGAATGGTATCAGGCTGTTAGTCCGTCCGTCCGTCCATGCGTCCGTCTGCCTGTATCAAAATGTCGTTTTCACGTCAGCAAGTACATTAGTGAACATGTATGGCCCATTGTGAGTTAACATTCAACACAGCAATGACCCACTGATCACTAAATATTTCGCATCTAATATGTTAGAGGTGAGATCTCACCAGGCAAAACACTGTGATTCTGGTCACCACCTTGATAAAATACTACACAGATCAATAAAAAACACATCAACAATGGTAGAATACAAAATGTTTCCTAAGCTTAATATTGGGAGATTGAAAACAATGGATATTCAAAAGGCTTTTTTTTTTAGATGTGTTATTTAACAACCCTGTAAACTGCTAGGATTATATAGCGTACATTACAGATGTATCAAATGCGGGTATGGAGCAGTGATGAAATGGCATTAACAGAAGAAAACCAAAGTACCCAGAGAAAAGCCTATTCCAGTGTCACTTTGACCAAAACAAATCCAAAATGATCTGGCTTGGGTCTGAACCTGAGCCTCCACAGTGATAGGATGGCATCACCTGATCCATGGCAAGGACTCAAAAAATTTTTCAGAGAAACACAAATAGAAACTTTCTGGAATAACCTGAAATGAAACATGTTAAGACTGCTATTGATACACTAGGCCATGAACCACAAAAGGATAAGACAGAATGATTTCATGGTGATTGTAAGATTTATGCAGAAAATAAAACTAATGCATATTGTTACTTTTGAAAAATAAAGATTTATATAGAGTGAAGAAGGGAATGGGGATACAGTTTGGCAGACGAAGAAGAGGCAGTCATAAACGAATATTTATTATTAAAGTTCAAGGATGGTTCTCTAATAAACAATGTGACAGATGCATATAATGAGTAAGCAATGTGCTCTACTAGGCCGTGTGCATAACAACAATTAGATTATCTACAAGTACTAGGTGTACTAACAGTTGCTTCACCAAGATAGTAAACTAAGTATCTGTGATTTTTTTTTCACTTGTGTTCAGTTGCTGTTCACAACAATTGGCAACACTGAACATGGAAAACAATTTGAATAATTTCTGTAGCTCCTCATTGTCACTTGCTGCCAGTGGTTTTTTGTAAATAAAGTAGTGTTTCGCTGAAGTGTGAATATATTCTTAGTAAAGCAAATTTCAGGACATCTTGTGTATGTACCAGGTCCCCAGACTACCAGAATCTGAAGTTCTCTCCTCCTTTCCCTACAGATCTAATGTCTATTTTATTCTTTTGCTGTAACAATGTTTGCATCAGCATTTATCACTGTTCTGAATGAAAAAGACTACCAAATCTCACACCAAAAATGTACATTGTTTCTCTCCTGGAGTGGGAATACTTCAAACCTAATTATTTAAGTTCCCACAGGGGTTTTCAGTGTTCCTGTGTACTGTATGGTTTCTCATGTGATGTGCTGAATAACAATGGCAAAGTCTGCTATGAGTTATCTAAGAAAATGTGTTATATTACACTGGTATGCAAATTTTGCATAACATTACATATTTTCACATCTGGAAGTAAATGTTAAGGTGAAACATGCTGCAACACTTCATCCCTGCAATGTCCTAGGTCATCAACAGACTTGTCTGCACTCAGCCAATGTACATCTGCTAATTGGTGGGCAGGGTTCAATTTGCTACCAACTTCTTGCTTTCAGTTCCAAAGCTACAAAAAGTGTCATTAATAATTTGCAAGTTGACATTTATGTAATGTTTTTGGTGCTGTTGCTAGTTTATAATATGCTGTGAACCTAAAATCTGACAATTTCACAAAAAGAAAATGGTAACAGTAAACAATGTGAAGAAAATATTGTAAGTGGGGCTAAGGCAAAGGTCTCTAGGGTTCTTTATTTTCAGTGAATGGCCACAGCCTATGAACAGCTACTTGAAAATGAACGTTTCTTGATGTGGTGACAAACTGTTCTGTTACATGGTGGTGTGGTCTAGCGTGCCATTTGTGAAAACACACAGCAACAAACATGCAAATGTTTATAAGCTGTGAAATGAAGCAAGTTACAGTGACCAAGAAAGGACAACAAACTAATACCAGGCTGAGAATAAGCCATCTCTTTTTTCATAGCCTGTTCTTGGGAAGTGGAACAAAGTAACATTTGGGCTAATATGTTTACACAATTAATGCTATGTGTTTTGAGCAAATGAATGTTAATGCTTGTTCTTTTACAGTAAAATTTACATAAAGTTCACATGAATAAGTTATATTTCTTGGTTTACAAACTGATAACCACATAAACTGGAAGAATTATATGGAGGAAATGACTCCTAATTTAAGTGGAGCATGTTATGCCATTAGGTTGATGGTCCATATCAGTAGTATTAACACCCTCAAATCAATTTACTATGTACACTTTCATTCTATTATAAAATACAGATTAATCTTTTGGGGCAATTCTTCCAACATTGGGAAGAGCTTCACTTTACAAAAGAAAACTCTCAGAATTATGGCTGGTTCACAACCCGGAACCTCTTGTGGAAGTCTATTCAAACAACTAGAGATTCTACCTGCTCCATACCAGTATATACTTTCATTAATGTGCTCCACTATCAATAATCAGGAAATTTTGCAAATTCATCTATACACAATATTAATACACATAATAAGCATCATATTAATAGGCCAAATGCTAACCTATTGTTATCAAAAAAGTACATTCTATGCTGGCATAAACATTTTCAACCTTTACCACCTAGTGCGATAATCCTCAAGAATGACAAGGCAAAATTTAAAGCAGCCTTAAGAAAATACCTACATACACACTCCTTTTAATCTGTGGATGAATTTTTTATGTGTAAAGATGACTTATAATACTGTTTTTGCAAAATGTTTGTAGTATTTTACATTTTAAATCTGTATATTTATGTATTTATGACTTATTCCACATCCTGCTGTCTTTATGACACCCTAATGGATCCATGGAATATATCTCTGTGTGTGTTTGTGCGTGTCTTCAAATACCTTACGTAATAGTTTTCTATCAGTTGACATTACTGGATGCTTGTTCTTTTTATATTCAAATTTACACAATGTGAACACAAATAGATTATATAAAAAATTCTTATATAATTATCTGTTTATCAGCCAGCATTACTGAGAACTGTATAAGTAGTAAAAGTACCTCCTTTTTTACTGTGTCCTCAAGATCACTGATTAAACACTGATCCAAGAACCATATATACCGTTATTTTTCTGTTATTCATACCATGCATGTTCTGACATTCAATACATCATTCAACATATGCACACTATGATTTACCATTTATGACATTTATCAACTCCTACATATTTTGGCACTGAGGTGCCATCCTCAGGAAGTCATTTATAACAAAGCTATATAAGTCAAATGGCAATCTATGTTGCAATCAATATATTATCCAACATACACACTCTGTGATACGCCATTTATGATATACATCAACTCCTACATGTTTTAGAAGAAACATGTAGGAGTAACATTGAGTACATATGTTACATGATATACTGATCATATATATATATATATATATAGTGTATGTAATTATGTAAAGGTGGGCTAACAACTGAAGAGATACTTCATACCGTTCAAAGTTACATTTTGCTTGAAACTACCAAAATACCTGCACTAAGCAAACAACAGTTTCTTAAAATACAATACGTTTGTAAATGTTCATTAAGACCGACGTATGTACGAAAATGTGTCAATTTCATTTACAGTAAACGTATTTCCCATCAAATTATTATGTAAGATTAACAACGCGGTCTTCTGGGTACCTTGATGAGAAGCCAACTGGCTTCCATGAAACAATGGTATCTGCTTACCAAAGCACACGACGACACGTCCATGAATACTGTAATCTTCATAATAGCTTTCGTGATAACCTCAAATATTACACAATATACAAACTTATATACATACCAAAAATGACAAGTAAACATATAATTCCTTGTTTCCAGTTCATCACAGCAATTATGTATATAGAAGAAGCAAAAAACCTGCTACATTCCTACAAACTAAATGAAAAGACACCAACAAATTGACATATTTGTGAGCAGTTTACTGTCGAATACCTCCATACTTCCCGCACTAACCTTAACTGCGTGGAGGTCGTAATCTGTGAACTACGTACTCCAAGCAGCAGTGTGTCATGGATGATTTGTCAACTGCTCCCTATCAGTAGAACACACCTTGACCCGATCTGCATACCAATGGCACATAGATGGCTCTCAGCATGCCTAGGAAAGGGCGAAACGCGACAAGGGATATGTTTGGGTTTCAGAAAATCAGCAACATTAGTCCTCTGCACAGATTATCTAGTCACGAGGGCGTATTACCAATTATGTACAACAAGGCTCACTATGCAGTGCTTGAGGGCTGAACCGCCTTATGTTGTAAACTGTACCTATTTACGATTGCAACTGCTGTTTAAACCCCTCTGACAGTTTAACTGACCCGTGGATGAAAAGGCTTGTGGTGCCATTAGCGGCCTCGTCTGGCATTACTGTAGCCGGCGATCAGTTTGTGTATTTAGTACCACGATGATGCTTGGAAAAGGGGGGGTGGGGGGGACAGTGTCGCTGGCACGTATCACTTGAGCGCAGTGAGGCCATTAACTCAGGAAGTTTGAGGTTACAGGAGAGTAGTATTTCAGAGTTACGTTATTTAATGTGGAAAAGTTCATATTTTGGTGCTGGAATTTCTACATTTACAGTTGGAATTGCAGATGGTATTTCTGCCGATTGAAAGAACATCACAAAATATAAAGTTAGTAGAGTCTAAATTTTTGGGAACAACTTTAACAAATCAAAATTTTATTGCGGAAGAAATCAAGAGCCGATTGAGGTCAGGAAATGCTTGCTATAATTCAGTGCAGAATCTTTTGTCTTCTAGGTTGCTATCCAAAAATTTAAAGATTAAGATATATAGAACTATAAATTTGCCTGTTGTTTTGTATGGGTGTGAAACTTGGTCGTTGACATTACGAGAGGAAAGGAAGCTGAGGTTATTTGAGAACATGGTGTTGAGGAACATATTTGGACGTAGGAGGGTCGAGGTAACGGGGGAATGGAGGAGATTGCATAACGAGGAGCATGATTTGTACTCCTCACCCAATATTGTGCGGGTGATAAAATCGAGAAGAATGAGTAGGGCATGGCATGTTGCGAGTATGGTCGCGGAGAGGGGGGTGTATATGGTCTTGGTGGGGAAACCAGTGGGAAGGAGACCACTGGGGACTCTGCACCATGGAGTACGTAAGTAAGTTGCCACTTCTTGTACAGATGGCGTTTGATGCATATGAAATCTGCCGCTGTGTAAGGATAGGACGGCTGTGGCTGCCAGGGACATAATTTTATTGTCAGTTGTATACACTCTGTGGTTCAACAATCGCTTGTGATCCATGCTCTGAACGTCGTCCGAAGGTGGGCCAAAGCTTGTCCTGCTTCTTAGCTGTAAATTGCTGAGGGCGAGACGTGTGCTGGTGACATTTGTTGGAAGCCTGTTTTTGAAATGCTGTAGCTAGGAAGACAAGGCAGGCGTTTTTGTTTTTGTTCTCTTCAAATGACAAATTATGTAACCACTGCACGAAATTCAGGTTGCTCAGCGGTTCAAGGTAAATAAACATTACACAAAATTTTGCGGAATACTGATATGTTTGGTGTTACATACCATACAGTGAAACGTGTACAAACATCGTACGTGCGTACGAGGAATTCCAACAGAGGTTAAGGAGATGCAGTTATTATTTCGATGTATTTTTACCGAACTATATTAAGTTGGCATGTAATAAGGGGCGAAAAAACAGTGATCGATTACAGTTTAGGTATTCGGTTTAGGCATTTCTGTACTGTTTTCTATTGGGTAATCACAACGGTGCGTTAGGTAGGTGGCGCATGTGGCACCCGTGGGAGAGAAGAAATATACATAAAGGATTTGGTGGGACACTGAAGGAAGAATACTGAGTGGAAAATCTAGTCATGGATGGGGGGAAAATATGAAATGGATCATAAAAAAATCGGATGTGAAGGGACTGGCTTCGTTTTATGTGTCTTAGGACAGCAGCTGCTGGTAGACTGTTGTGAAGGAGTAACAAACGTTTGGGTTCCATAAAATACAGGAATATCTTGACTACTTGAACATAACACCTTAAACAGGGTTGTCATCGGTACAGTAGGTGGTTATATCACTGTTCCTGCCCTTGATGTGGTTCCATGTAAAGATCAGAATAAAAGTTTCACGAAGATTTATGGGATTTAAAATATCAGTATTGCAAGATTTGTTAGTGTTGAGGAATGGGGTTTTGACATTACTCATTCTCTGCATTCAAATATAATTCATATTATAGAAGTAACGATTGCACATAAAACATATACAGTGATACATTACTCTCTCCTACATGTTTTGGGAGCCGACTGTCATCTTCAGGGAGCCACACCAGTATTTAAACCTGATGGGGTAGGATGCATTTGCAGTGAAATTTATCATGTTCTATTAAATATTGGTGTGGCTTCCTGAATATTGTGGTTGGCTGCCAAAACGTGTAGAAGAGGATATTGTGTCATTGTATATGCTTTGTATGTGTAAATTATTGGTTTTATGAAATGAATTAAGGAATAGGGTTTGAGAATGTACTCGCCTTTGAGACTCCATCCCATGCTGTCACAGTTTTAAATTTAACCCAGTGACACAGTATTATTGGAAGTGTAACTTGCCAGCTGGAAAGTTTCTTACCGGAATACGAGTAAGTGTTCTTAATGTATTTAACAGTGTAACTAGTGAGGATCTTTTTTTGTGTGTGATTGTGTATGGCGTGTAGAAGTGAGTGATACATAATTGAGCATCATACAGTTTGGCACAGTTCAGCTGGTGTGTTCACTCAACATATTGTCCTTGACTCTGCTCTGGTAACAGTGCTATTTAAGGGCAAACTGTTGTTTTAGTATTGTAGAAGCTTGATTGCTTTTGAAAATCAGGTATTGGAATTAATATGTTTCACATTTTAGACTTTTATTTTTACCTTACCTAAAATATTAGTGGCAGTTGTTACTAATTATTTAAGATTATGGTAGGTGATTGCTGGACCATAATATACAAAGGCAACTTATCACATGGCCATAATTTAACATTTTTATCCACCTTGACCTCCTTTAAAGAAACAAACAAACAAACAAAACAAAAAAAAGGGGGTGGAGGGGGGAACAGTATGGTGACCATGTGTGCCTGTTGCTGAATTTTGGTTGTATTTTTAGTTAATGATCTGAACATAAACCTACATACTTTTCAAATATACTAAATAATTTGAGTGGCAGTGCTGTCTGTAATATATCATCTAAGATGTCATATGCATCACAGTGTGATCATGTACCAAATAAATCTGTGACTTAATTCTACAGATGTAAATTGGGGAGACAGGAAAGTACATGTTGTATTAAAGAACCTGTAGTCACACAAAGGTGGCCTCATCCAACATAACTCATACAGTATACTGTATTAGTGAGGTATAGGAGCATATGTTGTTTGAAAATGTGGTTAAATTTAGCTGTAATTACTTTATTGCAGGTTAATATGTCTGTATTGTCAGGATTGGATGCAGCCCTCCATGAGCTTGGAATGCTTAGTGCTGTAACAGAGAGTAGGCACGACTATTTGCGGGAACAGAAGCAGCGTCACTGCATTCCCAACAGGTCTGCTCTCAATGTGTTGCACATAAATACCCGCTATGTGACAAGTGTGGCTGTTGGTCAGCGTAAAAGCACTACAGTGCGACCCAAGCCCTATCCAGGACCATGTTTGGCTCGGGAAGAGAGAACTCGTACAAAGAGTGAAAACTCTGATGTGGATTTGGGTAACCACTTTGGCATTGCTTTGTCTTCAGTTCCTTCCCAGCTGCTTGAAGTCAACAGTCTTCACAAATCCAGATCCATGGAAAGTGTTACAGTAAATGTGTCTGATGATGAAAGTGCCTCTCAACCAGCACAGGAGGTTGAGTCTGTTTCCAGCAAGATACAACATTTGCAGGTTAATGAATGAGTGGGAAGCAATACCCTGGCCCATTGTGATGTAACTCACTGCAAGGCATTTTGTGAGAGGTGTAATTCTTGTTGGTCCATTCCTGTTTTTATATGTTTAGTTTAAACAAACTGAAAAATTGTTATGGGATCTGAGATTTCTAAAGTATTTACTTTATCAGTTTATATAAGGACATTTGGCATTGCATATACAGTGCACCTGTTTTACAGCTCCATGCAAATTGTTGAACATCCCGTGCTTTTAAGATACAGACTGCTAGCAGAACCAAGTAATATATGAAACACATTACAGCATATCATGAAATGCTCTGTATTGTTACACATACTGTCCTGGTATTTTTGTGAAAATTTCACTGTCACACTGAGAACTTGTGCCTGGGAAATAAAACAAGTCTGAAATTTGTAATCCTGAGTCCCCTGCATACGGTACATGTAGGACGTCCAAGAAGAATGTTTGTATATTCCAGCATAGTGTGTTTTTTATCCAATCTCTCTTCTTAGAGCATGTATGTGCATTCGCGTGTATGCGTGCCCACACACACACACACACACACACACACACACACACACACACACACAAACACCAAATTACTGACCCCATTATCTTTGCTATCCTTTTCTTACAAAAGCACTTTTAACATATTTTCTCTACAGGAACACTGTTTCAAAGTGTACTTCACATGGCATTTCAATGAAATAATATGATTGAGTGACTGCTTATGGCTTACATACAGATTGAATACAGTAGCAAGACATAAAATGATACATGGCTTGGAATACTTCATTTCATTTACTGTACATCCTTATTGTTAAATATTTAACATTGGCCCTGTCTAACTATATATTAGAAAATTACAATATATATACAAAGTCCCAAACTGTAACAGTCATAAAGTAGGTATCTATGTGGTGTAATAAAATAATTTCAGTACACAGTACAATAAAATAAAACAGTGAAATACTTACCTACTCCATGGTGTAGAGTCCTTCTTGAGAAGCTAACTGGTTTGCAGCTAGTCAAGAAATTCCCCGCATTTCATGGAACCCGAATGTTCATTACCGCACTCAAAAGCATCCACCGCCTGTCTCTATCCTGGGCCAGCCCAATCCAGTCCACATACCCACATCCCACCTCCTGGAGATCCATCCTAATATCCATCCATCTACGCCTAGGTCTCCCCAGTGGTCTCCTTCCCTCTGGTTTCCCCCAGAAAGACACTATATACCCCCCTCTCCTCACAAACAGTGAAATACATTAATATGAATTTGATAAAGCTGTTCAAAATGGCTAATGAATAATCTCATACATTACAAACCGTCTTTACTCAAAACTGTAAAAACTTGTCAGCTGAATAACATGAATGGCTCAATAGTAAGGAATTTAATTCTTTTTTAAGGAGTTTAAAGATACCCAATTTTTTAATACCATCTGGAAGCTTATTATTTTGATCTCCGTATTTACCACGCTTTTTTTTAAATGAAACTACACTGCAAAATTGCACATGAAGTTCAATTTACTTCTAGTGTCATGACCATGAATAATTATGTTTTGTTTCAGATATCCTTTGTACTTTTTACATAACATAACACCTCTAAAATATTAAAGAAGTCACTGTAAGGATTCTGTAATCCTTTAAAATTTGCCTACAGGACTTAACACTTATTTGCACCACTAATTATTCAAATGACTCTAAATGCCTCTTTCCTTTCACTGTCACTTACCCAAAGTATTATTCCCTGTCCCAAACGTGATTCAAAGTACGCAAAAATGGTTCTTAGCATGTATGGGCTGAAAACTTCCTTTAGTGGCTTAATGATATAAGATACCTTACTCAAACTTGAACATAATGAATGAATATGGACTTAAATTTTCAATTTCCTGTAATGTAAATACCTAAAATAATTCCTGATGGTTTGTAAGCTATTACAGTGTTACAACAATTTGTGGTTTGTTAGGAAGTCTAAATTTATTAGAACAAAAGAACATTGCTACTGTTTTTTTCAGTGTTTATAATTCGATTATGTTTTGCAACCATAACTCTAATTCTTTCATGGCATAAAAATTTTTTTATTGAAGAACATCCTCATTTTTGTCAGCAACACGTATGTTAGTATCATCTCCAAATAAGACTAATTTAACCCCTTAAGTGTTGAATGGGACATCATTTATATATGAGTTTAATAAAAACAGAAGAGGCCCTAACATTTAGCCTTATGGCTCACCATGTACTATTTTCCAGTGTGGGATTGTATATCTGTACTGTGTAAAATGTCTGTGTTCCATTGGGGTTATTTAAAAAAAAAAGTGAACGGTTAGATAAATAAGATCTAAACCACAAATTCATGTTACATATAATACCATATGTATTTAATTTATCAAGCATTGTGTTATGGTTTAGAATATCATATGCTTTTGTAAGATCAAGAAATATTCCCACCACATGTAGATGTAGTTCCATGGCTTTTTGAATGCCTGCTATGAAAGTCTGACTAGTTGTGTCTGTTGATTTCATTTTCCTAAATCCATTCTGTGCTTCTTATAAAACATCCCATTTATGTACAAAAGATACATATATATTTTCTAATATTTTGGAAAAAAAACAATAAAATGAATATTGGTCTGTAATTTTGGGCACCTTATCTATCTCATTTTTAAAAGGGACTTTTACTTTTGCAATTTTCACCTTATCTGGGAAAACTCCTGATTTAAAAGAAACATTAAAATAGACTAATGATTTTTTTTAATATAATGTACACTGTTTAACTAAATATTCAGGGATTTCATCTAAACCTACTGAGGAATTAACTTTTAAACTCTGTGTTATTCTCTCTACTTCATATTCAGTGACAGGATAAACCAAAAATGGTGTTTGGACAATCATCTATTTTTTCCTGTGAAGTGTGCACATTTATATGATTTTTATTTAAGTTTAACATATTATCTACAATATGAACAAAAAAACTTAACCTGTTCATAACATTGTGAGGGTTAGATATAATTTCATTTCCATTTCTTAAATCAGTTTTATAATCATGATGTATAGAATTTCCAATCTCTATTTATTATTTGCTGCATTGCTTTTGTTTTATTTTTGCCTCTCAAAACAAATCTATTATTCTCTCTCTTCTTAGCTTCTTTATTAAATTTGTTATTATTTAATTGATATATCTTAATATAATTCAGTGATTCTCTTGAAAGGTATGCGATTCTCTTTAAACTGTTTAAAAATCACATTCTTTTATTTGATATTTTTAAAATTTGAGTGATCCGTTTATTTACCAGCATGTAACAGATTTGCTCACAGTAACTGTTCAACCATTTTCTGGAAAGAATTGAAGAGAAACTTGATTGAATTGGTGTTTGGCATGAACTTTTCTCCTAAGAACAGAGAGAATTGCTAGTTCACAACACTAAACCAACAAATTGCACAAACTTGTTCCTTAGCTCTTTATATTACATTATCACATTGATCATTCTTTAATGTTTAGGTCCACAAGGGACCATCATCATGGAATCAAACCAAAGGAATACAACATCAAATTAAATTAGTTACTTTTGTACAAGGCAGGCATCATGTAAGAGTCAAGTAGTTAAATGTACACATTTCTTTGTTGAGCATTAGTATAAATGTGATGGATCTGGAAACACAGTGTCTTGGAAGCAGCTTTCATACATAATGAAAGTCAGCACACATGCTTACAAGACACTGTGTATAAAGATAGTGAAACTTCAGCCACATGTGAAAGTAATTGAGACAAAGCTAGATAGAATGCACTTTACTACGCATGGACTTCATCTCAATTCTATGGGGAAAGAATCAGTCTCTGCTACTTTAGCAACGGTTGTTCAACAATTTTTTGATGAGAAACGATCATCTGTTATACCCATTCCATGGAAGGATTCCCCCCTGGTTGAACCTAAATGAGATACTCAGGATAGTAATGTGCATTATGGGAGAATTAATTCTGATCAAACAACTCAACATAGAAAAATCTGCCCTGCGCGGAGGAATTCAGATTTTTTATGGATATGAATAACGGAGTTCCTCATATGATAAATCAAATTAAGTTAAACAAGGATTCTTTCAAAATATACCACCAAAATATTAGAAGTTTAAGGCGTAAGACTCATGAATTGCTGAGCCAAATATATCCTGACTTACCACATGTTATTTG
>Ga0131853_10007063_pt1 | contig 20288 bp, 14 predicted proteins | sample TergutLab28metaG_FD_92764 | JGI IMG/M metagenome (GOLD analysis project Ga0131853, IMG submission 92764) | Labiotermes labralis P1 segment gut microbial communities from Petit-Saut dam, French Guiana - Lab288 P1 (version 2) (version 2) | ecosystem: Host-associated > Arthropoda: Insects >...
ACCCCCCCCCCCCCCCCCCAGGAGATAAACCTCGTCTGTTAAAGGCTGAGTCGAATCCAGGGCCACAGCGCGGCCGGCAGGAATACAAACGCAACTACAGTTCCCTACATCAGCCTTCTTAACCTGGAGTCCATGGATAGATTTCAGCGTGTACGTGAACTTGGATGAGATAAAAATTACAACTTTATTTTCATTAACATCCAACTGCAATTTAGCTTTCAGTCAATTATGAATGCACGCAACAAAGTATTTACGGTCTCTAGACTCCAAAAATGTTTGTTAACTTCGATAAATCTGAATATTTCTATTTTATGCATTGAAATACATATTTTTCAGAAGGGGTCCGTAGGTTTCACCAGACTCCCAAAGAGGCCCTCGACATAAAAAATATTAAGAACCCCCACTCTACACCTATACGCTCGATCTTAAACTGGGGACTGTGCTCCCGAAAGGATACTGTTCCCTTCTGAACTTGGTGAATGTGATTTTTATTTACTTAAAAGTGAAACATGCTAAAAACGTAAACGATTCCTGAACAGTTTGTCGTAACTCTACGACTCTCACTCGAAACGCTATCTTCAGAGGCACGCAGGTGAGAGCGGCAGTGTCTCCCCTGTTTCACAGGCAAGATGCAGGATGGTTGTCCTAGGGAGATGGAACCAGTAACACAAGTACTTCGGTACATAAATTTATATCAACGCTCACTTAAGGTGAGTCAACAATTCCAGCCGTAACCTTGGGCTATCCTATTTACTGTCAGTTCAGCCAGGACTCATAACAGACACCGATTTTGCTGGGCGATATTTGGTTGCGTTAACACAACTATGACGCCCGTAACGTTTACTGCCAGGCGTCCAGTAAGATACTACCGATTCCGACACTCATTCCATACCACGCACATCACCACACTACATGCCGACGCGTGATAACGTATACACAGATAACAACGTTATCCTCTTGGATCATTCAGCTGCCATTCTTATTCTTATTTAAACATGCTCTTATAGTCACAGACCCAGCAGCGTCGAAACAGATAGTAATTTTGCAAAATGAGATGGAGGAAGAGGGTTAGTGCCTTATATACGACTCTATGCGGTGTTTGTCTGGAATAACTAAGTTACACGAAAACCACCAATTAAAAGACGGGCTGCCTCGGAGCTCAGGCTCGCAATAGGGACCTGTCTAACACGAAGGAAGTATAATCACTAAACCTAAATGTTTTCACTTACGTTAGAGCCTTCGGGCTTCCACGGTGATGTCAGCAATTTACCAACTTCTCTACTTATGAAGTTTTAACGATTTTCACCAAACACCGAACATTCTTAGACAGAATTGAATTATGACGCATGTTACGGCAGCGCATGTAGCATAAACTGGGTAAAAAAAAACAGAAATTCGGAACAGATATAATGTAACACACTTAGGTTGGAACTCACATGGGAAAACATTCGCTATACAAGCCTGTAGATAGGAATGGGTAATATAAAATAGGATCTTAACACAAAAGAGGAAACGAAGATAGTTTTTTCGCTGAACCAGAAAACGACAGGGTGTGACTGTAAGATGTGAAACGGTCCACAGCTCACAAATTTCCCGGCAAACGAATTAAATTACGTATCCATTTCTTACGATCCTGCGTCATGGAGCATTTTATGGGCCACGTCAGTTTACATCTACTACACTAATGAGATAACGGACTTTTATTACGGAAAATAAACTGACGTGTAACTGATCAACGACACGGATGTACACAAGTCTTCAGTTATCATGAGGTTTTGTAGTTATCTTGTTGTCATTCTACGGTGACAACACCGCACTGTGATGTTACTGTGCTCACATTTCAGAAAATGAGGCTGTCTCCAAACTCATGAAGACTACACTCTGAGAGCCGATACAGCCTGATTATCGGCAATGCTGTAAACCAAGCCTACCATAATACGGTGCAGTCATCCAAGAATGGAACCAAGATTATCGGCAAGAACATGCTTCTGTAATATTTACAGAAGACCGGAAACTGATAGACACTTATTTACTTCTCTCTTTTACCTTTCTCAATGAATAATCTGCAGCACACACCGCCGCTTGGAGGGCGCACCCTACTTCATGACTAGGCCTCGCAAGTTCCCATTTAGCTTCCTAACAAACACAGCATTTCAATACGACTGCTGCTGATGCAACTGAAAACTACAGCACACGGCCTGCGGGTGGCTAGCACAGTGCGACCAGTACGGTAACTGCTGACGAAACGCCATCCAAACCCATTAACGCAATGCACATAAGCTTAGGGGTTCGGTGCACTTGCACAGTACTACAGCAGAGTCAACCAGTACTGAAGGTCAGAGAACAATTACAGTAAAATTTACAGCACCTTTACTTTTTATCTATCCCTTCATTGCGTACAAATTGATTTCCGTCCTCCTGAACGTTCCTTTCTTTGGTCCAAATACCATTCTCAGAACGATACAGGCCTACGCACATCCTTAATATGTTATTCCCGTACAGTGACTGATCAAACGCCCATAAATTCCAACGAGCTCCAGAAACCAACGTTCTTCTCCAGAAAATGAGTCGCTCATATGGTCAACTACTCCTCGCATATAACGTAAGAATCTAACGAATGCAGTCCACTTCCTCGGACGCCTTTCTAGAACATTCTATTTAACGTTACTGTCCCATCTCCATCTACACTGTCCGAGCGGTCTCTTCCCTCCACGTTTCCTGACTGACGTTCTACAAGCAGCTCTCACAAAGCCACGAAATAAGATTCCCTCTATTTGTCCCCTGAAGCCTAGATGAACAGCTGGCAACTCTAATATGTTTCCTGGCCAAATCGTACTCCTTCCCTTTTCGACCCCTTCACCACGTAACTGATTTGCTATTTCCAATTGTACGAGTATGTTGTGCCTACCTTCACCCTGGATACAGGTATCCGCACGTGCCAAGAACACGAAGTTCTGTGAAGAAACAGTGTCATTTTCTGCATTTCGTTCCTTTAGATACAGAAACAACAAATTAAGGATGATACAATTTAGTAAGCCATTTTTGTGCATAATTTGCATTAACACAAATTCCGCTTACATTAAATTTGTCAGATATGTCAAAGTTTCGCATCGTCACCATCTTTGTAAATGTCAACGCATAAAAAATGTTTCGTATAGAGTTTGTGTCTGTGATAATCTCTATACAAAATTTAACATGACTGGGCGTCATGTCTCATTACTTGAAGAGTATTACAAAACGAAAATTATATCCATATTTCAAGCGATCGCCATATTGTTTCAGTCCACAGAGGAAAAGGACGACGAGGAGGAGGATGAGGAGGGAAAGGAAGTTGCTTCAATGCAAGAGAACTATTCTTATAAAACGCCTAAACCAGTCAAAAAAAAAAAACAAGACTCTCCGCTTATGGGATTTCAAATGTACGCATTACGTGGGATCTTACTGCTACTGTGCAAAATGGAATTCGATATCAACACGTAGTGAAGCACCGATGGTTCGATGTGTTACATAAGAACGTTCTATTAATTAAAGAGGCTGTTTGGGCGAGAATTCATAATATCCCTTCAAACACAAGTAAAAGATAAACAAATGACCCATGCACGTAAAGCCCCACGCATTCGTTGGCCCAATTCTACGAAGTGAACGGCCATTTTTATGTCCCGACTGTTTCCTCCCAGCGAAAAAGACTCCGGTATTCGTGTGACAAGAGACTTGATAGGCCCCACAGCCAATCCCGGCTCCTGCCAGGATTCGAATCCAGAACGTCCAACCCATATCCACACTCAGTTATGTACATATATATATATATAAAAGCGCGCGCGCACACACACACACATTACATAAAATATTTTGAATACCTTTTATTTTTGCATTCCTTGACAAAAATAGGCACTAGAAATTAAAACCCCTACCGCTGCAAGGGACTAATATTGGTAGTCATGACGTGGCAAAAAAAATGTCCTTACTCTCACAATTGTAGATCGAAAGACACGAACATGGAACGAGCGGAAAGACCTTACATTCTTGAACATTTAAGTTGAAATTCACAAGTACAAGCTATGCCTTCAAAACAATATTTATAAATATCCAACAGGTAGAAATATACTGGAATAATTCTGGCCCCTGAAAAAATTCACATGCAAAGAGGATTCCAGAAATCGCGCCTTTTCGGATTCGAGCACAGCAAAATTACACTCGCTGTCTGACGTGCGCAGATTAGTCGCATCCTATGACACATTATCTTACGACAATTATTCCAGTATACAAGTTAGCATTTAACGAACCTGGTCAGTGATACAGGAGATTAAGTACGGATTTGGAAATTACCGTTGCCTCTTTCAAGATACTATGTCAACACACGACTTGAAAATGCTTACGAAACCAAAGCAATCCTAACAGGACAAGATTATAAGCGCAAACTTGCTGCCCAAATGTGCAACTAAATGATACCGCAGTGCCTATCGCTTCGGTTTCCTTTACGAAAACAGACTATCGAATATCAGCACGGCTTACCCTGCTGCTACTGTCTTTCAGTACCAGTGTAGTTGGTTTATTACCCACCCTATTCGGACTGCGCTAGACACAATCCACTGTCTTAGGTATACATTTAATACACATTACGTATCTGCAATCGTTATTGTATTAGCAGCCCAGTATTCATATGTCCCAGGTTCGACGTCAAAATGCCGCTATAGGTGTTATAAATAAAAATTTATAAATCTCTCATGATAAGTCCTGATGACCGTCAACTGTCAGAAACGGAATCACAGCCGACTCCGGAGATGTATATATGAAGTATGTCTTATGTAATGGGCAAAACGTAACAGAGCTTGTGTACAGAAGGTCATTTGTTCGGCGAACAGCTACATTGGCCTAGCGTTAGATAATATGCATCTCACATAATAACAGCAATCTGATATAAGACTACTATGGACTGTACCGGTACTGGGGGGTTAGTTGTTCCCCTTTCCCGAAACACAGTATCAGGCTGCATCTACTCAACAGATCCCTCAATGCAAGGCACATTGCATTGCAGAAACATTTTCTTTTGCACCAAAATTATACACTTGCTTCTAAATTGCAGATTTAATATCCAAACGCCCCACACATTCGTGTGTTCCCACGTGTCAGAACACGTCAATTACAACAGTGCTAACCACGCCCCCAGAATGCACTACCTAAATCAATGGATGCTGACATGACCCCCAAACCGCAAATGACTAATGCGAACCGTAAATACAGTGGATCCTTCCGTTAAGAGATTAATCCCTGAAGATGAAGCAATAAAATTCCTCCCGAACGTCTGTACATAGCTACCGGAATACATGGTGTCACATCTGCAGCTAATAGTCCAGCAATTCCTGTTTTCTATGAACAACTATCAGATTCGAAATGCTGAAATCTACAGTATTTTGAAGTGGGTGCCTCAGGCTGATATACAGTGGCTTTGGTTATCATTGCAACAGCCACCCCACACCTACTTTTCCCGGCAAGAATCCAAGGTGGACTGGAACAAAGCTTTTGCTTCGTTCTCTTCAGTGTTTAAATCCAGCTCGACAACTGCGGCGGGTGGTTGCGATGTGAATGGAGGAGAAATAGCGGGTTACTTCCCATCCCCTCGTGCCAACAAATGTCACGCCTACAGCTGGATACGTAACGTTACTGGCACAATGACTAGGCATACAATGTGCGTACAAGGTCGTTACTGGCATAGTTTCGACCTGATCTCAGTCAAATCTACGGCTACTTGCGTCTTTCCGCGCTAGGATTGTAAGGCGAAGGGAAAAACTCAACATTTTAATTAATGAAAAACCACAAAAAGTTTCAGATTTTCGTTGCGGTGAGAGTGTAACCTGCGATCTACTGTGTAGTCCTCCCTGCAGATGGGGCCAGCAGGTTCCTCCGAAACGATGGTACAATACCTGTGAAGCCTAAAAAACGGTAGCAGTCCTACAATAAATAATTTATTTACATATACAACGTCCAGCAGTGCATACGCCACAGAGGAGTGGTCCACTGAATTTTTAATCAAATCTTCATGAATACGAGGTATGAATGAGGTCAATATAAAGAAAATAACGCCGCAATGCGAAACGGAACAAAACGTCTGTAGGAGTATCCTTTATGCTCGATCAGTTGATGAGGATTTAAAGAACCCCAAATAAGAAATTTGTGGGGTTCGCTTTGCCGATTAGTTGAAATGTGACATCGTCACTGAAAACATGCCAATGCTTCGGCCAGCCTCTTCCAGTTTGTCTTGGAACTCACACGAAAACTCGCGAGGTGGCCTCTGTCGTTCCGTTTTAACGGCTACATTAACTGTACTTGTTTAAGCGTTCAAAAGCAAAAGCTTCCGCATAACATGTCAGATTTTTCTGGGGCAAATTTAGCACACAGCTATCCCTGTAAGTTGAATTCCTAGGGCTTTGCTGAAGGGCTTCCCGTACACTGTGATTCATTGAGACGCGTGTGCGACCTTGATTCCTCACCCCTCCCCTTACAGATGCAACCTATACTTCCAATTTAATTACACCAGGTGTGAAGTCACTTGAGCTGTGTTGTGTCTATACAACTCGCATTGCACACTTGCCACTGTATTTCTCTTTGCTACCATCGTAACAGAAATACTTTTCCTGTGACAAAGCCAATTTCGCAATGCGCAACACTGATGTAAAAAGGGAATAATTTCAGTCGGGCATTTACAGGACCATTCCGACTTTGTCTCGGTGTGAATTAGCACTGTGCAAAGCATGAAGACGTGGGGGGGGGGGGAAAGGCGTATAGGCGTAAAGTCCCACCCTTCTTAGCTTTTCACTACATGGAGACGAGTGGTTTCATGCACGCCCCAGGTACCTCATCCCCGGTACAGAGTGCCAAACATGCTGGACGGGCCCCACTACCGGACCGGACGCTTTAACGAACAGGAAAAACACTCGGCCCTACCGGCAATCGAACCATGTTTCGTCGGTCATCCAGTCTGTAGCCTAGGCACTATACAGACTGCGCTATCCCAACTCGTTCTATTCTAATGAACATCGCAAAGTGTTTGCTTCTTTCCGATTTCGGCACAACGACCAAAGGTCTTCACCTCTCTCCATCGTGCATTTTCGTAACAGCTTGCGTATACTCTAGTTCGATGTTTCGGTGGCGGACGACGGTGTTTTACGAAGCAGCATGCTCTAACGTAACGCTCTAGACTTGTAGTCGGGAGGTGGCCGGCTCGAATCCCCGCCGGGACAGCGGTTATCCTGCTTTGTTTGGTTTTCATCACGCCCTCCAGGAAAACCCCAGGAAAATACACCGATTACGACACGACTACAACACTCCAAATTATTTGTCACCAATCGATCTAACATCGACGCTCTACGTCTTACACACTGACATCGTGGTCAAATAAACCTGAAAAAAAAAATTGGCCTTTGCGTTTCTCATGCTGTCGCCTTGAAACATGAATAAAGTACAACTTTCGGGGCAAAAAACACGCAGTAAACTAATTTGGCGTTCATAGGACCGTGCATCGTAATATATTTCTATAGCAAAACCAACTAGATGCACCAATGTCTCAAATTTATTTTATTTGAGACACTGATGCATCTAGTTGGTTTTACTATAGAAACGCAGTGAACTATTAAATTATTGTCTTATAATTTTCTTTGTTCGCAAGTTTTGTGGCGGGAAAAACTGTAACACATTACACATGCGGCACTACACGAACGCGTTTGGGCGCCGTGAAGATGGTGTTACACACGGTATTTGAAACATTATGTAACAAATTATTCCCCACACTAATATTCGTTCCTACTCCAAAATCCACCAACACATTAATATCGTACTCAAAGAGCCATTTCTGAAAATATCTTTCTACGTTTTCTTCAGATTCTTCTACCAATATCGCACACTGGCGGAACTAAACATTAATAACTACATACTGACCTACCAATGTGCACAATTTTCACTAGAACTAATACCGACTACGTATTGTTGTTAAATAAAAATCGGTTTCTCAGAGTCGGACGAACAGTACAAACGTCGTACGGACGCAACGCTCGTCCTTCAGCACAAAATACTACCTTAACAGTCCCGAAACGTCGGTAAGAAATTACCATTACTCGCTGCGTAATAACCTAGAAGAGCGCAGTTCTCATCTACTTCTCGACAGAAGCCTTAAATCACGCATACTAACACCTTAACATAAAAAAACCGTATTTTCATAGGACAAGGAATGAAGGTTAAAGAAAAGGCAGGTACAAAAACAAGCTCCGTTACAAATTACAAGAGTAAATTCTGATGAGCTGTCAGCTGTATTTAGCTGGGTAATAGGAACTACGACATCTCACCCAAAGGTCCACCTCACGCTCCGGCTTCGAGAACTCACCGTAAGTACAAAAAAGAAAAGTTGCTTCACTTCATCCAAATTCATGATAACGACAGCATTCCAACTGCTATATTCAGCTATCACCACTGGGACCCGTCCTCTGTAACTAACGCCAAGTGGCTCCTTCAATACGATGCTTACATTAAGTTTCAAAATCGTCATTAACTTCAATACCTATTGGTCAATACAAATAGTTGGTGTCTGGCTGGAAACTTGTTTAAAGACGCTGTCACATATGACGTAAGTATACACGTTTACAAAAATTGGATATAACTGTTCAAAAGTTTTGAAACAGTTAACGCAGGCAGGAAGACATTATCAGAGGATATCTTCGCTCCTACAGGAAGATGGCCTTTGAGCAAGCTACCCAAACACTTAATTATTAAGATTATTCATATAGGCCTATCCTCGTGTGTGTGTGTGTGTGTGTGTGTGTGGGTAAGAACACATATAATGCACATACACACGAGCAACAATGGCGTGTAAGTTCTGAAGAGCTCTGTAATAATCGCTAGTTATTTCCGGGATTAGTTCAGCCAGAAAACAAACATGACACCTCATCACAAACTACTCGTATAGCCTATGTGACGACAGGGGTGCACAAAAGTTTCAAACTACAGGAGCAACCTTAAAACTCTAGGTGCCAAACGGGTGATATGAACCACGTTCCATGCTGAGGACGGACAGTATTTGGGGCCATCGTACAAAACTTAGTTGCCAAAACGACCTAAGGCCCGAGATTTGTGTACCCCTGCCTGGGAGGACTAATCATCAGACACACAACAACGGAAGCAAAAAAAAATACAATATTATGTATCTAACTTTGCTTTCGGAAGGTGACAACCTCGTACAGTGAAGTAATTTCAACTCCGTGACGCACCTGCAGCCGCTATCCTCACCCTCAACATGGCAACTGTACGTACGCCGGAACTTTGCCACAGCTTCGGCATACAAAGCGGCCAAATCCCGAACGCCTCAAGTTCCACATCAGACATAGGACGTGAAAGCACGTGGATGAAAACCACATTATTATTACACATGTGACTGGGTTTAAAAGAATCACTGGAACATCGACTACCCCACACCATTCATGAGATTAACAATACTTTTTTTAAATGCGTCCATCTATTTGACGAGGCTAGCAATACGTATAAACTAACACTGACAACTACATTGCGCAATAAAGGGTATATAATTTATTTTATTTTAGATTTCATGATACCATATACATAACTTATGATCTCAGTAAATAAGATGAATGTATTGACAGGACCGATCCATTGTGGATCAAGAGCAATTTCAGATACTTGTAAGCCGTTGCGGATCCTACAACAGTAGTCCTATTCCAAATACAATTTTAACCCTTTAATAACCGAGATTAACTTCAATTTTATTCAAAGATTCAATGCGTACCACGCAGTAAACACATTCCTTATCGGTTAAAAAGCCAATCACTTACTTTTATACATGGAAAATTCTCTCTTTGTTCCGAGACATATACACAACATACAAATGCAATCCGTAGACAAAATGGAGAAAATATGAATGTCGAAACTGGTCGTACATAAAACTGCCACATGGCGTCAACTACGCATACACATTTTACTGTGTTTTACTGCATCTGACATCACACAAACATTGTTGCGGATATCACTAAAATACAAATGCACATTATTACCGCAACTGTAAATTACTTTTAACATGTTTTAAATAACTTCGTGTGTTACAGCAAACTTATGCTGAGTCATCCCGTTGTCTTACAATGTTCACGTAAAATATGACTAAACACGTCACACATGACTCAGTTTAATAACTGGCACTGTACATTGTTACATTTCTCGGGTCCCAAGAAATCATCATCAGGCATTCTAAAGAGAAAAACATGAGGAAATGATGTGTTTTAAATGTTCAGTATGAACTGTCTGGTGATGATTCCCTGGGAATCGAAACACGCAGCAATTCAGTGTGCCACTTATTAAACTGAGTTGTGTTTGATTAACGTACTTTTGTTTTTCTTGTACGTGAAAATTCGTCCATTATACTCCCTGAAGATGGTAATGTAATGTAGGACGGATAGAAATTGTGCTATTGTGTATACAATGTCTGCATATGTTGGTAAGCAGAACACATATTCTCACCGCACAGAATGAACAGCAGTCAGATATATTAAATAAAAACATTTAATTATCTATTTATGTGTGTACTTCCCCCTTGTACATACTCCGATTATATTACTCTTCTCAAATAAAAACGCAAATTTTCCTAACTGCGCCAAGTTGCTAAGATTACGAACTGAACACTGACCACACAGGAGCTATAACTTTCCGAACAAAATTCCACATACCGAGACCCACGGTCCATTATTTATCGCTGTCAAATCCAGAGCCAAATGCGACTTTCTCGTGAACTCAAAGCTGCCATTTCACAGTCTGAAATGTAATAAAAAGTGAATAGTCCGAAGAACTATTACAGTACAGAAACAACGTTACCCTACATTTAATGGCATTAGCGTCGCTTCGGCCGCTGCGATTCGTACGGGCACACTGATGCTATTAATAGCAGGAAAAATGGCAGGTTTATATGGATTACATAGATAGGGGGTGATGACACTCGTAGTGACTTTCAGTTGGTTCAAATGTTATCACAGGAGGGCAGAGACACAAACAGGATTATTTGATAGCCACTTTTTGCCTTACAAGAAGAGAAAGCAACTGAAAGAAATCTGATTATAATATAAACATGTTTTCCACATAATCAAAACTAATTATTATTTTAATGCGCGAAAAATCTCAAAGGCCATGTTACCACAGCCACTAGAAACTTAACTGCAGCCTCTAGAATGTCCTAAGCTACTGCCCTAAATACGAGCAGTTTAGGGCAGCCGGTCTAGCAACTACGCTATGGGCTGGACAATGAGAAACCATAATTTAATTCTGGACAGGAAAAATTATCCAGACCGGCTCGAAGGCCCAACCAGCTTCCTTTACCTTGGGACGCTTCCCTCCCTCCCCCTCCCCGCCCCCCCCCCCCGTGGGGGGAGCGTCTGGGGGGTCAGGACGACCACTCACCTCCATTTAGTTCCATGGTTAAATATGAGTGCAGCAACATCTTCAACCGTCATGTGCTTTAATCGCATGTACAGGGACGCCTTTGCCTTTCGCTCGTACCTATATATACACATGTGTGAGTACTTTTGAAACTGCTGTCTGTATTTCTGGAGCCATCGAGTATGTGCCGTAAACCTTCAAAGAGAATAACGATAAGGCAACTTAGTTTCATTTTTATTTCCATCCGAACTAATCAGTTTACGACCCTGGAGGCAAGAAACTGTTCTCTTGTCGACAACACCCAGACCGGCTCTGGGGCCCAGCCAGTTAAGTTCCAGGAACTCTGTATCCAGGGTAAAGTGACCGAGGGCAATGAGCTACACCTCCACTCTCCCTACACGTGTACACGGCGTGGACACGGACGTTTCCTTCACTACCTAAATTTTAAAACAAATTCATGAATATAATACATGTAGGAGGTAAACACGCGATACGCAGACGACTTTTAAATAATAATGCTAGTGAATTCGGCTAGCACAGGAATGAAAACTAGACGTGCTGAGGTATCTAATGAGATCGAATTCTGAAACCCAACAAACCAAGTTTCTCTATTTGCCACCAGCGGTGGCATGCTGCAGATGTCAAAATGGAGTCCCAAGTGCAGGACGCTAACAGTATGTGCTCTGGCATCACGTATCGGCACCCGCGGTTATAGTGCAAAGTTGATTTTGCACGGACCTTGGTATGGAACCATTAAAGAAAACGCCCATCTCCAAGTGGTCTAAGTTGTTCAAAGGAGCGGACTGCATTTGTAATACGAGAAGTCCCAGTTAATGGCAAATCACATAAACTGAGGTGAATGACGTTCGACCGGCTTTATGTTCGCAGTCCAAGAAAATCGGCAAGACAAGCGGCCGAACACCTAAGCATGCCACAACTGCCAGCAAAAAGAACTCTACAAATTCAGTTGAGAGTGGAAATTCTCTAATACGTACCGTTGCAACACGTAGTAGCCCAAGACAAATAAGGTCGCTAAACATTTTTCTCTGGCACTCTTTCAAAACGTGAAGACGAAGGGAAAACTTTCTACAACCAAAACTGCGTTTAGCGACGAGGCCACTTCCCATCTTCTGTCTGTCTGGAAAGACGACGGCCCTAATGGCATGCTATTCCAGCAAGAAGAAGCGCATCCGCATTTCCACATTTCAGATTATAACTTCTGATTCAAAAATTCTAAGGGGAATGGATTGACCGTGGTGGCAAGAACTGAAACTTGAGCCAGTGAGAATTAAGTTAGGACAAGCCAGAACAAAATAAACTGCTGAGACGAAGAATGTTTCAAATTACAACAAAGACGGAGTGGCAAATGTTAAAGGCTGCAAAATACGTTGACAAAGCCTGATCCTTGGGACGCAGCAGCCAAACATACAGAGCAGTAGCAGGCCTACTGTGACTGAGACAGAGTAGCTCCTTCTGATGGACCTTCATCAGAAAACAGATTGTTTCAGCAAGTTGTGTACTGTTCGGAATATCAGCCCAGAAATAATACAGTCATATATAAAAGTAATGACATTAAAAAACAATGCCAATATGACCTTGTTACGTAAGTACAAATGAGTTCAAAACGGGTCAAGAACATAAAAACAACTTGGTAAAAAAAATTAGAGTGACATTCTGCTTGCATATTCCATACAACATCCAAAGTATGCGAGAATACTGGAAGATTAAAGTTTTCTAGAGTAGCACGCTGCGTCGCTGGGTAGATAGATGGGACCTATCCACCAATGACAAAGGGTTGAGATCCCAGACGACGTGACCTTCAGCAACACCGCTGTCAGAACTTCAGATCTCAAGCGTGAAAATTACTTAATCTGTCTCGTAAACATTAAAAAACCGTCCACGTTAATGCTGTACCTCACATACCCCGAGTTTTAAGAAATATGCCAAATATTGTTGTATTTGCAAACCACATAACCCCCAAAACAGTCTTTTCTAGTACAACTGATTCCTCAAATGATTACTGTGTGGACAACACTGGAGTGATTAGCAAACCCATTTGGTTAAATGGGTATATGAGTAGATAGTACTTCGGTTACTTAACCTGATAGCCGAAGAATATCATCTAGTAACTTTCGTATAAATATTACGCAATTCATGCCGAGTTTCCGCAATACGCGTAATTCTCACGACCACTTAACAGAGTACAAAGGTGTGCTCCAATTCAGTACCTATATTCCGCACGTCAGGTCTTTACGAATCTGCATACTTCATTCCGATAACCATTTAGTGCATGCACAAATGCATTTTTGCACAGCTAGCTGCACTACATAGCTCCATCACACTGCATGATTTCCGAAGTTGTACTTATTTATTTAAAATATCCACCAAATCTAAAAACAGCTGACGTAAAAGTAGCGGATCTTCAAGTGACACGCATTTTATACTCTGAACCAACCTTAGAATAAGCCGTCTCTGAGAAAATTACCATCGTTATGATTGCTGAGTGTGCTTCAAAACTGATGAAGATAGTCCTTTTACAACTAGAACATCTGTGTCTTTATTTCTGCACGTATTTGATCATTACAATCGACTTTACGAGGCCACTCATTCTGTAGGTCACGGGTTGCTCGTTTCCATGACAACAGAACATCAGACCAATCAGAATGCTCAACACACATCCGCATATCCACACACAGGTCTTGTTTTATTATTTACGTAGATAAAGCTGCATGAAAATAACATCCATAACTAAATACTAAATATGTGATCAAATGCTTCACGTGGTTGGTTGCTGTATCTAGATGTTAACTTCTTACTACACTGCAGCCTTGTGTGTTATAACACCGCGTAGCCGGGCAAATGGTTACCAAGAGCTCCGGTGGAACCTGCTGTCTCCTTCAAGTAGGCCTGTACAAAAGCAGCAGGTTTCTCCTACAACCTCGATAGTCAACTACCAGACTACACGGAGTCGTAACTCAAAAGACCGCCGTCCACATTTATATCAGAGTAAAAAACTTGAAACCTCAGTTTCTCCTCCTTCGCCTCCTCCTCCTTCTTCTTCTCCCTCTTCTTCTTCTTCTACTACTTACTCTTCTTCTTCTTCTTCTTCTCCCTCTTCTTCTTCTTCTACTACTTACTCTTCTTCTTCTTCTTCTTCTTCTTCTTCTTCTTCCAATACAGGCTTCATTCACTCCAACGTCCCTCGCATTCTGCTCGGGTGTATCTTCAATCCGCGTTTGATGGGCGTCATTCTTCACAACCGTACTGTGGCACAATTTCTTAATGCACGTTTTCGCACATCTACAGTCCATTATTTTAAAACTTCTTAAACCAAGCTACAAAACTCAAGTAACAGCCACCACAAACAGCCCCGTTCCTTTTTTTCATGTCTTCGGGCGGTCGAACCTAATATTGCGATCTCTGGACTGAACGTGACCATATAGCCTACAGACCGACAAAATAAAGTCACTTAATCGGCAACCATAAAATACAATCTCATTCAAATTTAAGCAGGTACTTTAGCCTGACACGTAGCGATCGTTACCCCATTCCCAGCGGCCTCACACACCGCAGTCAAACATTATGAAGTCACGCACAGCACAGAAAACTAAATTACGCAGTGTTGAAATAATATACAATTTAACCCAGTGACACGTTTATTATTAAAACGATCGAATTTCAGAAATGTAACTTACCATATCCGCTCACGCAATTTGTTTCCAACCTGAAACGCAAGGTATATCGATTTTACACTTCCTCGATTCCGTGTTCCGCTTAATCTCGTTAGCTTGCCGAACCTTTAATATCTCTTAACATCTGGAGGAAGTTTAGCTGCGATATTCATCTAGTACACATGCCAGCTATACCAGTAATCTACTGGAACGGATATGTTGCTGCAATTAATCCGAAATTATAATTGGGTGCACAGATTGTTTTGTTTTTAACTGATGTTTACTGATACGAGTTTTCTACGTGTACAGGCAGCTACCCCTATGTTGTCATACAGTCCTGTCAGCGATAAATGTCTGGTTTTGTGAATGAGTGTCAAAAACATGGATGTGACGATTTGAAACAGATCCTTATACCTAACGTGAGGTCCAGGCGGCGGTTGCTGTGAACAATATACTGCAACCTCGGGGTCCACTGAAGGTGTACACAACAGCCGCCATAAGACAATCGAATTCAATCCATATTCTACTCCTTACGAGTCCACTTCACTGCATCCTCCCATTGTAGCATAGGTGCATCTTCCCTTCACGTTCTCCGATTAAATTTCTGTATGCATTTTTTTTATCCCTCCGAAACTGGGGTCTTGGGAAGTAAATTCAGAAAATAACGTGCAGTTCGATACGGGAGAGACCGAATGACAAAAACGACAAAGACGAATTAGATATTTTCGATAATACGAGTAGAACAGTCTAAACAAACACAGTCGGTACGTGCATCTCCCAATACACTCCTTGCAATACTTCAAGTCTCACTGACCTTGATGCTCAGATTACACAGAAACATATTTCTGAAAAACTAATAATACGCAAATCGCACCACGCTACCAGAAATTACTCTCCTTTGCATTTTGTTAAATATATACCCTAACCACAAAAGAAAGTTCCTAATAAGAGGTCTGAATCTTAACGACATCAACACGTAATATTATGCACAAATTCTCTACACGATAAGCCGTGTACAGAAGCGCTCGATCAACAATTGCGAAAATCGACTGTTAGTTCCCGTCATTTCCGTCCGTCTGTCCGCACGAAACAACTCGAATCCTACCCCGCGGATTTGGGTAAAAATTTGTGTCGCGGATTTTTACTAAATTTGTCAACACACTCCAATTATGGTTAAAATTTCACAAAAGTAACAAGCACTTCATATGGTAACCCACGTATGTTTGACTACTTTGGTTACTATCGTTACCACTGATTTTTTGTCACCCTGGTTACCAATATTACCAATGTTTATATTGTCACCGTTACTATCACGGTTATCTTGGTTGCAAAGGCTACCACTGTTCTGCTTGGTAGCCACGGTTTCGCCAACGCGCCAGAAGTGTTTAATTGCGCGGGAATTTCCTATCTTGTCAGATAATAACAGTCCTATTTCGCCTTACTATAAAATACTGGTTACAATGAACCGAGAGTGACAAAAATTAAAACAGGCCAATACATTTCACTGCAAACTTCCAATACCGGAATTCATTAAAATTCCCTTAAGAGTGAAATATTCGTGTGGACACACATACATGATAAGACATCCCACTACGCACTGAAATTTATGTACTTCGTTTACAATGCGCATAAAAATTATAGTCCTGCTAAAAAAAGAGGTAAACTATAGTTAGCACACGGTTTGTTAAGGTACCCTGGGGCTAGTAACCTTCTGCCAACATTAACAAGTGCATTTAAAGTACCGAGTATTCATGAGAAGAAAGGTAAATTAAAATGTTGCTCCGAGGAATGCTACAGAAAGACTGCACTAGCGTAACACAACTACACATAAGATATTTCTGTTCCAATTACATAACTAGAGGGAGAATTCACAAAGCCACAAAATAAAATATTTGCCTCATACAAGGGTCGCTTTCATTTTAGCATATAAGGCTTACAAATATTTTTAGGCGCGTTTGGCGCTAAATGCGAAAAGCGACTATTAACTTCGTCATGTCTGTCCGTCCGTCCTCATGGAACAACTCGGCTCCCACTGGACGTATTTTCATGAAGTTTGCTAATAGTATTCTTCGAAGTATTGTCGAGAAAGTTCAAGTGTCATTAAAATCGGTCAAGAATAACGGGTACCTTACACGAAGACCAATATTCATTTTTGGTCATATCTCGCTCAATTCTTCTTAGAATGAGAAACGTTTCAGACAAAAGTTGTGAGGAAATCAGAATACGCATTCTGTGTTCAGTAACTTCTTTTCTTTTTTTTTTCTCTCGAAAATCGTGCCGTTTATGAGATGTGGAAAAATAATGTAGAGCGGGATGGCCATAGATGACAATACGGCGCGTGCGCATTGCGTGCTGGATACCTACGGCTAAACACACAATCAGAATATGTAATAATTGATTTTCCACAGCAACAATGGTTGCAAGAATGCGTCTCCATGTTACCTTTATATGTATATTGCCTATCTTTTATTATTAATAACACAGACCTTGTAATTCTGCCCATACTTGACCATGAGCCTACCCCATTTCCCGGCCTAAAAGATCCAAAACCAAATATAAGCATATTTTGCCACTACATATCACCATACATTCCACTCAAATTAACCTGCTGCCACCAATAACAACAACATAGGCAGTGTAACCTTTCAATGTGGAGGAGAGAGTAACATAATTACCATGTTGCTAGCTTATAATTACTGAACTGCATACGACAAAAGAAAGTCGACAATTATTCAAGCCGCGTTTCTGGACGTCAAACAACAAACTTATGGTCGTGTGAACTCGACTTGATGACAACGAGGAGCACTGTACGTTGTAAAATGTACATTGTAGCTGGGATGTGATGGCTGTGTACACATATCGTAAACGTACTTATAAAATTTGCACAAATCACTCTTTGCACGTTTGAAACACTGAACACACAAACATGTTTTCGTCTCACCACTACCATCACGAAGGACAGACCCGGAGCCCAAAATTTGCTTTTTGTGAATACTTTATGAGGCCTTTTGGGTTTTGACTGCACGTCTTGACAAGCACGTCCTTCTTAAGCACTCGTTTCGCTTATTACGCTCTTTCTCACAGTGTACTGATTTTTAATGCACACAGCAACAACCGCTGTCAGTACCGCATTCCACTGCGGCAGACACTGCACGATATCTAGAGGCAGACGCCATCCTGTCCCGGTCCTGCCTCAACAATATCGTCAGTCCAAGCAGCAACTCAGGTCAGTGTTGCTGTTCGTGATTCAGCCCAAAGTTTCACAACTTGTGAGCAGTCAATACAGTAAATTCAAACCCCGGCTCAGTGCCACTGTTTACCGAAATTTCCGACGGTGGCGATGCATCGAAATGCGGTACAACCGGGAATTTCTGTGCAACGACCTTCATGGCCAGTCAGTGAGGGTGGCGCTACATCGGGGTTGCGACTGTACATCGCTAAAAATGCGTGAAAGTAGTCGTGTGGGGTCTGAAAAATCGCAGTAACAGTTAAGTACCTCGTTTAAGGAATGGGCAGCAGTGTGGGCCCACTCAGGACACACATATCACTCAACTGTTTGGTTCAGGTAACGTACAGTCTGAAGCAGCCTGCGCGTAGGATTTGCAACATGTGAAAAGACGCGTGAACACAGGCAAGTGCTACTATAAATACTTCCATACAAAGACAGATGCTGAAGGCAAGTAGGGGGCTTCGAGATGCATACAAATATTTCACTAAAAACAATGTGTGGAAGTTGACACAAGGGATCTAAAAGAACACAGTACGTTGGTCTACGAGTTACATAGCCGAAAAGGCACCTGGCGTCCAAGAGACCCCAGCAGGTATGAACACATCGCTACTAAATTGCGTGGTAGCAGTCATATAGAGCCCTTAAGGTCCATAATAGATAAGACATACGTAACACAAAACTGTGTGTTACATAACAAAGTGCGTCTTAGAGCGTCTAGCACTGGCGCTCATAAAACCGCAGACGTGGTACAAGCAGTTGCGTGTGACCCCAGCATGTATCAGGACAGCGCCAGCGAGGCTAACATCGCAGCAGTGGTAGCTTGGGTTGAGAGGCACCACTAGGTACGTATACGAACACTGTACACCTTGCATGTAGTCGCTATGATATATGTGTGGACTGCCTTCCACTTTTTTTTAATTTTTAAGAAAAATTTTAGGCAATTATTACACAAGGCATAGCAAACAGTCCTCGCAGTAAGAATGACACAAATAATTACATATTCCTCATAAATTAAGCCAAGGCCGTCAGAACTTCTCACACCGGTATAACCTGAATGAAGGTCACTATACAAAATCCAGCCCAATTGTATGACATTCGCATATTACATATCCATTTTGTCACGCTAGCCGCTTATCAGTCACTTTTCTTTTCATCGCGGCCCCGTTCACGATCGAATGGATATATAAAACCCCGTGCGAATTCCAAACCAAGTAACTTACTGCGTACGTACTGTCAAATAAAGGCGACTGTTCCCGGCAATTTAAAACCGGTAAATCATTCCTGCTAATTATCATGAGAAAAAAATCTCGTTTCTGAACAACCCTAAGAAGCATGATAATTTAGCAGATATTTCACGAGGTCCATGAACACATGTTTGGTGTTTTCTTAATAAATACAAAACTGGAATTTGGGGTATAGTTACTGTCATGGCAGTGAAACAAAGCAAACAAAGGGCTGCTGTCCAAATGTGATGCCGAATACTTCGATAAGTACCAACGATTCCAAAGGTATCTACTCTATAGATAGTAGCAGAAGACACCTCCCAATCGTTGGTATCTCAGAAGATCTAAGTTTTATGTTCCGCAGCTGACTGGATATGAAGAAAGGTTTCTCATACGTTCAGTAAAGTACGGGTTACAATGAAACGACTGAAGACAAGTAACACTACGACATACAACTGTTAATGTAAACGTCCGACAGCAAATTTTAATGAACTCGGTTACGTAGTTGTGAAGAACAAACAGATATAAACATCCTTCTCATGATGCCTCCATTTTACGCAAAGAAATATCAAAATGTTTAATATCAGTTAGTATTCTCCCCCACATCCCCCCCCCCCCCCCCCCCCCCCCCACCCCCCCTCCCCCCCCCCCCCCCCCCCCCCCCCCTCTTATCTCCCTTGGTTCTACAATTCCCCTTTCCCCCCCCCCCCCCCCTTGATATACTCACCAAATTTCCCAACTTGA
>Ga0131853_10007064_pt1 | contig 20286 bp, 22 predicted proteins | sample TergutLab28metaG_FD_92764 | JGI IMG/M metagenome (GOLD analysis project Ga0131853, IMG submission 92764) | Labiotermes labralis P1 segment gut microbial communities from Petit-Saut dam, French Guiana - Lab288 P1 (version 2) (version 2) | ecosystem: Host-associated > Arthropoda: Insects >...
ATGCCACACTGGTAGACCGCCACGGGGAGACTTTGCAGGTGGTACCTTGGAATTTCATCGTGGACAACGAGCCGCCGGAAGTGGATATACTCGACAAAGATATAGAAACCTTAACCATAACGGGCACTATCTTTGATGCGGGCATGAAATACATGTTTGACAATAATATCCGCTACGAACGCGTTAACAGGCTGCCTAGCCACAACGAGCTGGCTATTATCGCTATCGTAGACGAAAACTACTACACTAGGGGCGTAATTAGCCCAGACCCAAGCGGTGAAATGGTATTCCCGTTTGTAATTGACCTTAGCACGTTATTCCCGCTTGATGCCGCGCCTATACCGGCTAATGCAGTTGAAGGGCCGGAAATAACCCACGATACCGTCATAACCATTATTGCATTGGATCATTTTACCGAAAGAGCCAGCAGCGTGGTTGAAGCAAACAGAAGCGCCGGATTTAGTGTAAATGGGTTCTCGTTTGCCAGCGGCGCAAATATCGGGTGGCTTGGTGTTAATATGTATACCAGAGAAGTCACTTTCCCCGAACCGAGTTTGCCAACCCCGTCGTTTAGCATTTTCAATAATGGTTCGCTAGGCTGCCCGTCTACACCAAACGAAAGTTTAGCAGATGCAGGTTTAATCCGCATGTGGACATTACTGGACAGCGTAGAGGCACCCGTATACTTTGCGGCGGCAAGCACTATAACTGCTTTTGACCAGGATAATAATTGTGCTATGGCGTTTGTTCGTGTAAACCGTGGTTGGGACGCGGACGCTGGCTGGCTGGGTTACTTCAGCAATATTGACGTAGACACAAACGCTTCTTGGGAGTTTATAGACTTTACCATAACCATTTTTGGCCAGGAAGTTACGGTTGTACTGCATAACGAAAAACCTGCTACTGCCTATCATGATGTAATTTTTATAGTGGAGCGCGGCGGCATAGCCAATGGCGTAAATGTCTATGCAGAACAAACCAGCTTCACTGTTCAAGTGCCGCATGGCGGTGCACTGCCTGCTGCCCCAACTATAGGCACAAGGACAGGGTTCCAATTTGTAGGTTGGTATCCAACCTACCCGGCAGACCATGTTGGTAATGTGTATAGCAGCTTGACATTTAGGGCTGTATTTACAGAATTATGGCATTATGTAACATTTGCAGCGGGTGAGGGTGGTTCTCTGGAACCTGTGGCCCCATTTGGGCTGGTGGTTCGCACAAGAGATGGTCATTCATTCTGGCCTACCAGAGTCCCAACCCCTGTAGCAGAGGATGGTTTTGCGTTTGCAGGATGGTATCCAGCAAATCCCGCCAATTATGTTGTGCGTGAAAGTGTAACTTTCACCGCATTATTTGAACCGATACCTGTAGCAGAACCTAGGATTGTTAGCGTCACACCAAGCCCTGCACAAATAACACGGAGCGGCATGGTTGAAATTACGGTTACAACACAGGGTATGCCTGACGGTGCGTGGATTGATATAAATGTGTGGCACACGGGGCTTTCAATTGTTGGCGGCCCAAGGTTTTACGTTGTAAACAACCAAGCGACATTTACTATTGCGGCCATAGCAGATGCACCATTGGGCTCGGACGGGTTTAGCGTAGTTGCACGCATGGCAGACCAGTGGGGCGCTTCGGTTATTTTAGACCACTATGCGTTTGTAATCACGGTAATTGCCGGATAGTAGAATCTGAAGACAAAGCGGCACCTGTTCCCCTAATGGGAGCTGGTGCCGCTTTAGTTTTCTCTATCTCACATCCTTATTTGCAATAAACCCAAACACTGCGCCGCACAACCCACCTACAATGTGGCTCATGTAAGCAATATTATTATCCAGCGTAACCGCAGAAACAACATCACGCCCAATGAAAATACCAACGGCCAGAATCAACGTTAGCGGAATTCGCCTTCGCTGCATATTTGTAAAAGAGCTTAGCAAAATCATCATAAAAACAATGCCGCTTGCGCCAAGTTTTGCATTCTCATTTATTGCAACATGAAGAATACCGGTTACAAAAGCCGTAACCACCATCATAATAATTATCCACTTGCCGCCGTATTTTTCTTCCAGCATTGGCCCAACAAGCAGGATTATCATAAAATTATTAAAATAATGTGCCATATTCGCATGACCCAATGTGTGCAAAAACAGGCGCAGGTACATAAGCGGGTCGCTAAGAGGCGCACGGTAAACGGAAAATAGCAGCCAATTGCTGCGGTCATTGGTTAGATGTGCCAACCCCAATACCAGCAACGAGACCAAGGCGAATGTTAGCGTCACAGGCGCGTTGTACTGAATGCGTTTTAATGGGTTCATATCGGCAAATTATCTACCGGCATGCAGAGACACTCACCGTTAATGTCAAACCCCAGTAATTTGAAAATATTTTTGTGCATGATGTACCCTCCTAGTCAAACAGCTTCATTTGTTCCGGTGCGCCGCTAAACAACGCTTCTAACCCCATATGTCTATATCCAAGCTGTGTTACCATGCGCCCGCGCGGGGTACGCTGGATAAAACCAAGCTGCAAAAGATACGGCTCGGCGACGTCTTCCAACGTGCCGGGTTCTTCGTCTATGCTGGCCGCCAGTGTGTCTAATCCAACAGGGCCACCGCCGAATTTTTCTATAATTGCACGCAGTATTTTTTTGTCTACGGTATCCAGCCCTACAGGGTCAATTTCCAGCCTGTCCAACGATGATTTGGACACCATTTGCGTAATCACGCCATCAAATTGTACCTGCGCAAAATCGCGTACACGTTTTAGCAGGCGATTAGCGATACGCGGCGTTCCCCTTGCACGGCGCGCAATTTCCTGTGCGCCTTCCGGTTCGATATCCACATCCAGCACAGATGCAGAGCGGGTTACAATGGTTGTCAAATCTTCCACGCTATATGGCTCCAGGTGGTGCACCATTCCAAAACGGTCGCGAAGCGGAGCGGTTAACAGTCCAATGCGTGTGGTTGCGCCAACCAAGGTAAACCGCGGCAAATCCAAGCGAATGCTGCGTGCGCCCGGCCCCTTGCCAATCACAATATCCAGCACAAAATCTTCCATAGCGGAGTATAATATTTCTTCAACATTGCGGCTAAGCCTGTGAATTTCGTCTATGAAAAGAAAATCGCCTTCTGCCAGGTCATTTAAAATAGCCGCCATGTCGCCGGGGCGTTCTATTGCCGGGCCTGCCGTTATTTTAAGCCGCGCGTTCATTGCCGAAGCTATAATTGCCGACAGTGTAGTTTTGCCCAAGCCGGGTTGGCCGTATAACAGGACATGGTCTAAAGTTTCGCCACGGCCAATGGCGGCTTGCACGAATACCTGCATGTTTTCCTTCACTTTGGCTTGTCCAATATATTCATCAAAACTGACCGGGCGTAATTGTAATTCTATTTCCTCATCTTCTTCGCGGTTGAAGCCAGTGGTGTTTAAGCGTCGTTCGTCCATATAACTATAGCTCCGTTTCCTGTTTGGCGGTCATATTAGGGCTCTGCTCGTTGTGTTGCTCATTTATGTTATTGTAAATGCGTTCGACTGTTTCGGTTATACTCGCATCTTGGGTGATTATTTTTTCGTCAATATTGCTTATTAGGTCATTGGTTCTCCACCAATTTCTTAATTCAATTTCACCAAATTCGTTTGCATTTGGCTTTTGGGAATGCCTGTTTAATGTTTCTTCGAATGATATGTCAAAATAATATGCAAAAATATTGTCAACAAATAGTTCCTTGATTCGCTCAAACAGGCGGTCATAAATTTCTGTATACAGGATTCCGTCAAGAATGGTAATTTCACAGTGATGAAAACCATATTCAATGAGATTTTCAAGCAAGCCTATAGCCTGGTTGTTTGGCCTGTCTCGCAATAAAAGCATTTCGCGGCGCACATGGTCTTGTGATATTAAAAAAGTGCCACGTCCAATTTTTTGTTGCAATGCTTTTGCTATTGTTGATTTGCCGCTGCCGGAATTTCCTCTTAAAATAATTATTTTAGGCATGGTTTACCTCTTACCTCGCAAGTTTTTTTAATGCCAGCCGGATAAGCGCATCCGCCATCATGCCGTCTTCTGCAACTTCAAGAACCGTTTGCATGGCTTCCGTACGGCCATATCCAAGTGCCAAAAGCGCGTCCATTGCATCTTGTTTCTCGCCTTTTTGAATGCTTCCGCCTTGGGGCATGGCGGCTATTCCGCCGGACTCTTCCCATGCATCGGAAGTCTTTATTTTATCGCGAAGTTCTAACATAACCCGCTGGGCAGTTTTTTTACCAACGCCTGGGGCCTTGCTAAGCGCGACCGCATCTTCGGCAATAATTGCCATTAAAATATCCTGCGGCGATAACGCCCCCAAAACGGCGGTTGCAACCTTTGGGCCAATGCCCGACACAGAAATGAGCAGCATAAACATGCGTACTTCTTCCTGTGTCAAAAAGCCGTGCAGCGACTGCCCGCTTTCGGTAGTTTGTAAGTACGTGAACAATTGCAGGTTACTACCCTTGGCAGGCAAGCGGCTAAGCGTTGCCCCTGACACGTTAACAAGATAACCTACGCCATTTACGTCCACCACAACAGATTGGTCGTTAACAATCTCGAGCTGGCCTTTTACATATGCAATCATGTTGGTTGACTCCGTTCTAAAAATGCCAAATGTATTTGGTATGATTATAACACAACAAGTCGGTTAGCGCACGCACATAGACTGACTGCAAACCGGTTGATCAGCACTTTTATCATTTTGCACTATAAACATTGACTATACGCGAAAAGCGTACTAAAATAAATTCGCAGGGAGATTCACAAGGAGGCACAATATATTGAATGTCGTATTATCATCAAAACCGGCTAAATACCTTGAACGTTTACACGAGCCCATTAAGGGAAGAATAATAGCAGCTTTAAGAAAGTTGGAACAAGAGCCACCGCAGGGGATATAAAGTCCTTGACTGGTAAAAATGGCTATAGGCTCCGTGTTGGTGGACACAGGGTACTTTTCGCTATTAAAGCTGATACTATAGTTATTACTGACATTGGCCTGCGTGGCCAAGTCTACAAAGGGAGGTAATTTTTTATGACTGTAAGACAAGAGGTTCTCGCCTATATTAACGACATACCAGAAAGCAAATTGGTAGCGTTAAAACCCTTATTATTCGCCCTTGCAGATGAAGCTATTGTTATCGAAAGCAATCTGACAGAAGAAGAACATGACTTAATAGCTATAGGCATGGCAGACTATGAAGCTAACCCAGACAGTTTTATATCTCTCGACAAATTAACACAAAAGGGGCAGCCTTCTTAAGCCAAAAAAATAGCCCAACCTCGTTTTTGAGGAAGGGCTTATTTTATATGGCACGCTATGTTACAAAATAATACAAATCAACCCACCGGAACCTTCGTTGATAATTTTTTGCAGCGTATCTTGGAATTTCATCTGTGCGGTTTCAGGCATACGGAACAGTTTATTCTGCAACCCGTCACGCACCATCTCATGCATAGATTTACCAAACATGTTAAGCTCCCAAATTTTGCTTGGGTCGTCGGTCATTTCTTGGTTAATGTAAGCGATTAATTCTTCGCTCTGGGCTTCGGTACCAACCAGCGGAGATACCTCGGTTTCGATATCTGCACGAATCAGATGAATACTTGGCGCACTTGCGCGCAATTTCACACCGTATTTCGACCCATGCTTAACCAGGGTAGGCGGCTCAAGTTTCATTTCATCCGTTGCCGGGGTTACGATGCCATACCCTTTACGGTGCACTTCTTCAAGGGCAAATTTAATTTTGTCAAACTCCCTTTTCGCCTCCGCAAGCACTTTTATGGTAGAAATCAGCTGATATTCCCCGGCAATATCCATACCTGTCGTTTCGCTCAATATACGGTAGAACAAAGACTCGTCTACGCCAAGTTCGATACTCGCTGTGCCTTCGCCCAAGGCGATTCTATCCAGGAAAGCTTTTTTTACATATTCGTTTTCATCCAACATGGCCACATGGTCACGCATTTCACGCAGCCTGCCCACACCTCTTACCATTTCCTTCACGGCATCTATAAAACTTTGCTTTAGCCAGTGGGAAAGGGGAAGTGTTTCTATCCATTTCGGATAATTTACACGAATTTCTTGAACAGGAAACTCGTACAAAACACTTTCGATTACAGCATGTATGTCGTCGATTTTAAGCTGAGCGCAGTTAACTGCCATAGCCGGCACACCATGCCTTTCAGACAGTTCTGTGCGCAAAAGGTCTGTTTCCGGCGAAAAAGGCGTTTGCGTGTTCAGTAAAATAACAAACGGCTTGTTTATCGCCTTCAATTCACGAATGACACGCTCTTCGGCATCTATGTAGTTTTCGCGAGGGATATCTGCAATTGACCCGTCGGTTGTTACCACTATACCAATTGTAGAATGGTCGGTGATAACCTTTTTTGTGCCCATTTCAGCTGCCTCGGCAAATGGCATTTTTTCTTCTGACCATGGAGTAGATATCATGCGCGGCATGTCTTCGTCAAGATGACCGCTTGCGCCCGGCACAAGATAACCAACACAGTCTATCATTCGCACTTTAAATGTTGCCGCATCGTCCAAGTGAATTTCAACCGCCTCGTTTGGTACAAATTTAGGCTCTGTTGTCATAATTGTACGCCCTGTGGCAGATTGGGGCAACTCGTCTTTGGCACGCTCTTTGCTGTAAGCATTTTCGATGTTGGGGATAACCAACAAATCCATAAATTGCTTAATGAATGTAGACTTACCTGTGCGCACCGGCCCTACTACGCCTATGTAAATATCTCCTTTTGTACGCTCGGCAATATCTCGATATAGGTTTGGGTAGTTCATAAGAAAATCTCCCTTTCCGTGAACTATTCTTATAGTTCACCGCATTGTAATAAGTATCGTTGTACTATGTTTATGCAGGGGTGGGAGATTTATGCTTTTTTATTTTACCAATTTTACTGCTGCAAACGGGCTAACGCATTCTGCATTGCACTTGTAATTACAAGATGGCTATCCTCGTCTTTAACTTTTGATTTGCGGCCCAGTTGGTTTAGGATATCATCCTTGCGTTTCAAAATTTCAGGTCTGGCAATGTCAAGCGGCATTTCAGAAAGACACAGCCAATAATATTGTTGAACGCCACCGGGGCGGCGTTTATCGGCATAATGGTTATTAAAAACATTCATTTGCTTCTTTATCCAGCTTGTTTGGGTTGGCGCAACGGTTGAAATAAAGCGTAATGTCACAATTCCGGCTTCAAAACATTCGCCCGTATAACAGCTTTTATAACCGAAGCAAGTTTTTCTCAACCGATCCAGCGTTGTATTAACCATATGACAAACGTCTTCGTTGCGCTGCGCAAACATATGCAATAGGCGAATTATTTCAAGCTCATATGAATTAGCAGCAAGAATATGTGTTTTCGGTGACATCGGGATTACTGTCTGAAATTTTTGGCCGTTATTATACGGCGGTATATAAAATTGCGGGTACATAGTGCCGCCTTCTTCTATAAACCGCGGTTTTTTCTTCTTGCCATTTTGTGCCTCAAAAAGTTGGCGTGTGATGCTTGCTTTATGCGCATCGGTAAGTTTGCCGCCCTTAATTAGGTAATGGTTGGTTTTTACCGTTAATTCATATGCTGTCATTCGTTTCACTCCTTTTCGTAACGCAACATTTCAACGTCAAATCATATAATGGGACAGGGGAATCCCCCATAAACCATGTAGAGAAATGGAGATGCAAATTATGCAGGCAGTACAAAAACCAAAGGTATTTATCGACCCGGGGCATGGCGGACTTGACCCCGGCGCATCTGGAAACGATATGAAGGAATGCAATATCGTTTTAGAAGTATCACAGTTGTTAGCAGAAATTTTGCAAAAAGGCGGTATTGATACACGTTTATCCCGCACAGGTGATATTGCTCCTACAGCAGAGCAAAGATGGCAAGCGGCAAATACTTGGAAAGCGGATATATTTTTGTCAATTCATGTTAATGCTTTCAACCTGCCCGCTGCCAATGGAACAGAAGTGTTTTTCTATAATAACCCTCAGCAGGCACAGCGTACAAGTGACGCTCGCAGGCTTGCAGAAATCCTTTTGTTATTATTTACAGAACGGTTTGGTACAACAGGCAGAGGCATAAAGCTTGATACACAATCGCAACACAGCAGTGGTCTTGGAATGCTAAGAAATACAACGATGCCTGCTGTATTATTCGAACTGGCATTTATAACTGCCGGAGCGGAATATAATGATGCAGATATTTTACGTAATAAAAAGCGTGAAATGGCGCAAGCTTTGGCCGACGGAATATACCGGTATTTTGGAATGAACCCTAACGACATACCACAGCCTACGTTACCCCTACCGGGACATGTGCCCGCAGAATGGGCCAGGGCCGCCTGGATTTGGGCCATGGAAAATGGCATAACAGACGGAACACGCCCGCTAGATGGCATAACCCGCCAAGAAACAATGCAGTTATTATACAATTTTTATAACAAATTTCTTGCGAAAACCTAACGGGGACTTCACATGTAACTACGCACACGCAGCGGCACTCCCAACTCGTGTGCCAATTGACGACAATTTTCTATACGGTTTGGGGCCAAATCTTCCAGCACAGTAAGCGTTACCGCCGTAAATTCCTTAACTTCTTTTATAAAATCCAGCAAGGCATCGTAAGATTGTATCCCAAAGGTTGGGTTTACAAGACGAAAGTATTCGTCTGCGTCGTCGGCATTTAAGCTAACAGAAATGCTGTCAATAATTTTTAACCTGCTCACTTCAAATGATGGGTCTATAAGCTTGACTAGCCCGTTCGTGTTTATGCGCACCGGAAGGTTAACTTTAGTTTTAATATAGGCAGAAACCGCTACTACAGTGTCAGCCCGCATCATAGGTTCCCCATACCCACAAAATACGATTTCGTCTACTTCGCCCAAATCCTGTCGTATATCAAATGCATATTTTATTTCGTTAACTGCTGGCTCATGCGCAAGCCATAAGTTTTCTGCATCGCCTACGCTATTTGTTTGGTTACGAATGCAGAACACGCAAGCGCAAGGGCAGTCGTTGGTTATATTAATATAAAGTTTGTTGCCAAGCCGGTAGAAAATGGACATAAATACGCGCTCCTCACCTATGTTAAAACAACAGCTATGAAGATGTTGACAGTTTCTTCGCACTTTGTCAACTGCTTTTGCCAACTGCAAAAGCCCACATTAAAGCTACGATTTGGCTTTAGTGTGGGCTTTGTGGTTGATTCCGCCACAAATTACCGACTCTCATCAATTGTCAGGTCATCTTTTAACGCTTGCAACACCTTTTTTTCTATCCGCGAGACTTGGACTTGCGAAACACCAATTGCCTTTGCAACTTCCATTTGGGTCTTATCTTGAAAATACCGTAATATAATGACTTGACGCTCTTTGGGTTTAAGACGCTCGATTAACTGTTTCAGCGTTAGCGTATTTGCCACTTTATCGCCATCGTCTTGGGTTTGCGCAATTTTATCTATTAAAAAAATTGGGCTGCCATCCCCTTGGTATATCGTGGCGTGTAGAGACTCCACGTCAAGCCCTGCTTCCATCGCAACAACCAATTCTTCCGTACCAATGTTTAGCTCCTGCGCCAACTCGTTAATGGTTGGCTGGCGGCCAAGTTTTGCGGTTAACATTTCAGTTGCATATCTGGCCTTTGTAGCAATTTCTTTCATTGGACGCGAAACTTTGATTATGCCATCGTCACGCAAAAACCGCTTTATTTCGCCAATTATCATGGGTATAGCGTATGTGGAAAATTTAACGTCGAAACTTGCGTCAAATTTTCGTATGCACTTTAATAAGCCAATAGCCCCAATTTGATAAAGGTCGTCCAGCTCGTAACCACGCTTGGCAAATTTTTTTACAACAGACCATATTAGCCCGCTATTTTCTTTTATCAGTTGCTCTGCGGCACTATCATCACCGGCCTGGGCGCGTGCAATCAGAGCTAAAGTTTCATTCATTCTTGTGAAGTCTCCCCTAAAGTTTTAGTTAAAATAACTGTTGTGCCGGCACCGGGTGAGGATTTAACCTCCACTTCATCCATAAACGCTTCCATTACAGTAAAACCTAGCCCGCTACGCTCCATATCCGGCTTTGTAGTAAACATGGGTTCGCGGACGGCATCCAAATTTTCTATCCCAACGCCGTCATCTGAAATTTCTACAGTTATTTTGCGCCCTTCAGATGTTAGCCGCATTTGCACAATGCCAGATTGTTCTTCGTATCCATGAATCATTGCGTTGGTTACGGCCTCTGAAACAGCAGTTTTTATATCCGAACTTTCGTCCACAGAGGGGTCTAGGGGGGCAATAAATCCCGTAACTATGATTCGGGCAAGGCTTACATTTTCCGAAATGGTAGCCAATTTTACAATCACATGGTTATCATTCACTGTGGCTACCTCCTAGTGCAATAAGTGCATCTTCTACTTTTCTTGTCCGCAAAATTATTTTTGCAAGTCCGGAAACCTCAAATAACCTAGACACTACATCACTCATATTTGCAAGTGCCAATTGTCCGCCGCGTTTTTCCGCATTCTTGTAACGCCCGATAATCATGCCGATACCCGAAGAATCCATAAAACTTATATTTGCCATATCCAGCAAAATGTGCTTGCAAGTGGACCGCTCAAATGCAACGTCTATCTGTGCGCGAAGACGTTCTGCTTGCAAGTGGTCTAATTCACCTTCCGGCGTAGCGATTAATACGCGCCCTCTAATTTCAATTTGCATTCCCATCTGTATTCCTCTTCCATATTTTGTAATTTTAATTATCATAATGAAAAATTGATAGATTTGCAATAGATTTACCACATTTGTGTTATAATGTTTTTAATTCCTTATAATAAACGGAGGTAATCTGAAGATGTTGTTCAAAAAAACTGCCGTCCAAGTAGCAGAATTGGACTCACCAAGCACCGTAATTGGCAAAGGCATTTATCTGGAGGCCATTCGCATGTCGGGCCAGGAATCAATTAGGGTAGATGGTATGTACAAGGGGGCAATTGAAACAGAAGGAAGTTTAGTGCTGGGGGACAGCGGTAGCATTATAGGTGATGTATCTGCTAACTATTTTTTAGTGGCCGGTGAAATGACCGGAAATATCAAATGTGCCACGCAATTGCATCTTGCATCTTCGGCCAAAGTTTCTGGAAATATACAGGCGGCTTCATTAATTGTAGATGAAGGATGTCAGGTTTCCGGCAGCTACTCTATTGGTGCAGAAAAATTATCACAGGAGCTGCTGCAAGGGCGGGCAGATAATTTACGCCTTCAGACTGCGGCAGATGGTAAATAAAATGTGAAAGAAACGGACCTTAGCTTCTTTCATCCTGTTACTTGTGCTTTCCGCAAGGAGGGCTTTGCCCGACTGAAAGGAATGGAATCAATATGAAAAAAACAGAAGAGCCAACATATTACGGTGGTCAAGCCGTAATGGAGGGTGTATTAATGCGGGGCAAAAAAGCCTACGCCATGGCAATACGCCGCCCTGATGGCGAAATTCATATGATTGAAAAACCAATATCGTCAATAACTAAACGATACCCATTTTTGAAATTGCCACTGATACGCGGTTTCGTGGCCCTGTGTTCTTCTATGGCACTGGGCTTTAGTGCGTTGTCTCAATCGGCAGAAATTGCATTGTCAGAAGAAGAGCCGACAAACTCACGATTCGAGCAATTTTTACAAGATAAATTAGGGGACAAGTTCAACAATGTTATAATGACTATTGCCATGGTATTGGCGGTTATTTTAGGTGTTGGCTTATTTATGCTGCTGCCAACGCTTTTGGCATCGTTTGTCCCTGTGCCAGATGCATTTATTGGCGTAATCGAAGGTTTAGTGCGCATTGTAATTTTTGTTGGGTATGTATTTATCATTTCCCGCTCAAAAGATATACAGCGGGTATTTCAATACCATGGCGCAGAACATAAAGCAATAAACTGCCACGAACAAAATTTACCCCTAACTACAGAAAATGTAACCGCATGCAACCGCTTACATAAGCGTTGCGGTACAAGTTTTATGTTGGTGGTTATGGTCGTTACAATGCTGCTTTTCATGTTTATCCGCATAGACGAAATTTGGATGCGTTTTGCCTCGCGCATATTGCTCTTGCCGGTTATCGCTGGTATTTCTTATGAAATTAGCGTAAAATGGGCAGGAAAGCGTAACAATTGGCTTGTTAAGGCTATCATTTTCCCGGGGATGTGTATACAACGCATTACCACGAAAGAACCGGATGCCGCGCAAATTGAGATTGCTGTTGCCGCACTGGAAAAAGCGTTAGAGCAGGATAGGGACGAGGAAATATGAAAAAAGGTGAACTTCCTTTTTTCATCAAATTATTTTTGCCTTCCGCGCACGGGAAACGTTCACTTCGTTCACTGTGCGCCAGCAAGGAGGGCTCTGCCCGACTGAAGTGAACTCGAAAGAAGTCGGGCGCGCAAAGCGTGGTTTTGCAGTGTACTGCAAAACTTCTGAAAGGAATCGAATTAAGTATGACCATTGGCGAATGTTTAAAGCATGGTTCAAATATGATAGGGCAGCGTGATACCATGTTGCTGTTATGTCATATAACCGAAAAAACCAGTGCATATGTCATGCTAAATGAGGATGTCCGGTTGGAAGAGGCGGAAAAGGCAAAATTTTTATCATATGTAAACCGCTGCAAGCAAGGTGAACCATTACAGTATATCATAAGCCAGTGGGATTTTATGGGACAAACTTTGCGCACAGATAATCGTGCATTAATCCCCAGGCCCGAAACAGAGTTATTGGTCGAAGAAGCGTTGAAATTTTTGCAGCATCGTGAATTTGCCGGCCAGCCCATTAAAGTGCTTGATTTATGTACAGGCAGTGGTTGCATTGCCGTCGCGGTAGCCAAAGCAGGGGACTACTGCGTTACTGCTGCAGATATTTCTCAGGATACTTTGTCTCTTGCCAAGGAAAACGGCCTTGGGCTTGATATAAACTTCGTGCAGTCAGACTTATTTAGCGAAATAGAAGGAATATTTGATGCAATAATATCCAATCCCCCGTATATTACAAGCAAAGAAATGGCCAACCTATCATCAACTGTGTTAAACTATGAGCCCCACCTTGCTCTACGTGGCGGTGACGATGGCATGGATATTTACCGTAAACTTATACCGCAAAGTCTAAAATTTTTAAAACCGGGCGGTGCATTGTTTTTGGAAATTGGCCCCGCTGCTGTTAAAAATATCATGACAGATGCAGGGTTTGAAGATGTGTGTTTGAAAAATGATTACGCGGGCCTACCCCGAATTGTATATGGTAAAAAAGAAGGAGAGTTGTAAATGTTTGACCGTTTAAACGAATTAGAAACTAAATTTGCAGAATTATCTGACCAAGTGAGCGACCCAAATATAATTGCCGACAACGCACGCTGGCGCAATTTGATGAAAGAACACAGCAACCTAAGCCCCGTGATGGATGCATACAGAGAATACAAACGCCTCAACGAAAGCATAGAAGAAGCCAAAGATTTGCTAAACGAAAGCTCGGACGAGGATTTAAGGCAGCTTGCTAAAGATGAAATTAAGGAAAGTCAAGCCGCCCTGGATGGTGTAATAGAAGAGCTGAAAGTTTTGCTTCTTCCCAAAGACCCTAACGACGACAAAAATGTAATTGTAGAAATACGCGGCGGCGCCGGTGGTGACGAAGCCGCCTTATTTGCGAACACACTTTTCCGTATGTATGGCCATTACGCAGAACGCCGCCGCTGGAAAACAGAAATAATGAGCGCAAACGAAAACGAAATTGGCGGGTTTAAAGAAATTGTTTTCATGATTCAAGGGCGCGGGGCATATTCTCGCCTTAAATATGAAAGCGGTGTGCACCGTGTGCAACGTGTACCAGAAACAGAATCCAGCGGGCGCATTCACACATCCACCGTTACCGTGGCTGTTTTGCCGGAAGCCGAAGATGTAGATGTTAACCTGGATATGAATGAAGTACGCGTAGATGTGTACCGTTCCAGCGGAAATGGCGGACAAAGTGTTAATACGACTGACTCTGCCGTACGCGTGACACACGTGCCTACCGGAATAGTCGTAGCATGTCAAGACGAAAAATCTCAGCTAAAAAACAAAGACAAGGCGCTAAAAATATTGCGCACGAAACTCTTCGACTTAGAGCAGGAAAAGCAACATTCCAAATTGTCGGCAGAACGCCGCAGTCAAATTGGCACCGGCGACCGCAGCGAACGTATACGCACATACAACTACCCGCAAAGCCGCGTTACAGACCACCGTATTTCCCTGACATTACACAAGCTTGACGCTGTGTTAAATGGGGATTTGGACGAGATTTTAGATAATTGCATCACCCAAGACCAAGCAAAGAAATTGCAAGGCGCGGAGTGATTTTGTAATGGACAAAGACCGGACATTTATAACCAATTTTGTTTTTGTAGAATTATTGTTGCGTCTGTAACTGATAGTCAAGGGCTAAACAGGGATAATTGGACTACGCAGCAAGTTTATATAGATAGAGTCATGCTCGAAGTTGAAAAAATAGCGAAATATTTCAAGGATAAAATTTTGCAAACGTATACTTCCACGCTCATGACACGCGAAAAATAAAAGGATTGATATAGTTATGCCTGACACATCGACGGCAAAAATTCTACTTACATCTGCGGGATTTGAAACGAGTACGATACGTAATGCCTTTCTTGGGTTTATCAAGAAATCTCCGGAAGATATAAGCGTATTATTTCTTCCAACTGCCGCAGTTCATGTAGAGGCAATCAAAGTCTTGCCTAAGTGTATGAATGATTTGTTAAAATCGAATATATTAGCCGAAAATATTCAAATCTTTGATTTGCACCGTGCGCTGTCAATTGAGGAACTATCGGCTTTTGATGCTGTATACTTTACAGGTGGAAGCCCTCAGTACTTAATGGAAAGAATCAACAAAACAGGCTTCAATGTGCCGCTTAACAAGTTTGTAGAGTATGGTGGTGTTTATGTTGGCGTTAGTGCAGGCAGTTATGTTGCCGCCGGGAATTTTTCTGATAGCTTGGGATATTTGAAAGCAAAGCTGAATGTGCATACAGAAAAAAGGACGGCTATAGGGGTTTTTGATAACGATATAGTCACGCACATTGATTTGACAGATAAAAATGCCGTGATGATACACAACGGTGTATACGAAATTATCTAACCGCGATTAAAATATCATGCTTAGCGGCAAAAAGGAATAACTTGCCCCTCCCTACGATACACTATACAAAACCTGTTTCCCCAAGGAGGGCTTTGTTTTGTGTGTTGTAGAATCCGGCGAAAGCATTATTAAAAATGTAAAAATCAATGACGACGGCAGCAAACTTAGGATTACACTCGACTGGCCTGTTGGCGTTCAACAAGTGTATGTGTTTGCATCTTCGCTTGACATATTTGACATACATCATGTAAATTTAACAAGCGATGGGAAGTTGTTCACATTGCAGGAGTATAAAAAGCTTGGCGGCTATGTTACGGAAAAAAACCAAGGCGAGATGCACTACTACATATACCCATTCATACGCGAAGATGGCAAAGATATTTTAGTTAACCAACCCGAAACAAGCGGCAATAGTGTTAAATTTATTGATAAGACAATGATCCGCTGCCAAATTCGTGAAAAAAGCAGATGGAGCAAATATAAAAATTATGAGATAACCCTTGAGGCAAATTACCCGGTGCAGGAAAAAATCCTTTGCTATGTTAAAAAGAAAAACGAACCACCGCGTGACATTAGCGACGGTACGTTGTATTATTGGAATGATACAATAAATTCGGGACAAACAGTTAGGCGTATTGTACGGACATTAAAAAATGAACATATGCGCATGTTTGTCAGAGATGAGGTAATGTATGGGATTGTTTAAACGTAAAAAAACCGCTATAGAGCGCGCAAAAATGGATATGACCCATGATATTGTATGCTTGTACTGTTTCCGGGATTTTACGCACGATAGGGTCATGTTCCGTGCGCTGGAGGCCTTGGATGCGGAAGGATACTATGCACAATACGACCAAATACTGGACGATTATCGCGCCCGGTTCCATATGGGCTCTGCGGGGGAAATGGCCGCCGTCCTCGACCCGGACGATTTTAGCGAAGTATCTAAAGGGTATCATCGCGGTGTGCTTTCTTCGCTTAAAGACGATTATAACAACATTACTACTAAACGCATCTGTCCTTATTGCCATAACGGCATACCACAAAGTGCCGGGTTTGCGCCAAGCACTATAATTTCTGTTGTTGGGGCGACACAATCGGGCAAATCGGTTTTTTTAACGTCACTCATTCATACGCTAAAAACGGTCACACCGCGCAATTTCCCAATTTTTTGCACACCAATTAACAACGAAATGGGACGCAAATTTAAACTGGAATACGAAGACCCGCTTATTGGCGAAGGGCTGTTATTAGAGCCAACACAAAAGGAAAAGCAGCAAGAGCCGCTGATATTTACATTTTCATTTTCCGACGGAAGCAAGCCGGAAATTAATCTTGCATTTTTTGACGTAGCAGGCGAGGGTATCGTTGACACAGCCTATATGGATATTTATGCCGCGCATATCCGCAATTCGTCGGGTATTCTATTCCTTGTAGACCCGTTACAGTTTAGGTCTGTTGGGCGCAAAATTCAATTAAAAAACAATATAGATTATGAGCTAAATTATGCCGACGAACCCGCAGAAGTGCTTAGCGGCCTGGTAGAAGATTATATTTATAAGCAAGGCGGCGGAATATCGGATATCCCAACGGCTGTGGTGCTCACCAAAACAGATTTACTTGAAGCATTAAAAGATGACGGCGAATATGTGCGAGAAAAAAGCCGCATTTTTACGAACTATACTCACAGGAGTTTCTTTAACCTTAACGAATTTTATCATATTGATAGCGAAACCGACGAACTAATAGCCGCTATCGACCCTAACTTTAGAAACGCACTAAAACGGCGTTTTTACAACTTGGGATTTTTTGCGGTTTCTGCGCTTGGGTCACGTCCGGATGGCAACCGGGTTGCATCTTTTGCGCCCATACGCGTAGATGAGCCGCTTTTGTGGATTTTATACCGCCTCGGATATATCGAAGGGTATGAACAAGGATTTACTTATGAGTAATAACGCCAAAATTGAGCAGCAAATTTACACGCGTGAGCGGCGTACCATGTTCCAAAAGTCAGAAGGCTACGGAACGGTTGGAAAATCTCCAGGTATTAGCGAGGCATTTATAAAGGACAACATTCACCCATATTGTGTGTATCCCACATCACCGTTGTTACAAAAATTACCAAATAGCATAACCTGTCCAAAAGCGATAACTGTCGTACAATACCAATGCGGCAGAATGTTACTTGGGCAAGCCGTTTATGTTCCAAAAGATTTTACAGGGCAAAGGGCGACATTCTTCGCCCACAATTACATATTACCCCCCAAAGTTGCAGGCGACATTTTGCATGATATAGAAAAAGTATTTTCGGTATGTTTTATGGTTAATTATGATGCGGCTTGTAAAGGTCAGCTTGACACAATGAATACCTTGCCCATGGATTGTACTTTATCCAAACCGGCAACTTTAAAGCTTATCGTCAAGCCGTTTCAGCTTACATACATCCTCCAATGTATAAAAGAGTCCGTTTACAAAGATAAGAAAACATATGTCATTGTACCTGCCGAACCTGTGGACATGCACGAATATGTAAAGAAATTGTTGGCGGATATATACCGCAACCTACCAGATGATGTGAGGCATAAACTTGGGTTTTGTACATATGCGCGTGAGCCTATGGATAAAAAAGGTTTGCACTTAATTTTCCTGGAAAAAGGGGCGGTTAAAGCAAGTAAGCTGGGAATCTCCAAGGATTTTGTTGTGGATTTGAATGAACCGGCACCTCCCCATAGTAATATTGCAGACTCCGGTTTTACAGCATATATCCGACATTTACCACCGGAGCGGTTCTTCCCTGAAATAGAATTCTGGCATATACGCACCCCGCACCGTACTGCGTATTTAATAAAATTAGAAAATGAATGGCTTGACACAAACTTGGACAAATTATCTTTATCGCAATTTACTGCCATACCCGAAGCATTTATATTGCGCGGTAAAAATACTTCTCACCCGGAGCTATATGTAATATATGGAATAATTAAAATGTGCGCTATTGCAATAACCCGCTGTACACCCTTGGATTTGCGTTATTTTCTTGGCAGCTACACATTGGATGCAGATAGCCATTTTAGGGTTATAAAGAACCTTCGCCGCTGTTATCAAGGGCATATTATCCCGTCACATTTTAAGAATATAGTATTTTTATTTCGCGCCCGCGGAAAAGGACGGCTTGACATAGATGGTCTAAAAATATATTTGGAAAAATTTACGAGTAGCCTAGAACATAGGGATGCGTTTATGCTATTCCTAAAGGAGATGCGCCATGACAATAATAACCGCGACTTTTGATAGAGTAGGGGATTTGTATAACCAATGGTTTGGCAATTGGCTGCACATACATTTTATTATCCGCACGGTGCTGCTGGTTTTAATGCTGGGGCTGGTAATTTACGTCTGTGCGCAGTTATTTCGGTATATAATTGCACCATTTCTGCTCATGTTTTTCTATCACGTCATATTTCGTGCCTGGAATTATTTTATGGTGGAAACGCCACAGGAATGGCTGTATATCCGATACAACGCAAAGGGCAAGACTACGTATAGTAATTATTATCTTCGCCTCTGCGACAAAGTAAAAAGGAACCGTACCATACTTTCGCATACAAAGTACAAAGGTATGGTGGTAAAGGCGAGGCGCGCATCATTGCGCCTGATGGCAATTTTCGGGATTGTGACGTTGCTGTGGGTTACGTCTTTTGGGCTATACCATCAATACGCAGTACCTACAATGGCAGTGGTAGACTCAAACCATAATCCGCCGCAAAACCAAGCCCCTCCTCATACAGAACCAGGAGAAACCCAAAATACGCCGGATACCCCTAACATTGGATATACACCAGAAGTTCCATCGGAAGCAGAGGGCGTTCCCGCTGGGTGGCCTACCGATACGATTATTGTATTTTATTTAAACGAATTAGGGCAGCCCGGCGCACCGCTACGAAACGGCCCCGGCATACCAGACTACAGTATTATTGAAATGTTATGGGATAATGACCAGTTAGTATATTTGCACTCATTTGCCCCCGATTTGGAAGCAGAAGGAGAATATTGGTTGCGCGTGTTATCGCCCAGCGGTACCGAAGGGTATATTAGCAGCAAATTGGTGAGTAAGGTTGGATAGCTGAAATACAATCTACAACACGTACAAGGCACAACAGAGTTTATTCTCTTGTATGTTACGCTTGCACAAATACAGAAAGTGACAAATTTCGGAAGAATTCGGACATAAGAGGTATAGGAAATGAAAAATTCCACAAAAAAATGCATCGCAATTGCACTTATTGCAGTAATGAGTGTCAGCGTCATACTACTATATGTATTCTCTGGCGCGGCACCACCGGTACAAGAAAGCCCACTGATGGGCAGTGGCAACCAACGCGGCCATACTATTGGTAGGTTGGATTGCGGTGGACTTTTTTATACCGATAGACTTATCGGCTTTGTACACATTGGTGTTACAGAAGAAGAATTAGTACAAGCTATAGCAAGTATAAATGGTTATGTATACAGCTTTACAACAATTGGTTGGTTTATTATTAGAGTTCCGATAAGCACAGAATTAGAGCTTCGTAGTATGGTATACTATCTGATAAACACATACCCCTATATTTTTCATATCGTTGACATGGTAGATAGCTTTGCCGGTATAGACCTTCCCCCCACTGAAGGAGGGGAGGTAGTCACCAATTGTTCCTTCAACACAACATCATAGATTCGGAAGCTTGCAATAATTGTCGTGGTTATGGTGTTTTAAGCCTTATAGCATCGTACATTTAAAAAAAATCACTCAATTTGTATTGACGTGGGCTATGCGCCGTGTTATCCTCACATAAGAACATAAATCTACAAAATTCCTCAACTCAGGAATTAAAAACTAGGAGGTTTGCTAATGAAATGTTTCACAAAGAAATGCATCACAATCGTGCTTAGTGCATTAATGATTGTTGGTGTAATGCCACTGTACGCACTTTACACAGCACCAATCCCATCCGGGGCCACCGTCATAGACGAATCTAACCCGCAGTGGGAATGGGTACAAATATATGC
>Ga0131853_10007065_pt1 | contig 20284 bp, 14 predicted proteins | sample TergutLab28metaG_FD_92764 | JGI IMG/M metagenome (GOLD analysis project Ga0131853, IMG submission 92764) | Labiotermes labralis P1 segment gut microbial communities from Petit-Saut dam, French Guiana - Lab288 P1 (version 2) (version 2) | ecosystem: Host-associated > Arthropoda: Insects >...
ACCATACAGTTATAATAATGATGGTAAGCCAAAGGTAAAGTTGTCTGTTTTACAAGCCATGACAGCATGAGGGTGAATGATCAGTTTCACACCCTGGCTGCTTTACCCCTCTGGGGATTAGGCCCCCGATAATCAATGAACAGGAGGCTGAGTGGACCTGAGTCAGTCTGGACACTTTGGAGAACAGTTGCCTAGCCCACAGGCTAGTTGTTGCCCTAATCTTAATATCCCAGCTTCCAGATGTCAAGCCATATACGATTTTATATGGCTATGGTACATCATGGGATTTGTGAATGTCTGTTATGTCATTAAGCATTCAGTGGAAAGTAAGGATAAGACTTCATCATGAGCATATGAATTGTTGCCCTTGTTCTTAACTTTGGTACAAGATGGCGGTGCATGGTCAGCTTTGCACTGAGACTACTTTACTAAATTTCATTATTTGTTTTCTTTAAACCTTTGAGTTTCTTTCTTGTTTCACAGATTTTTGTAACTTTCAGGTTTTTCTTTTCAAGTATGTGTTAACATCCCATTCATCTTCCTAAAATAAAAGGGAAATTCTGTCACTTCACTGGTTTGTTTTGTCATCATAAAATGGTATCAATTTAAGAATGTCACTTCTTTCCCCACTGTGAAAAACTTTGAGGAGATACGTATGCTATTTTCTGTGTCAGCCACATTTAATTCAGTCACAGGGGAAAGTAAATCACAACCAGCATGAGAGAGGGAAGAAATTTTTCCTGCACATGGATACAAAAATGGAATCTCTGTGCATAGTTCACATATTTTCTAAGGTATTATCTTGATTGACTGAGCTACAGGTGCCTTAATCTAGGTATGAGTCTTGCATTATAAATTTGTGACACAAATTAATTTTTATTGCCCCACAGTGATGCCTAAAACTGAAATTTAATATTGGTTGTTACAGTAAAGATAGTGCTATCCCTATGCAGTCCATAAAGGCACTGGATGAAGGTGTCTGAACAGCATCGTGCCCTTACCACTTTATGCCCACAGAAAGAGCTCCAACTACATGCTGAATGGGTTGGGTTGGTCCCAGAGCCATTCTGGATTGTCAAGTTCACTACACGTAAAGCTGGGTTAGTACCTAGGAAAAATCTCTTGTATTCTTGTCATTGTATTAGTATTTACTAAATCTTATTTTGGATGGTTTAATGCAGTGTGTTAACTTTACAGGAAGTGTGTATGACTGAAGGAAGTTTGACTCTGTCGAGGATTTCAGCTATGAGAATGGGAAAAATTACATTATGGAATATGTAAACATATTAATCCACTACACACACAGTTCTATAACAACAATTTCAGGCATTTGTGTAAAATACAGTAATACTTTTTATTTCTTACATTAATTTTATGTTTTGTTGACCGTGCATCTCGATATAATCGTGTAAAGAAAAACAAACTTGATGCACACGTTATTCTTAGTATATTTCGTTTGTTGTCTTGGTTGGATTATTGCAATCCAACCAGGACAACAGACAGTCATCTAAAAATAATAATAAGTACCAACTGTTGTATACATATGGTTGTGCTTCCTGATGATGGGCATAGATACGCCTGTAACATGTAGAGGTTGACAGAATATACTAAGAATAAGTTGTGCATCAAGTTGGTTTTTCTTTACATGATCTTACATTCATGTCTGTAATCACATTTTCATTGTTGATTAGTCTGTCTCACTCTTAAGCATCTGTTGTAGAATTTAATTTATTACATGTGTATGGTTTATAAAATTTATGGGAGTGAGGACAGAACAGATGTTTTAGTGAACAGGCTACACGATGGACAATCCAAGGTTCATTCCTGGCAGGGACAAGATATTTTCTCTTCTTCACAACATCCAGACCAGTTCTGGGGCCCACTCAGCTTCTATTTCAAGGGTACTGGGGGTTCTATCCCTGGAAGTAAAGCAACCGGGGTGTGAAGTTACCAATCACTTCCACGTAATATTGAGACCAAGAATGAGTGTAGCTATATCTCTACTCCCCCTTTATGTCTTAATGGTATGGACAGCAACCACTTCACTTTTTTGTTTCTTACACTTTGTTTTTCATTTTAATCTATGATAAGTTTTGCAAAATTCCTTTAATATACATATGTATTTCATAACTGTAAATAAAAGCGAAGACGAGCCAAATGACAGGAACACAACGTGAAGCATACTGGCCCAGCAAAATGCCTAGTACTGTGTTCCATTATAAGTCAAATGGAGATACTGTGATAACTTGCAACATCTGCCAACCTACATGACCACTTTCCCACATTTCGTGCACAAGGACAGGTCTACCCCTACCTTTAATTTTACAGTGAGGTACAAAACAATGATAGAACTTAAGCTTGCACAATACTATTTTAAAAAAATAGCCTTACTCCACTATTGAAAACTTTTTTTTGGGAGGGGGGGGGGGATGCAGAACTGAAGCAAGACTAACTTTACAAGCAGTTACATAAACAGGTAGAACAGAATGAGGAAGGGAGTACATCATTTTACAAAGTATTACAGAAGTAACAGTCAAGGTCAGTAAGTCAGAGTCATTAGCTCTACAGGAGATTTCTGAACATAATGTTCAAACAACAAAGCCACAGAAAATAATGTACTTTCACATTTGGTGAATGATCTGTAACAGTCATTGAGAAAACTAAACAAATTTGCTTTATACAATAAAAAGATAACAAATACATTCTAACAACATTACAGTACACACAGATATATGTAGTTCAACTAGAGGCTGGTATTCCATCACTCTTATTTCACGCCACATGTTAGAGTTTATGGAGGTCCAGACTTTACTTGCAGCACCATCCAGCCCCTCATTATGGCACAAAATCAAATTATATACACCAAAATTTGCAGGTAGGTTTTTCCAGTAAGTACTGCCCAGAAAAACAATGTAATATTCTGCATATGATGTGCGTGCATGTATGAATATTGTGTAAATCATATTTTGTAATGCATAAAAAAAATCAATCCAGTGTCACCACATTCTGGCATACTTAGCTTATCATGACAATACTGCCACTTTAAACTGCATAAAGATCAGGGATTCTGTAAGCTGCAAGAACGAGGCACACTGGCTCCTACCAGAACTTTTAGATCCAAAGGTCCTACAGCAGTGGCATAAGTACTGTAGTGACAACTTGGAAGACTGTGGTGTAGATGGGAGGATGAAAATCAAATTAAAATGTTTCTTAAATAAGCAGAATGGGAGGGACAGGATGGACTAGATTTAGCTGCTTCAGGATAGTGACAAGGGCTGGGCTACTGTGAACATGCTAATGAACCTTCTGGTTCCATAAACAGCAGGGTACTTGTTGCTAGCTGAGGACATATTGGCTTCTCAAGAAGGGCTCTATTGCATGGAGCTAGTTTGGTATGTCTGAACTTGAGGTGCGATGCCATACGCATGCCCCTACCAAGTGGGATGTATACTTTTCCATTTCTATGTCACAACTTTGTTTGAAGTATGACTTACCATTTTTTCAGCTTCCACTTATTGTTGTTCATAAATTTACGTTTGGAGTGGTTAATAATTTTTTCCAGCTTCCACATGTTGTCTGTTCTTCATATACTTTGATTTGAAATAAAATGTGCAAGCCAGTTTCATTACCCTTGATGAGGGACCACCCCACTGGACCAGCATGCATGATATTTGCAGGTTGTAGAGATGATGGAAGTGTTTTAATATCTAGGGATGGAATGTAGGAAACTCTTGAATTGGGCAGCAAAATGGTGGAAGTATGAAGCTTCAGTGGCCCTTACTACCAAACATTCTGTGTCCCTGCAACTTGCGGAGATGCTGATGAAAAGCTGCTTATCCAAATTGGCAGTGTTCCTTTGCATCACACCCTTTGTAGCTGGTTTAAGTGTTCAGTACCAGATAAAGTTATGGAGATTACTATGTACAGTTACTTAACTGATGTAATAATTTAACTCGATATATCTGATATATAGGACTGTCAATGTACAACTATAATTTATTACAGCAACAACTGTGCAGTATTATATAAATATATCTGATTATTTGATGCCATAACAGGATACTTCAATACATACATGTATCTGTTGTTGATATGTGTATTATTTTACAGTCATAGTCATTTAACATACAACTTTAGCATGATGCCATGTGGCACAAAGAATACAAATGGCCAGTCCAGTTGCATAATACAAGATTTTCTTAATATACTGTACTTTGGTAGAATGTACACTGGGCTACAACTAGACAGGGTTTCAAATATGGCAAATCCTTTCATGGTTAAGGCACCTCATTTTTGAACAAAATCAGACACACACTAGTTTCAGGACTTAGTACCATAAAAAAAAAAAGTAATATTCTGACAAATCTGTAATGAGGAAATTACTTTGTATGATACTCAGCAATGGTAACATTTGGAGACTGCATACTATGTGCCATTAAAATATATACTCTACTGTTTGTAATTCCTAGCACAGACAAGATGGGCATCATTTATTTCAACAAATGTCATAATATGAATTCCATAGAAACCATCCTACTTCCATTCTCCTAATATGAATGCCAATTATTCACAAAATACATATCTCAGAAAATCTGCCATATACATTAGGCTATAAGTGTTGAGTGCGAAGAATATAACTTTCAACAGCATGTTTCAAAATTAAGCCATGAAGAAAAGGTTTTAAGTTGCAGAGCACTCATGAAATATTGTGAGAAAGTATCTAAAACTAGCAGCAGTCATTTATTCACAACTACACCAACTCCTTCTTCATGAATACTTTGTAACAAGTTTTGACACTTTTTAATAATTAATGTTCCTTCTTCAGTACAACAGAATGCAGCCAAATTGTGTTTTACCAGCACACTCCTTCAACAGATAGCTTCTACCTTTGTACTCGCTGTCCATTGACAGCCACTTTTGTTCTACCTCAAAATAATCTGCTGTCCATTGTAGCTTCCAAGTTTTTCAACACCATCATAGTAAGTACAGCCAAACTCCTACGCAGTGTCACAGTTTGTTCACCACAATTTTTGGTGGTGTATGAGGGGTGCAGAAAATCACAATACTCATGGAATTTCTGTCAGAGACTTTCATGGACACTAAGTGAGGGCGGAACTACAGTGCAGGGCACTGTATGGGGGTTTGACAGCACATGCACACAAATATGTGCCATACATTTATCTTTCCTTGTAATTATGTCTATATCAATAAATTACTGCAGGTCACCATTAATGGGAAAGCCTTTCTGGGAAACAAATTTTTGCTTCACAACTTATCGTCAAGGAATGCATGCCTTTCATGAAATTAAATTTGGTGTACAGGTAATTAGTAATGGAAATAATAGTTTAAAACAACATATAAGATTTAAAGCAATCAGTATAGCAATTATTGGCTTCTGGAATGTGACACTTATGTAAACTACATGGTATCACAGCTCAGAAGACTGTGTCTTAAGATGGCATCATCTACAGCATTTCACTTTACTCTTCTTTCTTGAAGCTACTTGCATCTAACCTAGATACTCTAAGCAGTGTTTTGCACCTTCATCCATGCGATGCGTGTAATATTACTTCTAGCTTATGGTTCACATTTGAAAAGAAACCTGGGGACATTTTATTCAATAAAACTCCACAATGGAAGGTCTCCTCCAGAGTATCTTAGTATCTTGAATTGTCTTTTACACATTAAAATATTTTAAAAACCAAGACTAAAAAGTACATCACAAGTATGGAATGGAGAGGTCACTCCTCAATACTGAATGTCATGACTGAGTGACTAGCACTTGTCTTTCAAATGTCAGCCCAAACACAGGCTATGCTCTGGAGTGTTTGATAGGTTTCCTGAGTCCTTCCAGGAATACACCTGAATAGTACCTTAGAGTAGGCCATGACCACTGCCTTCCACATTCTTTCTGATTTTTTGTTCACAAAATTTTGAATCACTACATAACATGACTATGTTACTCTTCATCATTACTGAAGAAAGACAACCTATCATTGTATGATGAAGTACTCGTATTTATGCCTTCTATGAATTCAAATTCACATTACAAAGTGAATGGTTTTGTTATCCATAATTATTTAAATGCATTTATATAACGTTTAGGATTAAAAAACAGTATTTTCAGAGAAGTGAAGTGAAAACCTTGACTTACAATGGAACTTCCCTCAAATTCCACCACAGACATCCATTGACATCATAAATCTGTCTGGCCTGAAAGGCAATTACCACATTACTGAACTACTAATGGGGTAATTCAATTCAAAGAACTTAATGAACAGCAAGAAAATCCAGCATTTTGTAATCATATTAACAAAGATTACACAGGGATATTAATCTGCAGTTTCCTGCACATATATGCATGTTGCTACTCTGATCCAATTTTTAAATTTTAACAAAAGAGGAAACATGAACTACCTACTGAGTTGCTCATCATATTCATTGTCAACATGGCAAGATATTTTTGACTCAAGATCAAGGTCCAAAAGAATGAAAAGGTGTCCTCTGGAAAGCTGAACTATGAATGAATGTGTATGTCTTCTTCGGTACAAACATCTGAAATTCCCCCTTTTTCCAAAACAATATGAATGTCAGAAGGGTTATTAGATTAAAGAATGAAGTACCAACTTCAAACTGAAATCTTCTGTTGAACAGTACATTTCATCTTGTTATCATCTCATTTAATGCCATATACCCACTGCAGTTGAAACAGTATCATTCAAACACATTAAGAATCAATCAATGACACTCCAATTTCACAAGTTCATTTCTTTGAAAGGATGTACAATTGTTAAAGCACATAAATTAATATGTTCACTCATATTATCTCTCTCTCTCTCTCTCACACACACACACACACACACACACACACACATTCTCCATGTGTGCGTGCATGCCAGAATTTAAATTTAAGGGCATCTGGAACCTCATGAAAAAATAAATTTATACAGTACTCTGTGCACATTTATATTGGTCTCTTGCTAGTCAACCTTAAAACACAGCATGCCTGGAAATGCTATCTTAGAATATAACAACCAGTACATGACAACCACTACCTCTAGTGAAGTCAATCAGAAATGTTATTTGAAAGATGGAATATATTACTGCCATCTTTCAGAAGGAAAATGTAAACCATTTACAATACCATTTGGGAGTCTGCGTCTGTTGTCACTATCACTTCTCAGATTATCTTTTTCATGAAGATATTCTGCAGAGGCATCCAAATTACAGTCCTCTGGAAATGAAGGTGACAGTTTCCTTGGAGTCAGATTACTGTGTGAGTCATCTGTTATAGACTGATTATGAAGATTATCCATCGAAATGAACCCATCTTGGCTTGACAGATTAGCTTCACTTTGAGATAAAGCAGAAGTCACCAAACACTTCGGACCACCTGATGGTGATCTTGTGTCAAAATCCACACTGTTTTCTGAAGGAACATAATTTTGTGATATGGCCACAGATAGAGGCAAATGAAAATCACATTCTTCACCAGTCTCACATGTTGGTTGTGGGAAGATGGGCTCAGCGGGTACATAATTATCCCCCGATTCAACAAATGACATTTTCCTATCAGAATCAATGGTCATATGAGATGGAATTGAAGGTTCATTATTTTCTGACTGAATACTCACATTTTCTGACAGCTGATACCTATCCTCAGGAACCAAATGCAAAGCTTTCCTAATCACAGAAGATCCTGTCTGAGAAGTTCTTTTGGAAGGAACAATTTCAGATCTGTTGTGCTGTGCTATGGAGTCTGAATTTCGATCAGAAAGAAGATGTTCAGTTTCTGGAAGTCCAGTTAAATGTTCTGGGACACAGTAGCTTAATGGCCCCTTGGGACCACCTGGTAACAGATAACTGTCACTTAAAATATCATGCTGGTTAGGTACTGTTACTGAAAATGGATGTTCCAAATCTAGCTGGGTGTTACTGGCATTTTGGGCCACCTGACCTTGAAGGTTACCAGAAGGCACATAACTTTCATCAGCAGCTTCCTTGGCTTTTATTGTATTTATTTGTAAAGGAACAGTTTCTTCTTCTAACAGCTGGTAGAAAGAAACTAAGGGAGAACTTGTGAATGTTTCATTCAATTCCAAGTCACATGACAAGTCTATATCCTGTTGCTGAGCCATATTTGCTTTAATTACTTGTCCTTCTTTGCTATGACAGAATGAGACTTGCTTGAATTTCTTACCAAGGTCACTTACTGCCTCCAGCTCTGTGACAATCTGCAAGAATCTTGGTCGATGTGAAGGTCTCCTTTGCCAGCATGCTACCATAATTTGATGAAGTATATCCGGGCAACAGTGTGGATGCTCTAGCATACCTCCTCCAAGAACAAACTGAAGAACCTGTTCATTAGACAAGCCTTGATATGGCTGTTCTGCTAGTGTAGCCATCTCCCACAGGACAACACCAAAACTCCACACATCAGACTGGCTAGTAAATACCCCATCTGCTAAACTCTCAGGAGACATCCATCGTATTGGTAGTAATCCCTTGCTTCCATTTCTATAATAATCAGTCTCATAGATATCCCTCGTCATACCAAAGTCACCTATCTTTATGGTTAGATCTTCAGCAACCATGCAGTTCCTTGCTGCTAAATCACGGTGAATGAATTTATGTGCTTCAAGGTAAGCCATACCGTCAGCTACTTGAGCAGCCATAAGCAACATACGGCGAAGATCTGGAGGTGGTGGTGGTGGGTCTCTTGATGCTCTAAGGTATGTCTTCAGGTCCCCTAGAGCCATTAGCTCCATGACAACAAGGGCAGGCTGTCCCTTGGAGACAACACCCAGAAGATTCACAATATGATGTGCACCTGCAAATGATTTCATCACAGCAGCTTCATTGAGGAATTCCATCTTTTCTCTGATTGATGCATTTTCATTTATCATTTTAACTGCACAGCGGATATCCCCAGGCCTAAGAAGTCCTTCATACACCATACCAAATGAACCTTGTCCTAACTCTCTTACAAGTTTAAGTTTTTCACGTGCAACCTCCCATTCATCTTCCACATAAATCACATCACCAGCAGTCATGTAGTCAGGGTTAACTGACGCAATGATCATCAGACTCCTCTCCTTTGCTCTCCTTTTCCAACAAAATATGGCTACAACTGCAAGAACTATCAATACAAGGCACCCACCAACTAATACCCCAACCAGGGTTCCCCAGGTTGATTGAGCAGGAACTTCCTCCACTGAAAAATGGAACAGCTTGGTGAATGGTCCTTCACTAGCCAGTGACATAGCTCTTACACGGAAACTGTAGTTACCAGGAGGCAAATTAGGCAAAACATAACCCCTTCCATTTTTCAAGTATTCTTTCCTTGTTAAACACTTAACAACTGGATTCAAGGTCCCACTGTCTGTACGATGATGCTCTATGCGGTATGCTACTGTGATTCCATTGGGCATTTTTGGTTCCTTCCATGTCAGTCGCACAGTTCGGGATGTTCCATTGGAGACTTGTGCAGCTAAGAAGTCTGAATCTATTGTGTCAGCAGTGGCTAGCTGCTTTGTTCGAACAGTTATAAGACCAGCTGGACTACATGATTCATAATCTGTGACTGCAATGTCATTTGTGTTGTATTTTTGTAGATCTGCATAATGTGGGTCATGACAAGCAATGACTTCAATTGTATACTCTGCAAAATGGTGCATATGATTTAGAACTATCTGTGTTGTATTAGCATTTATTCGTTGGAGAAATTTTTCATAGACACCATAGCTGTTCCTTACTGTATGATTACTGAATGTTGCTAATACTTTCTGTGGAGAGGAAACTGAAGAATGCATATTCGGAAACCGAAGACCTAATTCTTGTTCATCTCGCAACTTAGGTATTCCACTGTGGATGAATGAATAAAAGTAATTTGTACAGGGATCAATCTCTGTACCATAAACATCAAAAATTTTATTTTTCTTAAATGCCCCTGGGCCACACAGCATATTATATTCATCCTCATCTTCAATCAAGACAAGAGGCTCAGCTTTGCCCTTCTCACAGCAACTTTGTGAGCTAACTGTATCACTGACACTTGAAGGAAAGACAGTGACATCATGACGTGATGTATGATCAAGGGGATTCTGACAGTAATTTCGTTGCTCTAGGAAGATCTGATCATCACGCTGCCATATGCCTGACACAAGGTAATGGGTTAGAATACCATTAGGATGTTCAGGAGGTTGCCAATGCAAAATAATCTGAGAGGTGGAATTTGAAAAGGCATGAATTTCCTTTGGAACAGAAGGTCTGTCTGGAAGCGTCCGAAAATATTTTATCATACTCTGTCCTCCTGTGTTGGTCTTTGTGTATGTCTTCACATAAAAAGCATACTGTGTGAATGGTTCAAGACGTGGAAGAAACTGCACCAAGTTACCGGGATGAGATGCCAACACAGTGTTGTTTTCAGCTGTATCACATGGAACATATATAACACGCCAACCATAGTCTCCACAAGCATCTAAGCCATCATTTTCTGTCACATTCTGTTCTGGAGCTTCTATGTAATACACCATATAACCCAGGATAGAGCTTGGGTCAGCAACTAAGCATGGCTCCCATTCAATCAAAGCACTTGATGATGATTTGACAGTTGCATTTGCATGAATCGTAACTACATTACAGGCCACTTTATCACCATTTGACTCTCGAGCAACATCAAAATTGGTATAGTTCGGAGCTCCGGTTATTTCTTGTAATTTATCTATCTGTGAGAGGCATAGTTTAGGGTTGTAATGGAATCTCAGATGTCCTCTAAGAATCTTCAACTGTAACTCTTGAGGTCTTGAGGACCAGTTCCACAGTTCCTGCAAATTCTGGTTCTCAAGCACTAGTAAAGCATATCGGTCATCTTCAAGTATATTACCACGAATGATACGAAGGTTCCTGAGGAAATTCAGTGATGTTAGCGGGAAAGAGCGTGACACTTTGAGATACCCTTCAATTTCCTCAATAGCAGCAAGATTCTCTTCCAGTTCTCTGACAATATGATTGCCATAACCACGGATCAAGATCTCTAGGGATGTCAAAATTGTGGTGCAGCCACGAAGCTTCTGAGCATCTTCTATGCTACTGACAGACCCTCCACCACATTTACGGCCGCACTGTCCCTCGCAGAGCTGGCAGTCTCTTGTAACTGTGCCATTACTCACTTCCTGATAACCTGGTGGACACTGATCAACACATGAACCATTAAAAGCCCAGCGGCGTGTTCTATAGTCCACTGATGATGCATCCACATTTGCATGGCTCAACAGTTGGCACTGGTCTTCTGTCACACAGCGCCGGCCCAGGAATGAAACCCTGAAACAAAGCAGAACGTAATACAGATTTACTAAGTAAGTTGATATGGTAATAGTATTATTCATAAATATTATCATGCCTACAAAAGGAATTGAAAAAACAATCACATACTAGCTACATATATATCTTACATATCTTATACATACACACACACACACACACACACACACACTCAAACACACATGCTTTTCAACGTATTTGATCCAGCAGCTCAAAAGTTCCATGATTCAAACAATATGTTTTCAATTTTTCCTCGAAATTGTACTTCTTGCCAAGCTTCTTTCAAATCACCAAGCTCATTTCATGTGAATTTTCCACAGTTTTGATTACTAAGTTATTCTGGATGCACCGACATTCGCTAATCTGAACTGTTTTATAGTTGATGGCTGCACAGTACACTTATTGTCAACACTGCCTACTTCCTTTGAATGTTTCTGCTGTATTCAGTAAGTATCCTGTGATTCAGTTGCCACCCTGTTCTGTAATTTTTTTCTATGCAACCATTAAACCGGGATTACAGGTCTTTGTTTGTATTTGGTGAAATCTACCAATTGTCATGTTCAACACATCACACTCTCAGTACTCAAATGACAGTGAAATAGAATAGAATAATAATTGAGTTCGAGCCCTTCCAGGCCCGATGCACCTAGGCCTTAAGAGAGGCCCTATGTGTCCCATACTCTATATTAAATTATGGGAGCCCTGTTCCTTGAACAAAGTTCCAGATGCCCCCCCCCATGCCTAGTTTCCTAATGTCCTTCGGGTCCAAAAAGAAGGAACCCAGATATAAATATTTAAGATTCCTTCTACCAGAGTTCCACCTAACTGCAGCCCTCTGTAGAATCCTTACTGGAGTCCTCTACTGCGGAGCTCTCCTTAAACTCTAATTTACTCTCAAACTTACTTCCGGCTCCAAAAAGAAGGAACCCAGGTATAAATGTCTAAGTCACTATATACAGATGCCTTCTACCGGAGTTCCACCTAACTAGTGCCCTCCGTAGAATCCTTACTGGAGTCCCCTATTGCGGAGCTCGCCTTAGACTCTAATCGGAGGAGAAAAGTATATAGTTCACCAAGCAGAGACCCTAAACTTGGCAAGGCTAAATACAACTGGGACGTCGCCTGTTATCCCAGAGGGTGCCGTTAAAGACAGTCTCACCCACTGCCATTCACCTCTTAGGCACGGCATTCACACCATAGGATTGGGGATTGTTTTTCAAGGTTTACTCCTTTAGATCCACTGTGTTCTGCGCAACAGGGTCACCACTTATAGGATGTGGCTCTTCACCACGCACATACGGTCGTGGGTGGAGAGAGGCTATAATCCGCATCTACCGCCCCTGGAGAATAGCTAGAGCCCTCCTCAGGCCACCAATGTCCGCTCTCGGTAACACGGTAACCCCGGTACGGCCCGGCCGACTCCCCTTGACTCAAATGACAATGAAAACCAACTGGGCATAAATCAAGGAATGTTCATATTATTTGTGCTTCACTGCTGATGTTGATCCTGTCTTGTCGGTACTGGCACTGTGCAGAAATGGCTCTTTTGCGGACACTGCAGAGGAACATGCCTCCATATTCAGGGTACCTCCGAAAATTTGACAACACTGCCCAGTTCCGCATTGTGTCAACATTCCAATATAGGTAGCTGGATGTCCCTCCAAAGTGTCAGGAATACAGGCAACTTTCATGTGGTGCCAATGCCCCAACACAGGAGCAGGCTGTTTATGCAAAATGTTGGGAAATCAACTTCCATATGGTCCGACACCTTCAACATATGCAGTGTCAACATTGAATGTTCATGAGAGCTCAGAACCTGTAACTACTTCTGATACAGAGCTAAAGTTGCCTTTCCTCCTTGACTTGTCCCTCGTATATACTTGTGATCAGGTATACCTGTTAGATAAACGATTTTTTCGCAAGGTTTTTTTCATTAGAAAGGCAAACAGTAAGCAAGGTTACATATTACTTTTTATCTTTCTATTATTCATTGCATGAAATGGGGTGATACTTCTTTTCTTTTTAACCAACATTTGCACATACAGTACCCATAGAAATACAGTTTCTCATTTCCTTGTACATCTTTCAGCGGCCACCCACGATCATCATGGAGTGTACATGCGTATGTGTTCCAAATATACTGGTGTGTACACTACCTGATGATGGCGGGTAGGAGAAATTAAAAATTGCATATGTTTGTATACTGCGTGTGTAAACGTTGGCTTTTTTTAAAAAAAAAAAAAGATATTACATGTTATCTTTGTTTGCTAATTTAATATGAACCACTCTGAAGTTCGATTTTAGAAAGACTATAAATATCTATGAAAGTAAGCTGGACTAGTGTTTTGGAGCCAGTCATCTAGAGTGCTTTGTATCACAACGTTTTGAAAATTGGGTCTACTTTCGTCCTTAGGTAGAAAAGGGTGAAAACTATCCAAATCTGGTGGGCCACTATGAAAGCGCTAGTATATATCACTGGGCACATTCTTCAAAGCGTGAAACTCCCTTCCGACACACTTTCGTCTGTATGCGTACGCGCGCGCGTTTGTGTGTGCGCGCATGAAAGCTGTGACACCCACTTCTGTTGTTATTGCGCACTGTTAAGATCTGAATTCTTGGTTACCGTAAACTCTGTATTATATTTACATCAATACCGTGTTCGTTTTCATTAAACTGCGAGCAGACGAGCATTTGCGCACACTGGACAAGATTTATGTATCAGCTATCAGTATATTGTGATTCTGTCCCACCTTCTGTTTGCGGAATGCCTGCTACCATTCGATCAAGAATCTTTCATCTTACCGTTTACAATCTAAGAATATACAGATTAAAATATTATTATTTTACCTGTTGTTTCATATCGGTCTGAAACTTGGTATCTTACATTAAGGGAAAAGAACCTAGGATGTTTGGGAATAGGGTGCTGAGGGAGATGTTTGGACGTAAGAGGAAGGAACAACAGACCGGAAAAACGAGGAGCTTCAGAATTTGTACTCCTCACCAAGTACTAGTCAGGTGATCAAATCACAGAGGATGAGATGGGCGGGGTTTGTGGCACATACGGTTGAGAACAGAAAGGCATGGAGGATCTTGGTAAGGAGACATGAAGGAAAACGAGCAGGAAGGTATTAAAATGCTTCTTAAGAAGCAGGGACGTTGGGCATGGACTGGACTAATTTGGCTCAGGGGACGGAACAGTGGTTGGCTCTTGTGAGCACGGTACTGAAACTTGGGGTTCCAAGTAAGGCGGGATCTGCTTAAGTAGCTATGGAACTATTAGTTTCATAAAGACTATGTTCCATGTAATTAGTAAGTTAGTTAGTTAATCAGGCAGTCAGTCAGCTGCTGTTAGCCCCCATCCAACAGCCAAACTGGTGGACCACCACGTGTAGACTGCGGCTGTTGTCCTCTACATTTCAGTTATCCTCCACAGTCATACGTACGCCGAGTCCTCCAGCCAGAACTTTACGTCGCGTCACGCCATGAAGTTACGGGACCTGCTTAAAACGATGGCCGATTTAAATGAACAGCTAAACTGATTAACAGAACCTGCTACGTTACAAATAATTTGGAAGAAGAAAAGGAATTGAATCGGTATTAGAAACGAAGGGCAAAGAAGTATGAGGTGAACAGAAGCACTGCTTCAGCCTGCATCCAGATACCCCACCACCCCAGCCAAACCACAACGTAACACCAACACACATCGAACCAGAACAATACAACCCATGAAATAACTCAACAAATAAGTCGCAAGCTCCTAAGGATGGATGTATTAACATCCGCAACATGTTGAGCAGCAAATAATGAAATAATAAAGCAAGTGACATCAAGTTGGTCTCTCTTTATTCAACTATCAAGATAATGCACGGGCCACTAAACATAAGATTCACAAAAAAGTGTCTTCATTTCCTCTACAGCTTTATGCCCGAAACATTTCTCATTTTAAGACGAATTCAGAGAAGTATTACATGGGTCTCCATGAAATGTGCCCGTTATTATTGTCAGAATTTAATCAACATCAATTTTTTCGACATATTTTCGAAAAATCCTCAAATTATAAAATTTAATGAAATTCGGTCCAGTGGGAGCCGATACGTTCCATGCGAACAGACGGACAGGCGGACGGACAGACGTGACGAAGCTAGTGGTCGCCTCTTCGCAATTTGCGAACGCACCTAAAACATTCGTAAGTGGTAAAGAGAACAAACTGCGATGACACTGCGACTGCCTAATATCAGAACCCTTGAAAACCGTATCGTTACTGTATGTACCGTCACAATCAGCACTAAAGTCTCTGCACTTTGCCCACACAGTGTATCTATGTGTTCAGTATGCTCCTTACACCCAACCACTATTCCCCTGGTCCTTCTAATGGAAGCATACTGTGGTCTTTGTGAGGTACAAACTACGAACTGAATCTTTACATATAGTATTGATTACTTCTAGTCTCCATGTTAGCATTGCCTTTGCATTTTATATCTGTTATGTTCATTATCGTAGGCCTGGATAGCTCAGTCGGTATAGCGATTCGCTACGGGCTGGACGGTCCGGGGATCGAATGCCGGTGGGGGCGAGATTTTCCGCACCCATCCACACCGGTCCTGGGGCCCACCCAGCCTCCTATACAATGGGTTCCGGGTCTTTCCCGGGGGTAAAGCGGCCGGGGCGTGGCGTTGGCCACCGACCACCATCTGGCGCCGAGGTTAAGGGGATAGTAGAGCTATATCTCTACTACCCCTCTGGGCCTTCGTGGCCTGTTCTTGGGTGAACTTTATGTTCAACATCAGAACATTTTCATCACGAACTATTACAGTCGTTGAATTAAAATGTTAATTTCCTGAATACCTATGTTGTTTCATCTTGTGTTCAGACAGGTATAAACGTCAAGTACTGCTAAGTCTGTAACATCTTTCTACTTAGGGATACTTGCTAGAGTGAAAACGGTTTATGTTGGCGCACAGTACGGCTCCAGAGCTGTACTTTTATCGTGATACAGCCAGTTCTGCTATGACGCATGTTTTGTTAACCCTTACTGGCTACAGAGGGATTAATCAACAGGTGAGCACTTTGTATAACACGAACTTCCGCATATGCTTGCTGAGTATTAGCGATTTCATCGACTAGTGTGAAGCTAATAAGGTTGGATTAGGGGCCAAATTTTTATGATCTGATCCTATTTTTGTTACGCGAATTATTACAGCGCGAGGTATCGTAAGAGCGTAAGTACCGCGGTACAGCAGAGCTGACTGCACGTAGAGACTTTTACTACAAGTGTTGAGTTATTTAAGATTCTTAAACCTTTAAGGACGAAGCGCAGACTGCTTTATTTAAAGACCCAGTTCGTACCGCGCAGTAAACAGTATTCAACTCGGTTATAATAACTAGTCAGTTTATGATGTAAGTGGCACAAATCGCTGTTTGTTCTCAGATAAATACAAAACACATAAATACAGTGTGGGCAGAACGTACGATTCTTGAATGTTAAACCTGTCGGTGCATCACGTAACCAGTTGTCTTTAAAAGGCTAATACAAACCACAAGTTAATCAAAGTTCCTGTAATCAAAGTTCCTGCACTGATGCTCATACACGGATGAACATTTCTCTAAACGGCGTTACAACGCTACAAAACATAATCTGTTCCAGTATGTTTGTAATTTACTGTATTTGACTACGATATACCAAATGTAAAGCGCATGAAAAGATGGCAGGACGTTTATAAAAGTTCGAGAGTACACTAAAAGAGGCACCTGTAACGCATTTTAAAGATACTATTCCAATATTTAACAGCAGGAGCTAACAACCAACACACAAGCACACGAATGTCAAATCCCGGTTAGCTTTCAATAATTGCTTTACTAGTCCACATTTTTCTGCACATGGGCAGCGAAAGGGCGCATTTGTAACATCTAAATCCCCTCGCAGGAGGGGACCTCGTCACGCTAGCACGTCTGAAAGTTTGACTCATAGCCAGCCCATTAGCTTATAGAATACTTTGCACTCTGATTGCTGATTTCAAACACAAAAAAAATTATGTCGTCATTAGCTTATTTTCCTTGCTGCAAGGTAAGCAAATAAGTTTATTAAATCAATATGATGTGTTTTGTGTGTCCCCTCCACTGCGGCTTGTGAAAAAGCGAAACGAATTCCACGAAACATGTTGTGACCAGTATGACCCAAAGCCATACCTTTTTTTTTTATTCCAGTAATAAAGGCATGGCGGACCTGCCAACTTGGAAAGCCGCATCGCCATGAACACCGCCTACTTTATATTCTGAAATGACGTATGGTCACAGATCTGGCAACTTTCCTTACGGTAATCTTTTGTGGAATGTAAAATAACAAGGGATGGCGACCATGCGAGCTTCTTCTTGAGCTTTTCGGTTTGATGGTCTTAAATAATGAACTAGGCATATTTTATGTCATTCATGTCCGTGCATTAATTCATAATTATACAAGACAACAAACACCAACAAAATGCACATTATTATTATATATAATTTACAATTAAAAAATATTACCACTCCCACATGTTTCAATTCTCTTCGCATCATCTTGAGGGTCCAAACATGTTGGAGTTGTAATGTTTTTTAATTGTAAACTATATATGTATTCCGTTGGTGTTGTCTTATATAACTACGCATATATTTGGCAAGGAGAAGTCATAAACATATCTGCACATTATACATATAAACAACACTCTAAGTTCTTATAATAAAACCAACTAGTTGCACTAATTTCTCAGATTTATTTTAGGATTGACACTCTACACGTTTCGAACAGCTCCTCTGTCCATCATCAGGAGTTTTTCACTGTACATACAGCAATGGTATATGTTACTACAGGTTTGCTGTATGTACAGTGAAAAACTCCTGATGATGGACAGAGGAACTGTTCGAAACATGTAGAGTGTTAATCCTAAAATAAATTTGAGAAATTAGTGCATCTAGTTGGTTTTATTATAAGAATTTATCACGATGCACGGTCACCTGAACGTCAAACACTGTAATCCAACGTCTGCCAACATGACAGCGATGCGAAATTTTGAGGTTATAATTCTATCCAACAGAATCAACAATGAACTGATGTTCAAATCTAAGATTCGTGCAACAGACAAGCAGGCTTCGAGTTTTGTTCCGAACTCCTTGTTTATTGTTGTTAATTGTTATTTATTTGTTTGTTTGGTTTCAAAATATGGCTATACCGTAAGTTGAAGATTGCCAATACATAAAATAATCCGTCGACAGTCGAAAGTCATTAATACTGTTTCAGCATTTTAGGTTCCAGGCATGTTTGAATGGTAAATGGGCATTTCTGCGCCACTGTACGGCGCAAAATTTTCTTATGAGGTGTGTGGCGTGAGGATACTTCAACTTATATCGAAATTACGAATAATTCAGAAGTTACGGGTGGCAAAAACAGCGTCCACTGATGCCAGTTAAAGCAGTCCCATTACAGCCGTGGACAGGCCCAGAGGATTCCAGGAAGTTCAGATTCCCAGATTTCGTGACAACGGCACAGGACGGTGGTAGGTTGTCAGCCTTACGCACCGGCCGCCTTTACTCCCAGGAAATACTCCTGGTACTCATTTCTGTTAGTGGCTGAGGCGACCCCAGGGCCACAGTGCGATCGGAAGGATCTTATGTCAATGAAAAATCCACTGATAACAACTGGGATCGAAACAACGACCTTCCGATTTGTAGCACAGCACCTTAACCACTGTGCTACCGCGGTCCCCACTGATGTTAGTACTCTGCCGACTAATTCTTGGTCGTACTATGTACAAATAAATTAGTTTTTCTGGATGCAGCCTAACATTTACATACGCTTCGCGATTATAAAATGCAGAGCTCAGGGTCGTGCGGTACATGGCAATAAAATTAACGGACAGGATTAGTTGTGACGCCTTTTTTTAATTTTTTTTTTTAATTTGCTTTGTCCAACGCTGGAAAACCATCAGCTCTCGTCTAATATACGAGTCATAAAAGTCAGTTACAGGTATTCGCTTCACTTAAAAACTGAAACTGCCAGCTGGAGCGAATCTAATGTACAGTCATTTACTCAAGAGAATGCAGTTGACACTCACAGCGTCGGACAGTCCCCAACACTCACGAGGGCGATCACAGAAAACATATAAATCCTGTCAAAACAGAGTCTCCATCATTGTAAGACCTAGTTTTCTTTATAACAAGCACGAAGCCACATTTATGTACAGCTCTAACCACGCAGAACACCACAATAAATAACAGTATTAACTCACACGCACAAAACACAACAGCACTTCAACCCAATGTATTTTTAACTGGAATATATTGGTTACTGGTCACAAACAAGGGACGGTCACCTTTTCCAGGGCACACCACTGCCAAGGTCAACTGAAAACTCCAGTCAGTATCTTTACCAGTGGCTGTAAAAAGTGTACCAAAGGACATACTGATGTTAAGATTTACATCCCATGACCTGTGTTCATCATGTATTTGAAATCTTATTCTTACCACTCAGCGAGCTTTAATTAATTAATTTATTTATTTTTACAGCACATATGTATTTAAACCCGGGCGAGGAAAGCACTAAAGCTGTCATGTGGAAACGTAACCTGGAATCTAATAATGCACGGTGAGTACTAAGTAATACTGTATCTTTTTATTTTTGTCGACCGTGTATCCCTGTATAAACTTTTTCAAATGAAGCCAACTAGGTGCACACTACTTCTTAGTATATTTATTTCAACTTCTCTACATGTTTCGTGCAACTATGCGCCAATCATCAGGAGAGCTTACTGTACCTATAAGACACTGGTATTTTTCACTCTGTATGGGTGGCTGTCTGCCGGTCCCAGCAGCCGCGCGGTCTAAGGCGTAGGTCTGCGGCCGCTCGCCTGCTGAGATCGTGGGTTCGAATCCCACCGGGGGCATGGATGTTTGTCTGTTGTGAGTGTTGTGTGTTGTCAGGTAGAGGTCTCTG
>Ga0131853_10007066_pt1 | contig 20283 bp, 15 predicted proteins | sample TergutLab28metaG_FD_92764 | JGI IMG/M metagenome (GOLD analysis project Ga0131853, IMG submission 92764) | Labiotermes labralis P1 segment gut microbial communities from Petit-Saut dam, French Guiana - Lab288 P1 (version 2) (version 2) | ecosystem: Host-associated > Arthropoda: Insects >...
CCGACGGCGATGCCGACGGCGATCGCCACGACGTTCTTGTAGGCGCCGCCCAGCTCGACGCCCACGACGTCGGTGGAGGTGTAGGGGCGGAAGGCGGGGCTGTGGATGCGGCTCTGGATCCGCTTGGCGACCTCCTCGTCGGGGCAGGCGACCACACCGGCAGCGGGCTCACGGCGCGCGATCTCTGGTGAGAGGTTGGGGCCGCTGACCACCGCGATCCGGTCGGGGCCGGCGCCGGTGGTCTGGGCGATCACCTCGCTCATCCGGTTGAGGGTGCCGAGCTCGACGCCCTTCATCAGCGACATCATCGTCGCGCCCGGCTCCAGGTACGACGCCCAGTCGGTCAGATTGCCGCGGAAGCTCTGACTCGGGGTGGCGAAGGCGACGAGGTCGGCGCCGGCGAGGGCCTCCTCGATGTCGTGGGTGGCGTGCACCGCCGCGGGCAGCACCACGCCGCGGTGGTACTCGGCGTTCTCGTGCTCCGCGTTGATGCGGGCGGCGAGCTCCTCACGCCGCGCCCACAGGACGACGTCGTTCCCGGCGTCGGCGAGGATGATCGAGAAGGCCGTGCCCCACGAGCCTGCGCCGACGACGGCGACCTTGGCCGCCACTCAGTGAGCCTTCTTGTTCGGGTTGCCGGTGCCGCTCTGGCCGTGTGCACGCGGATCGTAGCGCTCGGCGGGAGCGGTGCCACCGCGGACCTCCTCCACCAGGCCGACGATCGCCCCCATGATCCGGTCGGTGGCCTCGCGGATGGTCTGCGGCGTCATCGGCTCGCGTGTCAGGTCCTTGAGGTCGACGGGGTCGCCGATCTTCATCTTGATGGTCTTGCGGCCCTTGAGGTTCGGCTTCTTGGAGTAGGCCGGGAGGAGCTCCTGCGCGCCCCACTGGCCGACCGGGATCACCGGCGCGCCCGTGGCGAGCGCGATCCGGGCGGCACCCGTCTTGGGGACCATCGGCCAGCCGGCGGGGTCCTTGGTGATCGAGCCCTCGACGTAGACGACGACCAGCTCACCGGCCTTGACGGCGGCGATCGCCTCGTCGAGCGCGCCCGCGCCGGCGGCCCGGTCGACCGGGATCTGGCCGGCCGCCCGCAGGAAGCGGGCGAAGTACTTGTTCTTGAACAGGCCCGCCTTGGCCAGGTAGCGCGACTGGCGGCCGTAGTCCCAGGTGATGTGCGCGGCCGTGAGCGGGTCGACGTGCGAGATGTGGTTGAGGGCGAGCACGCAGCCGCCCTCCAGGGGGATCTTGTCGGCGTCGATCCAGTCCTGGGCGGTCGTCGCCAGGAGGACCGGCTTCACGACCCCGACGGCGATCCACCACGCCCACCCGCGCTTGTGCTGCAGCTTCCGGTACTTACCCACGGGTGCAGGCTACCGGTCCCCGGACCCGATCTCGTGCGACCGACCTGACAGGATCATCGGCGATGCCCACCCCGCACCCCCGCTTCGCGGTGATCCTGCCGGTCAAGCCGCCCCATCGCGGCAAGTCGCGGCTCGTCGGGATCGACGACGACCGGCGCGCCGCGCTCGCGCGCGCCTTCGCGCTCGACACCGCCGAGGCGTGCCTTGCGACGCCGTCCGTGGCTGCGGTGCTGGCGGTGACCGACGACGTCCGCTTCTCCTTCGAGCTCGGCGCCCTGGGGTGCGACGCGATCCCGGACGGCGTCTCCGGCGATCTCAACGAGTCATTGCGGCAGGCGGCCGCCGAGGTCGTACGACGCTGGCCCGGCCTCGTCCCGGTAGCCCTGTGCGGTGACCTTCCCGCGCTCAGGCCGGCCGACCTCGACGCCGCGCTGAGCTCCATCGTCAGCTCCATCCAGGGATCCGGCCCGTCGTACGTCGTGGATGCCGCGGGCACCGGCACGACGCTCTACACCGCGGCGTACGAGCGCTTCACGCCCTCGTTCGGCGTCGACTCGGCGCACCTGCACCGCGAGGGCGGCGCGATGCCCGTCCCAGGGGACCTGCCCTCGCTGCGCCAGGACGTCGACACCGTCGCCGACCTCCGCGTCGCGTCAGGTCTGGGACTGGGCCATCGCACCATGCTCGCCGCGCTTGAGGCCGGCCTGCTGGGTTGAGCCGCCGCCGGCAGGACCGAACGGCTCAGGCGTGGATGGTGACCGGCTTCCAGCTCGGCCGGGTGGCCTCGAACGACGCGATGTCGTCCTCGTGGCCGAGCGTGATGCCGATGTCGTCGAGACCCTCGAGCAGCCGCCACTTGGTGTAGGGGTCGATGTCGAAGGAGTCCTTGACCGAGCCGTCCGGCGTGGTGATCGTCTGCTGCTCCAGGTCGACCGTGATCTCGCCGCCGGGATTGTCGTCGAGGTAGTCCCAGAGCTTCTGGACGACCTTCTCGTCGACGACGGCTGCGACCAGGCCGGCCTTGCCGGAGTTACCGCGGAAGATGTCGCCGAACCGGCTGGAGATGACCACCTTGAAGCCGTAGTTCTGGAGCGCCCAGACGGCGTGCTCCCGTGAGGATCCCGTGCCGAAGTCCGGCCCGGCGACCAGCACCGAGCCGGCCTTGTAGACGTCCTGGTTGAGCACGAACTCGGGGTCGTTGCGCCAGGCCGCGAAGAGGCCGTCCTCGAAGCCGTTGCGGGTCACCCGCTTGAGGTAGACGGCGGGGATGATCTGGTCGGTGTCGACATTGCTGCGGCGCAGCGGCACGCCGACGCCGGTGTGGGTCGTGAACTTGTCCATCAGAAGTCCTTCGTTGCTCGAGAGCCGTGCGGCGGGATCAGACCGAGACGGTCTGACGGTCCACGTCGGCCAGGTCGGCGGGAGACGAGAGCGTGCCGCGTACGGCGGTGGCCGCTGCCACCAGCGGGCTGACGAGATGGGTGCGGCCACCCTTGCCCTGGCGTCCCTCGAAGTTGCGGTTGCTGGTGGAGGCCGAGCGCTCCCCCGGCGCGAGGGTGTCGGGGTTCATGCCCAGGCACATCGAGCAGCCCGCGCCACGCCACTCGGCACCGGCGTCGACGAAGACCTTGTCGAGCCCCTCCTCCTCGGCCTGCAGCCGGACCTTCGCGGAGCCCGGGACGACCAGGAAGCGGGTGCCGTCGGCGACCGTGTGCCCCTGGATGACGGCGGCCGCGGCGCGGAGATCCTCGATCCGGCCGTTCGTGCACGAGCCGAGGAAGACCGTGTCGACGTGCACCTCGCGCAGCGGCGTACCCGCCTCGAGACCCATGTAGGTCAGCGCCTTCTCGGCGGCGACGCGGTCCTGGTCGTGCTCGAAGCTGGCCGGGTCAGGCACGGCCGCGCCGAGCGGCGCACCCTGACCGGGGTTGGTGCCCCAGGTGACGAACGGGGTCAGCTCCGCGGCGTCGATGACGATCTCCCGGTCGAAGACGGCGTCGGAGTCGGTGACCAGCGTCTTCCAGTGCTCGACCGCGGCGTCCCAGTCGGCACCGGCCGGCGCCTCGGGGCGACCCGAGATGTACTCGAACGTGGTCTCGTCCGGGGCGATCAGACCGGCCTTCGCCCCCCACTCGATGCTCATGTTGCAGATCGTCATCCGAGCCTCCATCGAGAGCTCGCGGATGGCCTGGCCGCGGTACTCCACGATGTAGCCCTGGCCGCCGCCCGTCCCGGTCTGGGAGATCAGGGCGAGGATGAGGTCCTTGGCCGTGACGCCGGCAGGCAGCGTCCCCTCGACCGTGACGGCCATCGTCTTCGGCTTGGCCTGCGGAAGCGTCTGGGTCGCCAGCACGTGCTCGACCTCGGAGGTGCCGATGCCGAACGCGATCGCGCCGAACGCCCCGTGGGTGGAGGTGTGGGAGTCACCGCAGACGATCGTCATGCCGGGCTGGGTCAGGCCGAGCTGCGGCCCGACGACGTGCACGATGCCCTGCTCCACGTCGCCCAGCGGGTGCAGCCGTACGCCGAACTCCTCGGCGTTCGCGCGCAGGGTCTCGACCTGCTTGCGGCTGACCGGATCGGCGATCGGCTTGTCCCAGTCCAGCGTCGGGATGTTGTGGTCCTCGGTCGCGATCGTCAGATCGGGGCGGCGCACCGGGCGGCCGGCCAGGCGCAGGCCGTCGAACGCCTGCGGGCTGGTCACCTCGTGGATGAGGTGAAGGTCGATGTAGAGGAGATCGGGCTCGCCGGGACTCGACCGGACGACGTGCTCGTCCCATACCTTCTCCGACAGGGTCCTGCCCATGACTGCGCTCCTTGTGTGATGTGCGGCGGGCCTTCGTCGACCGCCGTCGCCACGGTACGGCGCCCACCGTTTGCGATTCCAGTCTATGAGACGTTAGTCTTGGCATATGGACAACTCAGGTGTCGTCGGATCCAGCGGAGTCGGGGTCCTCGACAAGGCTGCCCTCGTGCTCACCGCGTTGGAGTCGGGCCCGCAGACCCTGGCCGGCCTGGTAGCAGGCACAGGTCTCGCCCGCCCCACCGCCCATCGTCTCGCCGTCGCGCTCGAGCACCATCGCCTGGTTGCCCGCGACATGCAGGGCCGGTTCGTCCTCGGCCCCCGCCTCGCCGAGCTCTCCGCCGCCGCCGGCGAGGACCGCCTCCTGGCCACGGCCGGTCCGGTCCTTGCCCGCCTGCGCGACATCACCGGCGAGTCCGCGCAGCTCTGGCGCCGCCAGGGCGATGCGCGCGTCTGCGTCGCCGCGGCCGAGCGCCCCTCGGGCCTGCGCGACACGATCCCGGTCGGCTCGCAGCTCACCATGCGTGCCGGCTCCGCGGCTCAGGTGCTGCTCGCCTGGGAGGACCCCGAGCGCATGCACCGCGGTCTGCAGAACGCCGCCTTCTCCGCCGCCGCGCTCTCGGGCATCCGCCGCCGCGGCTGGGCCCAGTCGGTGGGCGAGCGGGAGCCCGGCGTGGCGTCGGTCTCGGCCCCGGTGCGCTCGCCCGGCGGCAAGGTGATCGCCGCCGTGTCGGTCTCCGGGCCGCTCGAGCGCCTGAGCCGCCAGCCCGGGCGCATGCACGCCCCCGCCGTCCTCGCCGCAGCGGAGCGGCTCTCGGAGTCGCTGCGCCGCGCTGCCTCGGAGTGACGTCGGGGGTTTCGGTCCTTCGAACAAGCGTTCCAGATTTCAGGGGCCCCTCCCCACATCCGTGCCAACGAACCTTCGGTTCGTTGCCAGCGTGGTGGGGAGGGGCCCCTGAAATCTGGAACGCTTGTTCGAAGGACCGAAACCCCCGATTCGACCTAGATCCGATTCGACCTAGAACAGGGAGTCGGTCTCGAGGCTGAGCAGGGTCTGCTTGCGATCAACGCCGCCGGCGTACCCGGTCAGCGTGCCGTTGGCTCCGATCACCCGGTGACACGGGATCACGATCGGGATCGGGTTGCGGCCGTTCGCCAGGCCGACCGCACGCGCGCCGTGGCCCGTCAGCCCCAGGCGCAGCGCGATGGCGCCGTACGTCGAGGTGGCGCCGTAGCCGATGCCGAGCAGCTCCTTCCAGACCCGCTGCTGGAACTCAGTGCCGACCGGGGCGAGCGGCAGGTCGAAGGTCGTGCGCTCACCGGCGAAGTACTCGGCGAGCTGGCGCGCACACTCGCGCAGCACCGGGTCGTCGTCGTCGCGGTCGCCGCGCGGGCGACCGTCGGCGTAGGCGTAGGGATGGAAGTCGATCGCCGTGATCGCGCCGTGGTGTTCCACCAGGCGCAGCTCACCGACGGGAGAGTCGATCAGGGTCCACATCAGGCCACCTCCGAGAGGGAGTTCCACAGGTACAGGAGGGCGTAGGAGCGCCAGGGGCGCCACGCCGCGTCGTCGAGCGGGGCCGCGCCGAGCCGCCCCAGCGCGCGCCTGACGCCCACATCGGTCGCCAGGAAGACATCGGGATCACCCAGCGCGCGCAGGGTGACGTAGTCGGCGGTCCAGGGGCCGATGCCGGGCAGTGCCAGCATCCGCTCCCGTACGACGCCCCGGTCGGCACCCCGGTCCAGCGGGATCTCCCCGCTCGCCAGTGCTGCCGCCAGCCCGGCCAGCGACCGGCCCCGCGCGCGGGGCATCGGCAACTGCTCCGGAGCAAGCCCGGCAACGACGTCGGCCGAGGGGAAGAGATGAGTCAGCCCCGGCACCGTCGTCTCGAGTGGCGTGCCGTGGGTCGCGACCAATCGGCCGAGCACGGTGCGCGCACCGGCGACGCTGACCTGCTGGCCGACCACCGTGCGGATCGCGAGCTCGGCGCCGTCCACGGCGCCAGGCACGCGAAGCCCCGGGGTGACCGCGGCCAGCGGCCCGATCACGGGGTCGTCGGCGTAGAACGAGGCGACCGCAGCCGGGTCGCAGTCGGCGTCGAGCAGCCGACGGGCCCGCTCGACCGCCGCACTGAGGTCACGCAGGTCGCTCAGGGCGAACCTCGCCCGGACGAACCCCTCGGCCGGGACAAGGTCGAGCCGGACCGTGCCGCTGCCGTGCGGCAGCGCGAGCGTGCGGGCGTACCAGCCCTCCCCCGACGCCTCGACCCCGGGCACGGCGTGATCGCGGAGGAACGCGAGCAGCGCCGCTCCCGCGAACGGCTGCCGCACCGCCAGACGCATCGTCACCGTGCCGACGACGTCCGCGCTCGCCCGGCCGCGCCGCCGGGCGCGCAGGGCGCTCGGCGTGGTGTCGTAGACCTCTCGGACCGTCTCGTTGAACTGCCGCACGCTGGCGAAGCCGGCCGCGAACGCGATGTCGGCGAGGCCCAGCCCGGTCGTCTCGATGAGGATCCGGGCCGTCTGTGCCCGACGCGCCCGTGCCAGCGCGAGCGGCCCCGCGCCGAGCTCGGCGGTCAGCAGCCTGCCGAGATGGCGCGGCGTGTAACCCAGCCGACGGGCCAGGCCGTCGACACCCTCACGGTCCACCACGCCGTCGGAGATCAGGCGCATGGCCCGGCCGGCGGCCGTGGCGGCGACATCCCAGTCGGGGCTGCCCGGCGTCGCGTCGGGCAGGCACCTCTTGCAGGCCCGGAAGCCGGCAGCCTGCGCCGCGGCGGCGGTCGGGTGGAAGGTGACGTTCGGGTACGCCGGCGTGCGCGCGGGGCAGGAGGGCCGGCAGTAGATGCCGGTGGTGCGGACGGCCGTGTAGAAGACGCCGTCGAAGCGCCGGTCGCGCGACTGCACCGCGCGGTAGCAGGTCTCGGCGTCCAAGCTGGTCATAGCCCCATCCTGCCTCACCGCCCGGCGGCGTACTCGCGGAAATCGGACACGGCGGCGAGTGGGTACCGCAGACACGTCGGAACAAACGGTCCAGCCTTCATCCGAATCTCAGCAGGACCTGGGAGGATCACCGCCATGTCAACCCCGTCGGACGAGGCAGCTCCGCGGCGGATGACCCGCGCGCACTGGCGGACCGTCTTCACGGTCATCGCCACGACCCAGATCGTGCTGGGCCTGGTGACCGCCGGGCTGGTCTACCTCGGCTGGCGCCACCTGGATCACAACATCAAGGCCGGCGCCGAGATCCACCACTACGTCAATGCGCCGTCGAAGAAGCCGGGACAGGCCAACACCCCGCTCAACATCCTGGTGCTCGGGTCCGACACGCGGTCGGGCAAGGGCAACAAGATCGACAACCAGGCCGGTGGCGGCGTCTCCGACACCACGATCCTGATCCACGTCGCCGCGAGCCGGAAGTACGCCTACGGCATCTCCATCCCGCGCGACGCCTTGGTCAACCCGCTCCCCTGCAGCCAGAAGGCGGGGCGCTACGTCAACAAGTACGTCAACGGCGTGATGACCAACCAGTTCACCAACCAGCTGCTCTGGAACGAGGCGTACGCCGCGGGCGGCCCGGAGTGCACCGTCGAGCAGACCGAGAAGACCTTCGGCGTGCACGTCGACGACTACATCGTGGTCGACTTCGCCGGGTTCAAGGGCATGGTCGACGCCATCGGCGGGGTCAACGTCTGCATCCCGCAGCCGATCAACGACCCGACCTACACCCACGCCCATCTGCCTGCCGGCCCGTCGGTGCACCTCACCGGCACCACCGCCCTGCAGTACGTGCGGGTGCGGCATGGCATCGGGGACGGCACCGACATCGGCCGGATGAAGCGCCAGCAGAACTTCGTCGACGCGGTCATCAACCAGGTCGTCTCGGCGCACACGCTCACCCGACCCGACCTGCTCTACCGATTCGCCAACGCGCTGACCAAGTCGATCGTCACGAACCCCGAGATCGCCAGCACCAGCGCGCTGATCAACCTCGCCGAGCAGGTCCGCGGCGCGAACCTGGCGCACATCAAGTTCATCAGCATGCCGAACTTCCTCTTCCCCCAGGGGCAGACCGGCTACCCGCACGTCGGCCTCGACCCGTCGTACAAGCAGCTGATGAAGCGGGTCAAGGACGATCAGACCCTTGGCCCGTTCGCGAAGACCTCGCTCGTCGGCCCGAAGAAGAAGCTCTCCCAGCAGCAGAAGAGCGCGGCCGCTGCGGCCGGCATCTGCTCCTGAGTCCAGGCGGTCACGCAACATCGCCCGGCACCCTGAGGCGGATGCCGGGCGACGTGGGGGTACGGCGTACCCCGGTCGATCTAGACGAAGGCGCCCAGCACCAGGACGCAGCCGAAGCCCATCACGGAGACGACGGTCTCCATGAGCGACCAGGACTTGAGCGTCTGACCAACGGAGAGACCGAAGTACTCCTTGACGAGCCAGAAGCCGGCGTCGTTGACGTGGCTGAAGAACAGCGAGCCCGCACCGACGGCCAGCACCAGCAGGGCGAGGTGCGGCTGGTCCAGGTGCGCGGCGACGCCGCCGACGATTCCGGCGGTGGTCACCGTGGCGACCGTCGCCGAACCGGTGGCGAGGCGGACCATGACCGCGACGAGCCAGCCGAGGACCAGGGCCGACATGTGCGAGCTCTGGGCGTAGTGGGCGATGACGCCGGCGACGCCTGAGTCGGACAGGACCGTCTTGAAGCCACCGCCCGCTGCGACGATGAGCATGATCGAGGCGACTCCGGGCAGGCCGGAGCCGAGCGATTCGTGGATACGGGTGCGCGACATCCCGGAGGTTCGGCCGAGGGCCACCATCGACACGAGTACGCCGGCGAGCAGGGCGACCGCCGGCGTGCCGATGAAGTCGAGCACGTTGGCCGTGGTGGTGCCGGTGGTGAGAGTGAGGTCGCCGATCGCCTTGACCAGCATCATCGCCACCGGGAGCACCATGCATGCGATCGCGGCCCACAGCGGCGGCCGACGCAGCACCTGACCCTCGGCGGCGTCGACGCCCTTGATCGTGGCACCGATGCCACCGGTGATCTGGTCCGCCCGGACAGGGACGATCCGGTCGATCACCAGAGCGAGCAGCGGTCCGCTCACGATCAGCGTCGGCACCGCGACTATCAGGCCGAAGACCAGGGTGAGGCCGAGCGGGGCGTGCAGCAGCTGGATGGCGGTGACCGGACCCGGGTGCGGCGGCACCAGGCCGTGCAGGATCGAGAGACCCGCCAGGGCCGGGATGCCGATCTTCATCAGCGACACGTCGGTACGCCGCGCGACCAGCACGATGATCGGGACGAGGATGACGACCCCGATCTCGAAGAACATCGGCAGGCCGATGATCGCGGCGACCAAGGCCATCGCCCACGGCAGCGCCTTGGGGCCGACCCGGCCGACGATCCGGTCGACGATCTCGTTGGCTCCCCCGGAGTCGGCCAGCAGCTTGCCGAGCATCGCACCGAGCGCGATCAACAGGCCGACGCTGCCGAAGGTGCTGCTGAGGCCGTCGGTGAAGCTGTTGACGATATCGAGCGGCGCCATGGCGGCGACGGCGCCGAGCACCGCGGTACCGATGATCAGCGCGATGAACGGGTGGAACTTGGCCCACACGATGAGCACGACCACGCTGAGGATGCCCGCCAGGGCGGCGGCGATCAGCTGGCCGTTGCCGGCATGACTCAGTGTGGGTGCCGGCGTGGCCGCTAGCGGGATCAGGGCAGGCAGGGACATGGTTCTCCTTCCGAACCGGTTGGGTAGAGCTGGTCGCTCAGGCGACCGAGGTGACCAGACGATTGAGGGCGTGGCCGACGATGCGGTCCAGCGGCCACACGAACGGCACGGCGATCCCGGGCTCGTCGGCCTCGAGCGGCTCGAGGTCGGCGTACTGGCTCGCTACCAGGGACGGCGGCATGAAGTGGTCCGGCCGGCCGGCGACTCGCTCGGCGACCACGGATGCAGGGCCGACCAGGTGCACGAAGCAGATACCGTCAGCCTGCGCCCGCAGCGTCTCGCGATAGCTGCGGCGCAGCGCGGAGCAGCTCACCACCGCACCGTCGGGCTGGGCGGCCAGCCATCGGCCCACCGCGACGAGCCACGGCTGACGGTCCTCGTCGTCGAGCGGGTGCCCCGCGCTCATCTTGGCGACGTTGGCCGCCGGGTGCAGGTCGTCCCCGTCCGCGTAGGGCACACCGAGATGCGCCGCGAGCGCCTCCCCCACCGTCGACTTGCCGGCGCCAGAGACCCCCATGACGACGAAACGGCTGGTGCGATGTTCCATCAACGGTCCTTTCGAGTGAGCCGGGTCACAGCGAGACGGTCAGAACCTTCTCATAACGTCATACTTATGTACAGACCTGATGCGATTACATCTGCTTTCTTCGTCGCTTCGTCTTCTCATCCGCGCGCCAGCCGGCCAATGCTCGGCTGATCTGCGGCATGATTTGCACCATGGCTGGCTCAGGCGGACTCCACGAGCGCGTGCTCGGGCTACTCGGCCCCGAACTGGTCTGGGGCGAGCTGCGAGCGGCGAGCGACCTGCGATTGGAGCTGCTGGAGGAGCGATACGGCGTCTCGCGCTCCGTCGCGCGCGAGGTGATCCGCGTGCTGGAGTCGATGGGCATCCTGAGCACCAGGCGCAGGGTCGGAATCACGATCCGCCCGCGCGCGGAGTGGAACTCACTGGACCCCCGCCTGATCCGCTGGCGCCTCGCCGGCCCGGAGCGCGCCGACCAGCTGCGCGCACTGGCCGAACTGCGCCGCGGGATCGAACCCGTCGCGGCAGGGTTGGCGGCGTACCGTGCCGCCCCCGAGCAGTGCGGCCAGTTGACCGGCGCCGTGATCGGGATGTCGGTCACCGGTCAGTCCGGCGACCTGCAGGCCTACCTCGCGCACGACATCACGTTCCACCGCGTCGTGCTGGAGGCCTCGGGCAACGAGATGTTCGCGGCGCTGTCCGGTGTCGTCGCTGAGGTGCTGACCGGCCGCACCGAGCACGCCCTGATGCCCGCCCGACCCGAGCCCGCGGCCATCCGGCTACACGGCGACATCGCCGAGGCGATCTCCTCTCGGGACGCACACCGTGCCGAGCAGGCGATGCGCGAGATCGTGACCGAGGCGACCGAGGCGATGGAACGAGGGCTGGGCGCAGCGCGCTCGTGAGTTCCTCCGCCTCCTGCGAAGCGGCGTTCCCTCAACACACCCTGAGAAGACCCTGAGCGTTCGGTTCCGTGTCGCTTTGGCTCGTTGGAGTGCGGCCCGCGCCCCGACCGGGTCGCGTTCGTCTGGACACGGAGAGAACATGTCAGCAGCTTCGAAGCGGAGAGGCCTGGCCGCACTGAGCCTGGCCGTCGCCGCCGGCGGCGGCGTCACGAGCGTCGTTTCACCGGCACAGGCCAACCCGGCAGGCACCGGCCTCGTCATCAGCGAGGTCTTCGGCGGTGGCGGCAACGCCGGTGCGCCGTACAAGTCGGATTTCATCGAGCTCTACAACCCGACGACCGCGCCGATCGCGCTGAGCGGGACGAGCATCCAGTACCGCTCGGCCAGCGGCGGCTCCGGTGGCAGCCCGGTCCCGCTGTCCGGCTCCGTCGCGCCCAAGGGGTACTTCCTCATCAAGGCCGCCGACGGCTCGAACGCCGCCGCACCCGCGCTGCCCGCAGCCGACGCCACCACGACGTTCAACATGAGCGCCTCGGAGGGTCAGGTCCTGCTGATCAACGGCGCCAGCTTCACCGCAAGCGGCAACGTCGCCGGCAACCCGGCCCTGGTCGACATGGTCGCGTACGGCGCGACGCCGACCACCTTCGAGGGCGCTTCCGGCCCCGGACTCTCCAGCACCACCTCGGCCCAGCGCAACGCGTCGGGCACCGACACCGACAACAACGCCGCGGACCTCACCGCCACCGCACCCACGCCGCTGAACAGCTCGAGCGGCACCGCCTCCAACCCCAGCGGCTCCAACCCCGGCGGCAACCAGGGCACGCCTCCCCCGGGAGGCGACCAGACGGTGATCCCGATCGCCGAGATCCAGGGCACCAACACCCCCACCAGCCCGCGGGTGGGCCAGACGGTGACGACCGAGGGCGTCGTGACCGCGCTCTACCGGACCGGCGGCTACAACGGCATGTACATCCAGACCGGGGGCACCGGCGGCGCGACCGACGCCACCCCCGGCGCCTCGGATGCCGTGTTCGTGTACGGCGCGAACTCGATGCCGGCCGGCGTCGCGATCGGCGACTCGGTCCGGGTCAACGGCCCGGTGAGCGAGTACAACGGCACGACCGAGATCACGCCCGCCGCAGGCGGCGTCACCAAGCTGGCGAGTCCCCTGCCGGCCGTCACCCCGGCCGCCCTCGCCTACCCCACCGGCGAGGCGGGGCGCGAGGCTCATGAGGGCGAGCTCCTCGCACCCACCGACACGCTGACGGTCACCAACACCTACTCCACCAACCAGTACGGCGAGATCGGGCTGGCCACCGGGACGAAGCCGCTGATCGTGCCGACCGAGGTCGCCCGCGTGCAGGACGGCGCGGCGATCGCGGCGGCGACGGCGGACAACGTCGCGCGCGGCGTCGTACTCGACGACGGCGCTGCCACCAACTTCCTCGGCGACGCGACCGCCAAGTCGATCCCGCTGCGCTGGCTCTCGAAGTCGAACCCGATCCGGGTGGGCGCGCGCGTGACGCTGAAGCAGCCGGTGATCCTGGAGTTCCGCAACAACGCCTGGAAGTTCCAGCCCCGCCAGCAGGTGACCGACGACGGCGCCACGGTGGCGGCGGTCGAGAACACCCGGCCGGCGAACCAGGCCCCGGCCGCCGTCGGCGGCAACGTCTCGCTCTCGTCGTTCAACGTGCTGAACTACTTCACCCAGACCGCCGCGCTCGCGGGCTGCACCTCGACGTACAACGACCGTGCGGGCAACCCGATCACCGCGAACTCCTGCGGCACCGACGGCGTCCGGGGCGCGGCGAACGACGTGAGCCTGCAGCGCCAGCAGATCAAGATCGTCAAGGCGATCAACACCCTCGACGCCTCGATCGTCTCCCTGGAGGAGATCGAGAACTCGGTCAAGTACGGCAAGGACCGCGACCAGGCCCTGCAGACCCTGGTCAACGCGCTGAACGCCGACGCCGGCTCGACCCGCTGGGCGCTGGTGCCCTCACCGCCCGCCTCCGGGCTGCCGGCCACCTCGGCCCAGGACGTCATCCGCAACGCGTTCATCTACCAGCCCGCTCAGGTCGCTCTGGTCGGCACCTCGAAGGTGCTGGTGGGGAGCACGGCCTTCAGCAACGCCCGCCAGCCGCTGGCCCAGGGCTTCAAGGCGGTCGGCGAGCCCGACTCCAAGGCGTTCACCGTGGTCACCAACCACTTCAAGTCGAAGGGCTCCGGCGTCGACGACGGCACCGGTCAGGGCCTGTCGAACCCGGACCGGGTGGCTCAGGCGGGCGACCTCGTCTCCTTCGCGCAGTCGTTCTCCGCGTCGCTGGGCGGCTCGGGCGCGATCTTCCTCTCCGGTGACTTCAACTCCTACACGATGGAGGACCCGATGCAGGTCCTCTACGGCAAGGGCTACGAGAACCTCGCTCCGAGCGACAAGTACACCTACTCCTACGGCGGCCAGTCGGGCTCCCTGGATCACGTCCTCGCCAACGCGGCGGGCAAGGCCATGGTCTCCGGCTCCGACATCTGGAACATCAACTCCGGGGAGTCCATCGCCTTCGAGTACAGCCGCTACAACTACAACGCCAGCGACCTCTACGAGCCGAACCAGTTCCGCGCCTCCGACCACGATCCGATCAAGGTCGGCCTGAAGACGGGCGGCGCCCCGGCCGCGCCGGTCGCCCCCGTCTCGCTGAACCTTCTCAACATCAACGACTTCCACGGTCGCATCGATGCGAACACCACCAAGTTCGCCACTACCGTCGAGCGCCTGCGTGCCGAGGGCGGAGAGGCCAACACGCTCTTCCTCTCCGACGGCGACAACATCGGCGCCTCGCTCTTCGCCTCGGCGATCGACAAGGACCAGGCGACGATCGACGTCCTGGGCGCCCTCGGGCTGCAGGTCTCCGCGGTCGGCAACCACGAGTTCGACCAGGGCTTCGACGACCTGACGGGGCGCGTCCAGAAGGCCGCGTCGTTCGACTACCTCGGTGCCAACGTCTACCTCAAGGGCACCCAGACGCCCGCACTGCCGGAGTACCGGATCCTCACCGTCGGCGGCGTGAAGGTCGCCGTCGTCGGTGCGGTGACGGTCGAGACGCCGACCCTCGTCTCGCCCGCCGGTGTGGCGAAGGTCGACTTCGGCGACCCGGTGGCCGCGGTCAACCGGGTAGCGGCCCAGCTCTCCGACGGCAATCCCGCCAACGGCGAGGCCCAGGTCATCGTGGCCGAATACCACGAGGGCGCCGGAGCCAACCTGCCCGACAGCGCCACCTGCGCCCAGGAGATCGCCGCCGACACCGCGTTCGGCCGGATCGCCCGGAACACCTCGGCCACCGTCGACGCCATCTTCACCGGTCACACCCACAAGACCTACGCGTGCGACGGGCCGATCCCGGGTGCGGACGGCAAGACCCGTCCGATCCTGCAGACCGGCTCCTACGGCGAGAACGTCGGCCAGGTCCGGCTGGTCGTCGACCCGACGACCGGGGACGTGACCACCTACACCCAGCGCAACGTCGCCCGCGCCACGGCCGCGGACCTCAGCCTCCCGCGGGTGCAGCAGGTCAAGACCATCACCGACGCGGCGATCGCGAAGGCCGCCAAGATCGGTGACCAGAAGGTCGGCACCATCAGCTCCGACATCACCACCGCCTTCAGCGGCGGGTCGTTCGCAGGCGGCACCTACGCCGGCGGCAGCCGTGACGACCGGGCGTCCGAGTCCACCTTGGGCGACCTGGTGGCGCAGGCACTGTATGAGGGCGTCTCGGGCATCGCGACCCCCGACCTCGGCATCACCAACCCCGGTGGCCTGCGCGCGGAGCTGACCTACAAGGGTGACACCAGCACGAATCCGGCCAACACCGACGGCGTCGTCACCTACGCCGAGGCGAATGCCGTCCTGCCGTTCAACAACACGGTCGCGATCGTGAAGCTGACCGGCGCACAGCTGAGGTCGGTCCTCGAGCAGCAGTGGCAGACGAACGCCGACGGGACGATCCCCTCGCGGCCCTACCTGCAGCTGGGCCTGTCCTCGAACGTCCGGGTCACCGCCGACCCGACCGCGCCCACGGGCTCCCGCATCACCTCGGTCCGGATCAACGGTCAGCTGATCGACCCGGCCAAGACCTACACCGTCTCGACCCTGTCGTTCCTCGCCGCCGGCGGTGACAACTTCCGCGCCTTCACCCAGGGCTCGTACGTCGACACCGGACTGCTGGACGCGCAGCTGTGGCGCGACTACCTCGCTGCCTCCTCCCCTGTCGCCCCTGACTTCGCTCGCCAGCAGGTCGAGGCGCCGGGGATGCCGTCCACCGTGGTCGCCGGGCAGAAGGTCTCCTTCACGCTCAACAAGCTGAACCTGACCTCGTCGGGCAGCCCGGCCAACACCGGCGTCACGGTCTGGCTGACCCAGGGGACGACGTCGCGTCGCATCGGCTCGTACGCCGTCACCAACGGCTCTGCGCCCGTCTCCTTCACCGCCCCGGCGACCCTCGGCAGCGGCGAGTGGAGCATCGGCATCCAGGCCGCCCCGTCCGGCACCCAGGTCGGCGTCGACGGCGACGCGCCGAACCCACCGTCGCTGTCGGGCACGGTGTCGGCGGGAGGCCAGCCGGTCCCCGGCGCGTGCGTGTACCTCTACACCTCGCGTACGGCGGCCTCGGCCTCGTTCGCCTCGTGCAGCGACTCCGCCGGCGCCTTCACCGTCGCCGACGTGGCCCCCGGCCGCTACGCGGTCGCCGTCACCAAGCCGTCCGGCGGCTACGAGACGCAGTGGCTGGCCCAGCCGGTGGACCTGACGTCGTCCGCGGTGACCGGGCTGGGGATCACCCTCTCCGAGCTCGGCTTCGGCCGGATCACCGGCGCCGTCACCGAGGCGGGCACGAACGGGGCACTCTCAGGCACGTGCGTCTTCGCCTACCCGCACGGCACCTCCGCAAAGGCCGACTTCGCCACCTGCTCGGCCGGCGACGGTGCGTACGCGATGTACAAGGTCACCTCGGCGGCGTACGACCTGGCGTTCTTCGACCCGACGGGCATGCATCCGACGCAGTGGTGGAACGGCTCCGCGGGCGGCGCGACCACGCAGGCCGGCGCGGCGGCCCTCGCAGTACCGGGCGGTGACCGCTCGGTGGCCGCGGACGCGGTGATGGCGCTGCGCAACGGCGTGGCCCAGGGCAAGGTCGTCGACGCCCGGGGCACCGGCGTGGCGGGTGTCTGCGTCTACCTGTACGACAGCGCCGCCGGTCCCGCCAGGTACGGCACCTGCACCCAGGCCGACGGCACCTGGTACCTGCCGAACGTGGTCGCCGGCACCTACAAGATCGCGTTCGCCGACCCGCAGAACAGGTTCGCGGTCCAGTGGTGGAACGACACCACGGCCGGCGCGTCGACGTACGCCGGCGGCCGCAGCATCTCGCTGATCTCCGGCGACGCCCTGGTCGCCAACGCGACGGTGGCGCCCCGCTCCTGACGAAGGTTCCGCTCCCGCCCGGACCGTCCAGGTTGCGCTTCACGGCCTGCCTGGGCGGTCCGGCGGGGTCCGGATCGTCGTCCCCTCCTCGACCTCCTCGAAAGGTTTCCTCACATGCTTCAGGCCCGCCCTGTCCGCGGCGACATCGTCCGTTCCCGCGTGCGAGCCGGTCTCATCGCGGCCGCATCGCTCCTCGTCGTCATCGCCGCGGTCGCGTACGTGTTCGCGCCGAGCACGGCGACCCTCACCGTCGGATTCCGGGAGATTGCCGGCGAGCCGCCGGCGTACGAGACCGAGCTCACGCCGTCCTACTACCTGGCCGCGGCACGCACCGCCGTACGCACCACGGCCCGCGAGGTCGTCTACGGGAAGGTCGCGTCTCGTGGCGTCCCGGTCAAGAACGTGGCACTGACCCTCCAGGGGATCGGCAGCCCCCGGCAGCGCCAGCAGAAGGCGACGATCCGCCCCAAGGGCCTCGGCACCTACCGTGCGGTCCTTCGGCTCGCGCCCGGCAACTACCGGATCACGGTCACGCTCACCGCCGGCCGCAAGAAGCGCGTTGCCCGGATGACCCACGCGCTCAGGAACCACCGCTCGTACGACATCTCGATCCTCGTCCGCTCCAGTGGCGTGATCACGCTGCTCCCCACCTCGAGCTACTGAGGTGACCACCGCCATGGCACCGCGACCGGGACGGGTCGGCGTCGTCCTCGGCACCCGGCCCGAGGGGATCAAGCTCGCCCCGGTCGTGCAGGCCCTGCAGCGCTCGCCGCGCTGTCTGCCCGTGGTCATCTCGACCGGCCAGCATCGCGAGCTGCTCACCGAGGTGCTCGAGGCGTTCGGCCTCGGCGCAGACCTCGACCTGGAGCTGATGGGTGTGCCTGGGGGCCTGACCGGGCTGATCGGGCAGGCGGTCGCGCGGATCGGCGCCGCGATCGACGAGCTCGCCCTGGACGCGTTGGTCGTCCAGGGCGACACCACCACGTCGCTGGCGGGCGCCATCGCCGCGTTCTACCGGCGGATCCCGGTCGCGCACGTCGAAGCGGGACTGCGGACCTACGACCGGTTCTCGCCGTACCCGGAGGAGGTCAACCGGCGACTCGTGACGCACCTCTCCGACCTGCACCTGGCCCCGACCCGACGGGCCGCGGACCACCTGCTCGCGGAGGGTGTCGACCCGGCGCGAGTGCTGGTCACCGGCAACACCGTCGTGGACGCGCTCTTCGACGTCGTACGCCGCGGGCGCCCGTACGCCGGACGCGACGCCGATCTGCTCGCGGGCGTCGAGGGCGGTGCCGGCCGGGTCCTGCTGGTCACCGCCCACCGTCGCGAGTCCTGGGGTGAGGGACTCCGTCGCCTCGCCGAGGCCGTCGCCGGACTCATCGCCGATCACCCCGATCTCGTCGCGGTCTTCCCGGTCCATCCCAACCCGGCCGTGCGCGAGGCGGTGCTGCCTGTGCTCGCCGGTCTCGACCGCGTCCACACCGTGGAGCCGTTGCCCTACCCGGACTTCGTCCGGCTGCTCGCTCGATCCGACCTGGTCCTCACCGACAGCGGCGGCATCCAGGAGGAGGCCTGTTCGCTCGGCAAGCCCACGCTGGTGGCTCGGGAGACCACCGAGCGTCCCGAGGGGCAGGAGGCCGGGGGGCTGCTGCTGGTCGGCACCGACCCCGAGCGGATCCGGCGCGATGGCGGCCGGCTGCTCACCGACCGCGCGGCGTACGAGGCGCTGGTCTGCACCACTCTCCCGTTCGGGGACGGCAACGCCTCCGATCGGATCGTCGAGGCGTTGACACCTCTTCTCCCGGCTGCTGCCGGGTCACCTTCGCACCCCACCGAGGACGGCCGATGAGATCCACCGCAACCACCTTCCGCATCGCCGCGACCTTGGCGGCCTCCGCGATCGTCGGCGCTGCCCTGGCCGGGTGCGGCGCAGGCACCGCCGAGCGGGACGAGGCTCAGTCGCCGGCGACAGCTCCGGCAGCCCTGAACGACGGATCCCCGCGAGCCGCGGGATCCTCGGGCGCCGGGGAGCCGCATGCGGCCGCGACCGCACCGCCGAGGTCGTCCGGCGCATCCCCGAACACCCGCAGCAATGGCTCCGCACGTCCGGGCGCCTCGAGCCCGGTCGGCACGGGGCGCGGTCACGCCGGGCCGGGGCCGGGTCACACCGGGCCCAGGTCGGGTCAGACCGGGCCGGGAACCCACGCCGCTCCCGGCACGGATCGGCCCTCGGCGCGGTCCAGCGGCACCGCGACCGATCCGAACTCCCCGTTCGTCGTCGCGTCGGCCGCGGTCGCCACCCGCAGCCGCGACCAGGTCGTGACTCTGCACGCCATGGGACTCGCGACCACTGTCCGAAGCTCGCGGGCCGGGATCCCGCGGGACCAGGTCCCGCACGTGGCGGGGAGCATCCGCGACGCCCTGGACCGGGAGATCGCCGACGCCACCCTTCTGACGCCACCTGCCGGGACGCCCGCGGCGAGGCTTGTCACGGCGTTGCGCACCTACCGGGGCCTGGCCGACCGGCTGGCCGGCTGGGATCCGGCTGGTGGCCAGGCATCCCCGGCCTGGTTCGGCGCCCTGGCTGCGAACGACCGCGCCTGGCGGACGGCGCTGCATGACCTCGGCGACCTGTCGGGCCAGAACCTGCTGGCGCACCTGCCACCACTGCTGATGCCGCGACGATGATCATCGACCTGACCAGCCTCAGCTGGGTGATCGCCGTCATCGTCGGCTACTACGTGCTGCTGTTCGTCCTGAGCATGGCCCGGCGCCGCGCCCCGAGGACGGCCGCCTTGCCACTGGTGGTCGTGCTCGTACCGGCCCGCAACGAGGAGCTGGTCATCGATCGGACCCTGGACTCGCTCACCCGGCTCAGCTACGCCGGCGACTACCGCGTCCTCGTGATCGACGACGGCTCGGTGGATGCGACCGCCGAGATCGTGGACCATTGGACGGCCCGCGACAGCCGGATCCGGCTCAGCCGGCGCGTGCCGCCGGAGGCCGGGCAGGGCAAGAGCGAGGCGCTCAACCACGCCTACCACCGGGTCACCGGCTGGCTGGCAACCTCGGACCCGTGGCTGGGCGAGCGCGCCGCCGACGACGTCGTCCTGGCGATCGTCGACGCCGACGGACGCCTGGAGCAGCACGCGCTGGAGCGCGTCGCGCCGTACTTCGGTGATGTTGGGGTGGGGTCGGTCCAGATCGGCGTCCGGATCGCCAACGCCGGCACCAACGCGCTCGCCCGGATGCAGGACATCGAGTTCGTCGGCTTCAGCTGGCTGGTGCAGATCGCCCGGGACTGGCTCGGCTCGTCCGGGCTCGGCGGCAACGGGCAGTTCACCCGACTCTCCGCGCTCGACCAGATCTCGGGTGGACCGTGGCGACCGGGTGCGCTGACCGAGGACCTCGACCTCGGGCTGCGGCTGGTCGCGCTGGGCTGGCGCACGCGGTTCTGCCATCTCACCTACGTCG
>Ga0131853_10007067_pt1 | contig 20281 bp, 20 predicted proteins | sample TergutLab28metaG_FD_92764 | JGI IMG/M metagenome (GOLD analysis project Ga0131853, IMG submission 92764) | Labiotermes labralis P1 segment gut microbial communities from Petit-Saut dam, French Guiana - Lab288 P1 (version 2) (version 2) | ecosystem: Host-associated > Arthropoda: Insects >...
TCGCATTGCTCATACATCCCAAGACCGTTTATCTCCATACCTGTTGTATCTAATGTACAGGCGTTGTCTTTTTGGTAAACACAGTATTCAAAACAGCACTTCATGGAACCGCCCTCTGACATAAATTTTAGAACAGGATTGGAAAAATAAGCTGTTTCACTTATATACATATAATAATAGGTATATATGCATTATACACCTATATAAATGTTGAATCGGCAGATTATCGCATCAAGCGCAACACGACCCCTTATAAAACAAACAAAATTTGGAAATACTCAATAAAAAACAACGAGGGTGATTTTTATTGAGCTATAGCCACTTGTCATTGGACGAAAGACGAGAAATATTCATTTTGCAAGATAAAAATATTGGGGTTAGAGGGATAGCTCGTGCATTGAATCGGAGTGCAAGTACAATTTCACGAGAACTAAAACGAAACACAACCTCTGATGAAGATGCCGCCCCACGATATAGCTATTTTGAAGCAAACACCATGTACATTGATAGAAGGCGTGTAAAAAAAGGCGGTAAATTTCAATATTCTGACCTTACGAGGTATGTAGTTGATAATCTGACAAAGCGTTGGTCTCCCGAACAAATATCAGGCAGAATAGAATACGATCACCCTGCAGACCAAACCATGCGTGTGAGCTTTGCATCCATATATCGCTGGATTAAGTTGAAATATATAAATGTTGAAGCCAAGGCGGTGCTGCGAAGGCGTGGCGTGACTAAGAAACCTAAAATAAACAGGTTTCCAGGGGCTAAGTCTGTGAGGATACGACCAGAGGAAGCATCAAGCAGAACGCGCCTTGGAGATTGGGAAATGGATACAATAGTATCTGCCAAACGTGATATGTCTGGTATTTTGACGATGTGCGATAGGATGAGCCGTTATTGCATAATACGATACATGAGAAACAACAAGAACCAAACAACTGTCAAAAGAACAATAATAGACATCTCTGGCAAGCTGCCTTTCCACACGGCAACTTCTGACCAAGGGGTGGAGTTTTCGTGCCATAAAACCGTGGAAGCTGAAAGTGACATCAAATTTTATGTCTGCGACCCTCGCAGTCCGTGGCAAAAAGGAAGTGTTGAGAACCTAAATGGACTAATCCGTGACTTCTTCCCCAAAGGCACTAATTTTAGAGATGTATCCGAGGATGACTTGCAAGATGCTATGGAACTCTTAAACAATCGCCCTCGAAAATATTTGGGTTGGAAAACCCCCATAGAAGCCCTTAATGAGCAATTAACCGCTGGTTAAAGCTGGGGCTTTGCCCCAGACCCCAGAGTTTATCCGCTTTGGGCATTACCGATATACAAAAAAGACGATAAGCCGCATATGAGCCTATCGTCTTTTTTGCATATCGTATAAAGCCACAACGAGCGTCAGGTTGCTCTCCAGCATTGCCCTGATTACGTTGTATTTATGAGTGTTACCAATTGTCTGACTTGTAAACATACATACTCCGAAATGTTAGAACTCATCATCAACAAAGCCCGCAACGCAAACATCCGACGGTGTAATGGACTTCACGAATTCACCACAAGCAATGTAATTTTCTATTTGAACTGAAATATCTTGCTCTGACCATTCATATGGATGCGGTTCTTCGGAGAACCTTTCCAATATTTTATCTTTTTGAGCATTGTTCGCCATAACTCGCATAGATTCCAGCCAGCGATTGAGTGTCTTTTTTGTGAGTGTCAATTTAACTCTCCCTGCAAAATAAAATGAATATCCATTAACATGATTGACCAATTTATGGAATTTCAAACATTGCTGATTAAGGGGTGGTGTGGCTGTGAATTCAGTAAACATAGGGCTTTGGGTGAGTGTTGCGCTTGTTCTGACAGCCTGCCGACTTTGACTGCAATTTGCAGTAAGATGACAATATAAATTACAATATTTGACAAAACACACGAGAAAAGGAGGAGATATGCATGTTTTGCTCAGGTTGTGGGAGTAAGATGGAAGAAGGGGTAGGCTTTTGCTCCGGGTGTGGTAAGGCTATAAATACGGGTGAAATGCGTACAGAGAATAGAGTAGCCGCCATTATTCGAGAGCAAAACAATAAGCGCTTAATTATGGTTGCCCTGCTTTTGGGGGCGGTAGTAATAGCAGCTTTGGCGCTGGTAATACTACTCTTTATTAATAATGGCGGAGGAGGCAGCGGGCTTAGCGGCACATGGGCAAACTCAAATTCCATTATTGATGATGAATTTGCGGCAACTATTCAATTTAGCGGAAACCGCTTCACTATCACAGAACATTATGTTTGGAGAGACGCACAAGCTTTAGGAATATTTACTATAACAGCCGGCTGGGAGTTGCAAGAAGGCACTTTTTTCCACGACAACAGAAGATTTAATTTTGAGCGAGATTTACGTGAGACAAGCAGAAGAGCGCGTGGTCATGTTCAGTATGGTGGAAGCTACTCAATATCAGGCGATAGGATAGAATTTCGTTTCTCTGACTCAGATATTGTAGTTACTACCTTTGCCCTTACTGATAACACATTGGAATTGCAGAGAACTGATAGATCGGGCACAGTCAGACTAATTCGCAGATAGCTTACATATAAGATAATGTCGCACTTCGTCATTGCGGGCCGCAATCCCCTGCGTGTAGCCGTACAGGTGGGATTGCGGCTCGAAGGCCGCAATGACAAGGGTGTCTTGGATGACGGATAATGGAGCTGACAGAAAGAGGGATGATTTCCATATTAAAAGTACAGCTACTGACAAACAAAAATGAGAAGGGAGAATTTAATGAAAAAAAGGTTAAAGGCTTTACAAATCAAAGGCTTTGTCGCCGGCGTTATAGTAACGGTTATGCTCACGGCAACTGTTGCTTTTGCTAATACCGGCGGGGTAATGCGAGAGTTGCTTTATGGTGTTAGCATCAATCTTAATGGTCAAGTTCTGGAGCTGGCCGATATTGACAGGCCCTTTATAATTGACGGAAGAACATTTTTGCCGGTAAGGGCTATATCTGAGGCGCTGGATATTCCTATTGAATGGCATGGTGCGACAAGAACGGTTTATGTGGGGACAATACCGCATGGTGCGCCATTTTGGACAACTGTGCCACCGTTTGAATCAAGCCGTATGCAATCAAGAACCGTTAATATGCTTGGAAACGCCTACGCAAGCTCAATTGCAGCACCGGCGGGACATGGCGGATCAGCACACATCTCTTGGTCACATCACAATCTTAACGGTCAATTTAACACAATAACCGGAACAATTGGCAGAGAAGACGGTTCAGGCAATGGTTCAAGAAATATAAGTTTTATAGGGGATGGCCGTCCGTTAGCTTCATTTAGTGTAGATGGCTCAACAATCCCTACAGATATCTCTGTAGATGTAAGAGGCGTTTTGGTATTGCGTGTAGAGATTCAAGCCCCAAGTAATCCAGCGGGCGGAGCAAGAATTGCCTTTGCAAACGCCATGATACAATAGGTAATTCACTACTAAATTTACTAACCGGAGGGATTGTAATGATAAAAATACTTAAGAAAATACAATACAAAAGCTACGTAGCAGGATTATTAACTGCTACTATAATATTTGCATCATCAACAGTCTTTGCCAATACCGGAGGGGTAATGCGTGAATTGTTTTACGGTGTGAGTATTAATCTTAACGGGCAAGTGCTGCAGTTAGCAGATATTGACAGGCCCTTTATAATTGACGGCAGAACATTTTTGCCGGTAAGGGCTATATCTGAGGCACTGGATATTCCTATTGAATGGCACGGGGCAACACGAACAGTTTATGTGGGGATAATACCACATGGTGCGCCGTTTTGGACAACTGTGCCCGCATTTGAAAGAAATGGTACTGGTAATTTTACTGTGGGGTTAGGTTCAGTTCATATGTTAGGTCAGCCTTTTGCTAATGCTATACATATTCCTACACATTTCAACCCGGGGCAAACTTTGTGGAGCAACCATAGTTTAAACGCTCAGTATAGAACTTTAACAGGCATTATTGGACGAATTGACGCTCGTCGCGAGACATCCACGATAAGTTTTATTGGTGATGGAAGGGAATTAGCTTCGTTTACTGTTGATGAATCTACTTTACCATATGAAGTTTCTGTAGATGTTTCAGGGATTTTAGTGCTGAGGATTGAAATATCAGGTTCTGGAGGTAGAAGCATTGCCTTCGCCAACGCCATGATACAATAGACCTCAAAAAATATTTAACCCCGGCTGCAAGCATAAAACTTGCAACCGGGGTTTTGCATTTCAACATCTACCACCGTCTTTCAACTCTAGTCCCCGGGTAAAAATGAGCTAATACCTCCTCAAAAGTCCTTCCCGCGTCGGTCATACCGCGAACCCCTGTCTGACTCATGCCTACGCCGTGGCCGTTTCCGCCCCCTGAAAATCTGACGAAAAGAATGTTGCCCTCGGCGTCAGTCATACGCTCCATCACGAAAAATGCACTGGGCAAGAGGCCAAGATTTTCCCTAATCTCACCTGTGTGGAGTAAAAGGCCGATGGGGGCTCTGCCGTCCACATGTTGTCTTGGTCTCAGCAGTGACCTTATGTTAAATTCAGTGCTTACCAAAATAGTATTTTCAGTACCGGTGATGCGCATGGTCATTATGTTACCGGCTTCGCCACGCTGGGTAACTTCAATGTTTAGCAGCGCGCCTATGCTATCCACAGGACGCGCTCTAAAACTTCCATCACTTTGCAGGGTTTGTATGAGTCTTGGCGCCGCTTCATAACGGGCTCTTAAGTTGGCATTTATGGCGGCTGATATTTCTTCATTAGTCATTTCCACAGACCAACGGAAAAAGTTTGACCAGCTGTCGTAGCTTCTTACTTCTCTGTTCATAATAAAAGCGAACATATTTTCTTCAATTCTCAAATCGCCGAAATCTCCATCTCTGTATTGGCGCACAGAGCTTAAATAGGGCCTGGTTTCGGCCGGAAAGTTCATACCGGGCCGCTGTGCCCAAACTTCACCGTTATTGGCGGTAACACCGGCGCTGGTAGAGAAGAAATTAGCCGATATAACTGAAGCGCCGAAGGTAAGGCAAAGCCCGGCTGTTTCACGGACAGCCCGCCTTGAGGCGTCTGATTCGCGCATATTATTGTAAACCTGGCTCATAACGCTGTCACAGACATTTGCACCAAAACGGTGGAAGTTATTGGCGTAAAATTGGTTATAGGCATAACTTCTGGCGGTGATGGCCTGAACTTTAAGCGCCTCATTTCCAAAAGAAGCGGGCATTTCGGAAGGCAGTACTGAGTAAAGGTATTCTTCAATATTCACCTCATTGACTATTATAAAGCCATCGGGGGTGCCGATTATCTCTAATATACCGCGGTATTCGGGTGAGCCGTAGCTGCGGCTTAAGCTATTAATCGTAAGCAGACCGTCACCGCTTAGAAAAATACGGTTTGTGACAGCTGAGGGGCTGGCTGGCTCGAATCGTTCTCCCGGCGCAAAGGTTCGAAGGGCTCCGTTTTCCACTGCTTGAAAAGCAGAGGTTGAGGTAATCTCAACCCGTTCGTGGGTGAACTGTGAAAAGTCTGAGTCCATTATAACTACTCTTATTGTTTCGGGGCTTGGTCTGCGCTCGATAACGGCAGCTATTATAACACCGTTTTCCTCGTAGAAGCGGGCCATATCATGCCCCACTATAATACGGCCCGGGCCGCGCCAGTGAACGGTGCCGCTTTCTTCGGAATATACTCTGAAATTAGGGGATAGAGGCATAACGCCTTTTTCTTCAAATTCTATTCGTGTACTGTCGTGGAGAAGCACTCTGTCGTTGAAGCGAAGACTGTTTATGGTAATATTAGTGGCTCTGTTATCATCAAGTATAAAATTTGCTATGCCTATACCAATAGGGCCTATGCGGCCATGCAACAACATAGGCGCAGCAAAATCGCCTATATTAAAGCTGCGCTCGGCACCGCCTATAAAAGCGACCAGGTATTCATCATCCACACTAACAATATAAGCCCCTCTTATCAGCGGCGTATCAGTCACAACGCCAAGCACCGCCAAAATCTCCCCGTCTTTCACAAGTACTCTGATTTCCTTATCAATAAAACCGCTGAAATCAATACCATGGCCGGTAAACGGCCCGGAGTCCGCAATTACATTACCCTCAGGCAACTGTGAATTATTACTTGGCCCTGCTAATATAACCAAGTTTCTCTCGCTGATGCCTGTGCTGATGCCGGATTCTGAAAATTCGTTTATAACCCGCTCATAAAGCTGTGCCCACAAAGCATAAGATATGGGCATGTGCCGGTTTTCGTCGGTTATCCTCATTCTTATGGGGTTATCGGGATTAATGGCGTTTAAAATGGCCTGAGCCTCGCCTACATTTAAATTATCATGAGGGCGGAATTCAGCTCCGTCGCCTGTCATCAGGTTTTGAAGGTGTACAGCGTTTATATATGCGTCAAACCACTGAGATACATCAGAATCTTCATACAATATCTCACGTTCAAGTGCCGCCACCGAGTGCCTGTCGTTTAAAAGAAGGGCGCTCATACGCGCGGCTAATGCGCGGCTTATAGGTTCATCATCGCCTATGATGTCGATATCATCAGACTCATCAGCCGCTTGTTCGGGCACGAGCAGCGGAATAGTTGAGCCGGCCGGCGGCGTTGAAGGATTTAGCAAGCTCTCACCGGGCACGGCTGCATCTCCATTACCGGCACAGGAAGAAAGCACAAAAGCCAAAACAGTAATCACAATAATAGTAATTGTCTTTTTTATCATAAGTACCCCCATAAGTTCGTCCTTTATATAATAATTATGCCATAAAGTGTGGTTTAATACTATATCTTCCACTATATCTTGCTTAGTGTTAAGAAACAAAAATACCCGCCATATAGGGCAGGTTAAGTTGAAGTGCAAACAGATTTTTTCTTGTAAAATAAAATATTTAATATCACCCGGTGGAATCGCAAAGTGTAGCTTAATCAAGGACATTTTTAAACATGATAATAAAATAGGTAATGGTGACATCACAGCCCTCGCATCTGTTCGATAGCCCCGACAAATTCATCTATTTGCGCTCTATTCTCGTGATCATTTACACGCATACCAACAGCATCGCAGATGAATAAAGTATCAATATACCAGGTCATTAATCCTCTACGCACGGTCTTGCGAATGAAAGAAATTTCGCTATATTTTAAATTCCTTACCTTTTCCCCCATATGTATCTCTACATAGTCATCATGCAAAATTCCAAAACATTTAACATTAACATTTTGGGGAGGGAAAAAAACCATACATACAAATGAGATTCCGAAAGGAACAAAAAAAAACAATGAATATAGTAACAATGGTATAATAGTCCTCAATGATACTGCGAGCCAGCAGCTCATCTTCAACTAAGAGTGCAATAGCAAGGGCAACCGCACCAAGGACAATACCTAAAGCAATACCATATAATCCAGCTAACCAATCACGCCCATGTAAAAAATCATATCTGTTAGACATTCTCTCTCCTTCATCATCTTACAATATTTTTCCATAATTCCGCAGGTCAGAGAAGTATTGAATATTTAGAATATGGAAAACCCAACTATAGGGCACATATAAAAACCTCTGAAAACATCATTCCGATGGCTTGAAAATGTTGATTTTACGTTGTTTCACCAAGACAAAAACGGGGTTTTTAGATGCTCCTATAGTATATAATAGGTTTTTCTTAAGCGCAATAAGAGGATTAAAGTGTCGATTAAAAATGTCTTTGACAAAGTATCCCAGGAGTGCCGTTCCCAAATTTTGATGCCTAGCAAGTGCTAGGTGGGATCCCGCACAGAAACTTCCGCCTTCCGCTGCCCAAAGGGAATTAGCTTGCGGCCTGACGTAGGAATCTTAATGATGTAAGAATCCCTTATAAAAAAATGTAGGTTCAAAACGTGGGCTGTCGTACACCCCAGGATACATAGTTGCTCAACTTAAAATTATTGGAGAAGTAAAGTATAAACTAAAAGTTGAATTATTGCAAGAGGGAGGTTTATACTTTTTTCGTGGCAATATCAACCATTTTTCTTTGATACAAACAAACGTGACAATAAAACAATGAGAAAGCCCATTAGCGCAAACAGGTCTGCAAAGTTAAAAACCGGTGCGGGGTATTTAGATTTAAAATACATATAATCTGTTACCTCGGCTTTTGTGAATCTGTCATAAACATTGCTTATGCCGCCGCCCGCCATAAAGCTAAGCCCGATTTTTTCACAGCCTGAGGTTTTAGCCCACAAGCGGAAGATATTGTAAAGGGCAAATATGGAGCTTAAAATAACAAAGCAGCGCCGGTTAGCCAGCACACCCATGGCCATGCCCTTATTTTTCATATTTGTAATTATGAGCTTGCCTCTAAACAGCTCTTTCTTTTCGCCGATTTGTAAATTGCTGTTAATCCAACACTTGCACCATTGGTCAAGTAAGAAAGTGAGTAAAACTATTATTTTCATCAGCACTCCTCCTTAAAAGGTAATTTTAACATTTACAGAACTATGCTGCAAGTGCTATACTGTGTATACTGAAATAATTACTAGACTTCTTGCAAAATTGTTTCACGCAATTTTTTTCACACTCAAAAATTGGTTCAACACTTTATTTCGCAGGAAGTCTACTGTATTGCGTAAGTTTTAGTGTATAATACTATTCATAAGTTCTTAACACACAAAGGAGGATGTTTAATATGGCTCTCGTTACAACTACGAAAATGTTTGAAAAGGCTTTTGACGGTAAATATGCAATAGGTGCTTTTAACATCAATAATATGGAGATTGTTCAGGCCATTGCCCGTGCGGCTAAGGCTAAAAACTCTGCCGTTATGCTTCAAGTATCTATGAGCGCTCTTAAATTTGCCGGGCCTAAGTATTTAAAGGGAATGGTAGATGCGGCTGTAGATGAAACAGGTATTGACATAGCGCTCCACTTAGACCACGGACCTGATTTAGACTCGGTTAAGCTTTGTATCGACAGCGGCTTTAGCTCTGTTATGTTTGACGGTTCTCATTATGAATATGAAGAAAATGTTAAGAAAACGAAAGAGGCGGCTGAATACGCCCATTCTAAAGGGGTAGTAATAGAAGCTGAACTGGGCCGTCTTGCCGGTATAGAAGACGATGTTAATGTTGACGCTGCCAACGCCACCTATACTGACCCTGACCAAGCTGCTGATTTTGTTGAAAGAACGGGGGTTGACTCTCTTGCCATCGCTATTGGTACAAGCCATGGGGCTTATAAATTTAAAGGGGATGCTAAGTTAGATTTTGAGCGTCTTACTAAAATAACTGAAAATCTTGAAAAGCGCGGCTTTAAAAAGTATCCAATCGTGCTTCATGGCGCTTCGGCTGTTGACAGCGAGGTTGTGGATCTATGCAACAAATACGGTGCTCAAATTAAGGGCGCCAAAGGTATGCCTGCTGAAATGCTCAGAAAAGCTGCTTCTATGGCTGTTTGTAAAATTAATATGGATACAGATCTGAGATTGGGTATGACTGCGGCTATTAGAAAAGCGCTGGCTGAAAAACCTGAAGCTTTTGACCCGCGCGGTTATCTGGGGGATGCCAGAACATATCTTCAGGCTATTGTTGAAGCTAAGATTGTGGATGTACTTGGTTCTGAGAATTCTATGAATTAAGAGAAATGTTAAGAGGAAGGCCTAGACTAACCTACAATCGGGAATCGATTCTCGCGTAGCAGTGAGCAGATTGGAAAACACTTGAGTTTTCACATTCTGCGAACGCCGCGGGGTAGTTCACTGTAAGTTGGTACTATTGGCCTTCCTTTTTTTATCACAGGCATACAGAAAAACGCAAAACAATTTTGCTGATATCAAATAATTTGCAAAACAATATTTACAAAAATATTTTCGTATAGTATAATGTAATGCAATTGACTTCACTGAAAGAGGCTCATTTATGACTGTAATGGACAAACTGACAATTTTAGCAGACTCAGCAAAATATGACGCTGCTTGCACATCCAGCGGGGTAAACAGAAAAGGCCCTCCCGGCGGTAAAGGTATGGGCAACTCTGTTCCCGCCGGTTGCTGCCACTCTTTTTCTGCTGATGGGCGCTGCATTACTCTGCTAAAAGTCCTCATGTCCAACCAATGTATGTATGACTGCAAATACTGTGTAAACCGTTGCTCTAACGATGTGCCCAGGGCTACTTTTACTCCTGATGAGCTTGCCGATTTGACTATACAATTTTATCGCCGTAATTATATTGAGGGTCTGTTTTTATCCTCAGGGGTTATTAAAAGCCCTGATTACACTTCCGAGCGAATGGCTAAAGTTTTAGAGCTTCTGCGCTATGAGCATCACTTTTGGGGTTATATTCATACTAAGGTTATCCCCGGTACTTCGCCGGAACTGGTTCAGCGGCTGGGCCTTTTAGCTGACAGAATAAGCGTTAATGTTGAGCTGCCCAGTGAAGACAGCCTTGTAACACTTGCGCCGGATAAAAAAAGAAAGGCCATATTTAACCCTATGGCTCAAATAGCTCAGGGTATTGTGGCCGGTAAGGCTGAGGTGGCTCAGTTTAAAAATGCCCCTGCTTTTGCCGCCGGCGGTCAAGCGACACAAATGATAATTGGTGCCACCCCTGAGAGCGATTATAAAATTATTAAGCTTGCTTCAGGGCTTTATGGCAAATATGATCTTAGGCGGGTTTTTTACTCGGCCTATATACCGGCTGTTGAGGATAAAATGCTGCCTGCCGTTGATACAAAACCACCGCTGCTTCGCGAGCATCGCTTGTATCAGGCTGACTTTCTTATGCGCCAATACATGTTTGAGGCCGATGAGATTTTAAGCGAAGAAACTCCGAATTTCAACCCTTTTATGGATCCTAAATGTAACTGGGCTGTAAATAATCTCCACTTTTTCCCTGTGGATGTTAATAAGGATGAATATGAGGTTTTGCTCCGTGTACCCGGTATTGGGCCAAAATCAGCCCAACGTATAGTGGCCGCCAGGCGGCATTCGCGCCTTGGCATGGGTGAACTTAAGCGTATAGGTGTGGTACTTAAACGGGCAAAGTATTTTATTACAACCTCTGATAAGCCTTTGGGTATTTCTATGGAGATGGATAAATTTACAACAGCAAAAGCCCTTATCGACCCAAACAGCTTTTCTATGGGTGTTGAGCAGATAAGTCTTTTTGATGTACCTCAGACTAAGTTTTTGCTGGATTTCAAAAGTGATTCAGCAAAAACTGGGCAAGTAACGGAAGATATCTGCGGCAAACAGGTTATGGAAGATATCCACGAGGAGGCGGCTCTGTGTCTGTCTACAAAATTCTAGTTAATCCTGCCGATGTGGTTTATATCTATGACGGTTCGCTGGCCGGGTTTTTTTGCTGTGTTCATGAGAGTTTTTATGAAAAAGAGCTGCCTGTTAACATAATCAGTCATATGACTCACGAGCCTAGCCTTTATGAGGAAAGATTAATAAAAACCGATAAAAAAGCTGCCCTAAAAGTAAGAGAGTCGATAGTTAAAAACATCTCTACAAGAGCCATTCAGTTAACTGAGCGGGCTTTTCTCTGCCATCATGAGAATAAGGAGCTTAAGCTGTTAAAATTTTTGATTACGGCCTTTCGTATTGGTGAAGCTGCACCGCTTATGCTGGGTGAAGAAACCGTTGCAGAAATCCTCAAAATGGAACGGCATCTGATGGGTGAACAGCATCTGCTTCTGGGTTTTATACGTTTTAAAGATTACGGTGATATGCTAAGTGCTGTCATTAGCCCCAAAAACTTTGTTCTTCCCCTTTTGGCAGATCATTTTGTGTGCCGCTTTCCCAATGAGAATTTTATGATATATGATAAAACATACAAGGCGGCTCTTATTTATCAGGATAAAAGTTTGGATATAAGCGCTGTGGAAGAAATAGATTTTGCCGGTGAATCAGAGGAAGAGCTTTACTATCAAGAACTGTGGAAGAAGTTTTACGACACCATAGGGATTAAGGAACGGTTGAATCCAAGATGCCGTATGAGCCACATGCCCAAAAGATACTGGGAAAATATGGTGGAGATGAAGAGATATTTATAGCTGTATTACTCCTTAAGGGATACAACTCAAATCAGAATTGTGAAGAAAATGTAAAATTTTCGTAATAATTACAAGCTATACTAAGGTATTATCTGCCAGTAGGGCAGATGGTGCAAATATATTACAAAGAGGTGGCTATATGAAGAAAAAGCTAAGAATTTTAAGCGTGTTACTCTTAAGCGTCTTGTTGCTTGGAGTGTTTTCGGCTTGTGCCCCTGCTGCTGCACCGCAGCAAACTGTGCCTGTGCAGAGCGCTAATCAAACAGCAGCGCCAAGTGCTGAAACACAGACAGCGCTTACACCAACCGCTGTGGGCAGAGGACTAACTATTGGTATTCAATCTGAAACGCCTTCTGTAGCCCCGGCCAGACACACGGCAACTACAGGTCATTTTAAAAATTGCTTGACACACAACGGCCTTTTCAGATTGACTCATGATACCCTTGAGCCTGTGCCGGATATGGTAGAGAGCTGGACAGCTTTAAGCGATACTTTGTTCGAATTTAAACTGAGAGAAGGTATGCTGTTTCACAATGGTGAAGAGGTTAGCGCTTACGATGTGGTTGCATCGGCGGCCTATGTTAGAACTTATCCAATAGCTGCTCCATTCCATGGCAGCGTTGTACATGCTGAGGCTATTGACAGATACACTGTGCGTATCGACACCGGTGAGCCTAATGCTATGCTTTTTTATGAGCTTGCCCATCAGACCAATTTTGTAATGCCTATGTCTTTAATAGAGTCCGGCCACGATTTCCAAGAAGATCCTGTAGGCAGCGGCCCATTTGTATTTGATGAGTGGAGATTTGGCGATTCTTTAACCTTTGTGCGCTTTGATGATTATTTTGATACAGAGCGTTCAGGTAATTTTGAATACATACATTGGAGGATTATACCTGAGGGTACATCAAGGACTCTGGCTCTTGAAAATAACGAGGTTGATTTTCTCGTTGACGTATCCTTTCCTGATCTTCCGCGTTTGAGAGAAAACCCTAACATCACTGTGGTGGATCATCCAAGTACAATGTTTTCTTACTTGCTGTTAAATAATGATCTTCCTCAATTTAACAATATACATGCGAGACGGGCCATAGACATGGCGCTTGATAAAGAAGCTATGCTGATAGCCAGTTTGGAAGGCATGGGCATGGCAACTTGGCAAGTTATACCGCCGGTATTTGCAGGTGCTACAGACGAAGGCGCCGGCCATTTTGACCCAGACGGGGCAAGGGCTTTACTTGCCGAACACGGCATAGACCCGGCAAGCCTTGCTTTTGAAATGACCACAACCACAGAAGAGCAAAGACGCAGAGCAGAAGTGGCTCAATCTAATCTGGCTGACATAGGCATAACAACAACAATTGCCATGACAGACTCTGCAACCTGGCTGGACATAACAAGAGACGGTAATTTTGAAGCGGCCTACGGTACCTTTACCGCCAGTAATGTGCTTATGTTTATCAGAAGTACTATGCATCTTGATTCCATCCCGGCACCTAACAGAAGCCGTATTAGAAATGAGGAGCTTTCTGACCTGATTTTTCAGGCGGTTGCTACAATTGATGCACCTTCAAGGGTAGCTATTATTGAGGATGTTTCAAGGGTAGCCAATCAGCATATCGGCTTTATACCTACTAATACAAACGTGCTTGTAAGAGCATTTAATTCTAATCTTATAGTGCCTGAGGTTTCTGCGGTGGCTTTTATGCTGCATATAAACATGGCCTACTGGGCAGAGTAATTTGTAGTGAAGTGCGGCTTTTAAACCTTGATTAAGGGGCGTATAAGAAATGAAAGTTTTGATAGTGGTGGATATGCAAAAAGATTTTATCTCAGGCTCCTTGGGGACGCCGGAGGCTGCAGCTGTTGTTAATAAAATTATAGAGCGGATTAAGTTCTCGGAAGATGAGTTGATTCTCTTTACAAAAGATACTCATCAGGGGGATTATTTGAATACTGCTGAGGGTAGAAAGCTGCCCATATCTCATTGCATAGAAGGTACGGAGGGCTGGCATATAGATGAAACTATATTATCAGCCTGGCGGGGCAATGAGAAAACCATAAGACTGCCTGAGCTGTCTGAAAATACCTTTATAAAGCCCGTTTTCGGCAGTGTAGATTTAGTGGATTTTCTGAAAAGACGAAGTACAGAAATATCGGAAATTGAGATCATGGGTGTCTGTACCGATATCTGCGTCATCTCCAACGCTATCATGATAAAAAATACCTTGCCTGAAATAAAGATTTCGGTAAATGCTGAATGCTGCGCAGGGGTTAGCCCCAAAAGCCACCAAGAAGCGCTTGGTATTATGCAGCTCTGTCATATTGATGTGATTTAGTCAAGGGCTTTACGTTTTTATGGAAAATGTAAAGCCCTTGAGATAAAAAGAAACAGCTCTGAAATTACTCAGGGCTGTTTTGCTGTATTACAAAGTTGGTACATATATGGCCTTCCGGAAAAACTCAAATTATAGTTGTTCAACCATTGGTCGGTTCCGGCTTTGCCGGAACAACGCCAACTTTAAAAACACTCACAAGCTATGTGTTTCTAAAGTTGACTCACTATAAAATCCTAATTTGTCATAGTCAGCGTAAGATTCCAACTAATGCTGAACTTATCTGTCACAGAGGCGAAGGCTTTGCTCCAAAAAGTTTCTTGAAGCTCCATAGCTACTTCTCCGCCTTCTTTCAGGGCTTCATACGCGGCTTTTAAGGTTTCGCCATCATCAAACTCCACTGTTAGAACAATATTATGGCCAACATTAACAGGGTATTCAGGGGGAGAATCGCAGAACATAATAGATTCAGAGCCTAATTTAATCTGGCCGTGCATTACATAATTTTCAAGTTCAGCAGGTGTTTGATAGCCATGTTCTTGCGGCGCGTCTTTGTACCTCAAAATTTCAGCAGTTGCAGAGAATGCTTTTTCATAAAAGGCTATGGCCTCGGCTGCATTGCCGGCGAAAGATATATATGGGCTGATTTTCATAAAAGATTTCCTCCTTAGTATTATAATATACTGGTTTAACTTGTAAAACCCCAACAAGTTAAACCAGAGGATTGCAGAGCAATCCGCCTACAGCTCAACATCAACAATGCTTCGCTGTAGCTGCCATTCGTTAACTTTTAAAACCCCCAAAGCAAGCTTCGGGATTTTAAAAGTTAACTCACTATAATATTAACATTTTAACATAAATAAGCGGTAGCAACAAGTTGTTTTTAATAAACTAGAGGGGCCGATATACTCTAAGGACTATTACCCCAATTAAACTCCGCTGTCATTTCGTGCTGCTGTCTAGAACTGCCTCTATCCACACCTTTTCTTACTCTATACAGGCCCGGCTCTAAAGTACCAAAGCGCCATTCGAGATGCTTTTCAAAATCCCTGGAGCTAGAGGGTCCTATCGAATAACCAATCAAGTGAAAAGCGCTATTGCCGGCAAGTCTCCACCAGTTTTCGCCGTCAAATGATTCTATCCAATACATTTCTCCTGTCATAAGTGAGAACATAGTATCGTTATGGATGGTTACAGTCATTATGTGCTGCTCTTCGTCGATTGCACTAATGGACATGGTAACATTTTCTAAAACATCAATGGTCTGTAAAGGCTCACTGGGGCGCTTGGGTACGACCATGCTTATTTCCAAAGGTTCACTGTCTGAGTTTGAGTTTCGGTTTTGACCGGATAGCTGAATGCTGGGGCGATTAATCCGTTCACGGTTAGTTTCAATACTTGTACTTTCTTCATCGGCAATCTCGGTAGTTTCAGGTTCTTCGTTTGCATAATTATGTGATTCATAAGTAATTGGCGCTGCTTGGCAGGCGCTTAGTAAGATTGTTGCGAATAAAAATACAAAGATGGTAAATACATTTGTTTTCATAAACTTCCCTCCATCTTTTAAGTTTATTGACTATAAAAACAAAAACCGCGCCGATAAAACCGACGCGGTAAACAAATATAACTTGGGCAAAAACAAACACGTCTTGCTTATCAGACGATGGAAAAGCAATTTTGTTCCCTATTTCAAATATTTATCCATCCAGCTCATTATCTCATCAAGTCTCTTAGACCTAAGATCAGGCTTACCTGAGCGGGAAAGTTCATGATTCTCACCATGGAATATTACCAGGCGGGTATCAACCCCAAGAACTTTAAGTGCGGTATACCACTGTATACCCTCCGGCACCCAGCAGCGGAAGTCTTCATCAGAGTGCAGTACTAAAGTGGGAGTTTTAACCTCTTTCACATATTTAAGGGGAGAGTGCCACCACATTTTGTCAGCCTCATCAATGGGGTCAGCAACGCCCATTTGGTCCATGCCGAAGTAATAGCCGATGTCGCTTACAAAGCTAAAGGACATCCAGTTACAGATACAGCGCATGGTAACGGCAGCTTTAAAGCGGTGAGTGTGGCTCGTAATCCAGTTAGTCATAAAACCGCCGTAAGAGCCGCCCAGAACACCCATTTTATCCTCATCAATATCAGGATATTTTTCTATACACTTGTCAACAAAGAGCATAAGATTGTCATAGTCTACTGTGCCGTATTTACCTCTTATATCCGCAAACTCGTTACCTTTACCGTCGCCGCCTCTTGGGTTTGAAAACATTACAAAGTAACCGTTATTGGCAAACAGCTGCATTTCATGGAAATAGCTTTCAGTATAAGCGGCCTTTGGCCCGCCGTGAATCTCTAAAACCGCCGGGTATTTTTTGCCGGCTTCGTAATCAGCCGGTTTGATTACCCAGCCGTCAATATCTATGCCGTTTACATCGCTGAACACAAAATGTTCAGGGGCAGAATACTTGCGTGTTTCGTGAATTTCATCGTTAAAGGAGCTGAGCTTTACAAGCTTAGCATCTTTTTGCTCAAAAACTTCCATAAGCTTACCGGGAGGCATGAAGCTAAAAACATTACGGCCCGATTCTATATCAAAGAAGTCAATATTGCCGCCGCTGTTTGTTATGTTATTAATTTCACCCTTGTTTAAGTTAAGCTCGAAAATATCGGTATTAAAACCGCAGAGTGAAACGAAGAATAAGCTGTCACCCACAACCTTAGCCACTATGCCGCCGCCGAATTTTGAGTCTGAACTGCCGGGCTGGCCTATAGAGCGGTCAAAGTCGCAGAGTTTTTTAGCTTCTTTCGTTTTAGGATCAACGACATAAAATGGGCCGTGTGTGTGAATAGAACAGCCGGGCTCGGCGAAAGAGGCCACAATTTTATCTTTCCAAAAAGCAAAGGCGCGAACCATTTTGGGTTCAGAAAGAGCGGTGAATTCTTCAAGCGTTTCCAAATTAACTATGTGAATATTAGTCTCTAATTTATGAATATCAGCCGGAGCCATGTCGCCTACATAAGCCAGATATTTTTTGCAGTCGGAGAATTTATAATCAGCCACATTAGTAAGTTGGTCGGTAATGGGTTTAAGCCCTTCTTCAGTTAATATGCTAAGACGGATGCGTTTTTTGTTGGTAAAACCTTTGCCGTTAAACCAGAAAGGAAGCTCATCGACAACTTTATAGCCTTTGGCTTTTTTAAGCTCAGCCAAAATTTTTCCAATTTCTTCTTCAGATTTACCTTCAAAAGAAGGTCTGGCGTTATCAAAAATGGTTGTGGCGATAAACTTACCGCACTCCAAAAGCTCAAGCTTAGCGACAACGGCATCAACCTTAAAAGCAAACTCAGCCTCACCGCCGTGAATGTTTATTTTGTAGAAGCAGGTAAGCTCATAGCCCTTTTCCTGCTTTTCTTTATCCTTCTTATCGCGGGTCTCAGAGAAAAGTATAGTCTCATCATCCAGCCACAAAAACTGGCCAACCTTACCTGTTAAGCTTGTGAGAGCTTTAAAGCCGCAACCCTTATCAATAAATACCGCTACATCATAGCCATTGTCAGCATTAGCTTTGCGGCCTAAGAGCGCAATATTTTTACCTGAGGGTGAAAGCTTTAAGTTGTCGATAAAGTGATAGTTTCTAAAATCATCCAAAAGCAAATTCTGCATTAATACACCCCTTTTGATATTTTTTATAGAGCCATTGCAAACTTTTGCAATGATAAATCTAATACGATTGACTATGACTTTTGATGAAAAACTAAAAACCAATTTGAAAACCGGCGCGGGTGGCGGTGGGTCTATGAGAGTTTACAATATCTCTAAGCATTTCCACAAGCTCCGGCGATGCCGGTGAACCTATAATAAAAAGCGGCATATATTCGCTGTGATATGTACGCATCCACTTATAATAAGGCGTTATCCAGAAAGGAAGATCCAGCCCGTCTAAAGCTTCAACGGGCAAAGACAGAGCATGGTCTCTTTGGCCTAAATATTTAACCGTCATGGCTACAGCCTGTTCGTTGGTAACAATATCATGAGGGCGGAATGTGCCGTCGTCATGACCGTTGGCTATTCTAAAATGTACGGCCGCCGCTACAATGTGCGCATAATCTGCACTAACATCAGGAAAATGAGCAATGCTGCCATTGTAGTCTGAAATCACTTCCCTAAAAACATCGGAGATAAATTCAAGCCGGCTAAGCCTAAGATCCTGTGCATAAACTGAAAAGCCGGGGACAGCTAAACACAGTGAGATTAATACTGCTAAAAACATGGATTTTTTTTTCACTAACATTTCCTCTCAATCGTTAAAATATTGGTCAACTATAATTTTAATTCATTAAAGGCCGCTATGCAACTGTTTTATGCAGAAATCATCACGGATCATTGACTTTAATAAAATTAAATGATATCTTTGATAATATTAAAGCACAATGATTGAGAATTGACCTTAAAGCAGGTGAAATATGGCTATAGAAATTATTCCTGAATGGATGACGAATCTTGAGGATGAAGACATTGCCTTTATCAAAAGATTTTTGCTTTCTTCCGGCTCATTAAAAGAGATAGCTATGCAGTACGGCGTAACTTATCCTACAGTGCGGCTTAGGCTTGACCGGCTTATAGATAAAATTAAGCTGGCTGAAGATACTTCAAATGAGCCTTATGTGGCGCTTATTAAGAGGATGGCCCTTTCTGATAAAATTGATTTTGATACAGCTAAACTTTTGATTTCTGAGTATAAAAAGATGGGGAGGGGAAAATAGTGATTGGCTTTTTATTCATTCTGCCCGCAGTTATTGCAGGCATAGTATTTTTACAAATATATTTATCAAAACAGGAAAGCAGATGGCCGGGTTTGGTTCTGCCGCTTATAACTTTTCTTTTTTCGCTGATGATGGTTATGAGCATGGCGGCTTTTCATTCGTTCAGCAGTACTTCAGTGATTCAGACTGTTGAAACGGAAAACGGCGCTGTAGTTGTCAGAGAAGAGCTTATACATCATGAAACTAACAGAGAAGTGATACCCGGTGCTATATTCGGCGTTATGCTAATGTTTATTTATACGAACATACCGACTGCGGTTTTGCTTGCAATATATAAAGCAACAAGAAGCAAGCAAAACCGTATAAAAGATTTAGAGAAAATGAATTTACAGGATTTAGAGTAATGAAAAGGGAAATCACCTTAACTTACATCAAATTTGTAGAATTTGCGTGATTTATATGTTTAAGTTATAAAATTTTAGATATTTTTCACAAAACTTATTAAGGTTAATAGTTTTGTAATAAATACGTAATAAATATTATATATAATAAAAATCACAATTTTTGTGTATTTAACTATTAAATGATTGTGGGAGGATGAAATGAAATTTCTTGAATTGGCAAAAACAAGGCACTCTGTTCGTAAATACATACAAAAAGCTGTTGAAAAAGAAAAGCTTTCAGCAATTTTGGAAGCCGCAAATGTAGCTCCAACCACGGCTAATCTCCAACCGCAACGCATACTTGTTTTACAAGAAAAAGAAAGTTTGGAAAAACTCGCTAAGGTTGCAGATGCAGATAACGCGCCAATTGCTAATATTTTTAATGCACCGCTTGTACTGATTTTGTGCTGCAATACTGGTGAGGCTTGGCAGCGCCCTGAAGATGAAAAAACATTTGAAGATATTGATATCGGTATTGTGTCAACTCATATGATGCTGCAGGCTACTGAACTGGGTCTTGGCTCTGTGATGATTGGTAATTTTAAACCTGAATTTATTAAAGAAATCTTCAGTTTTCCAATGGGATTAGAGCCGGCGCTTATTCTTGCCATTGGTTATGCAGACGGCGAACCTGCTTCGCTTGAAAGACA
>Ga0131853_10007069_pt1 | contig 20280 bp, 38 predicted proteins | sample TergutLab28metaG_FD_92764 | JGI IMG/M metagenome (GOLD analysis project Ga0131853, IMG submission 92764) | Labiotermes labralis P1 segment gut microbial communities from Petit-Saut dam, French Guiana - Lab288 P1 (version 2) (version 2) | ecosystem: Host-associated > Arthropoda: Insects >...
CCACCAATACCAAGCTCAATCATTCGCTTTTGAATTTCACTTTTAAATGTGTTCATATTCTTAACCCTCCCAGAATTTTCTAAATGTGTCCCCGCCAAATGACCCAGTTGTTAATGTGATAATATATTACTTCTTCTTGTTTGTCAAGCCCTTTTTAAAATTTTTTACACAGAAAAACCGCCCCGAAAGTCGGGGCGGTTAAGTGCGTTTTTCAACTCTTTGTGAAAATCCGAGTTTTCTATTGGTTTCATCTAAAAATTTTAGATGTTGAAATCAATATCTCCATCACCTTTTGCTTCATGCTCAAAAAAGTGGTGCATAATTTGGTTGCACCGCGCCACATCGTGCGCGTCGTACCCGACCATCGCAAGACGCTTATCAACAATGCGAACTTTGGACGCTTCATTTTGCACCTCACCAGCCAGACACATGAGAAACTTGTAAATTTCTACATCTATATCCCTAGCAAGCGCAAACGCCTGAGTGATCGTTCCCGCGAACCCCGTTTCCCACACTTCCCATTTTTGCAGAATCTGTGGCAAGTCTTTGTAGCTCGACCATTGCACGGATGGAATTTGTATCTCAATTTTTGGGGTGTAGTTACAGCGATCAATTAAGAGTTTATTTAAGCACTGAAAGGACTTAAAATCATCCAACGCTTCGCAATTGTTCCATCGCGCAATCCCTCTCAAAGCAATTCGTCGTGATTCAGAAGCGGCGGCTTCGTGCCATAATGCGCCAAAAACAAGGTCGCTTGCTATATGATCCATCATATTCAAGAATTCACTTTTCATATTACACGTCCTTTTTATTTGTTTCCGAATCAAGCAAGAATTTTATTCGATCCAAAATTTTTATAATTTCCTCTTTTGCTTGAGGCCGCTGGTCTATTCCGCAATCGTTATATGCCGCCGCAGTTTTTGACCAAAAATCTGCAGCAAATGCCGTTACCGCTCTTCGTGTTTTCTCTGCACAATTGTTTGACATAGTTTTTATTGCTCCTTATTTAGAACATTTTCCGCACCCGCCCCCGATTTATCAGGGGCGGGGTTCGCCATTATAGCCTTTCGCCTTGCCGTGCACACGGTCTATTCTACATTATTTGCTTTTGTTTTTCTTACCAGCCGTAGCCGTTTCCGAGGCCTCCACGATGATAGTGACCAAACCCGCCTGGAACAGTTCTTCCACAACGACCGTTCGGGTAATTTGCTACCACAAGCTGACCGTTATTGGTGCTACGGCACGGGATAAAAATCATTTCTCCGCATGTGCGCGGGGTTACATCCCACGCTGCCAAGTTTGCACCCATAACGCTGTGGCCATTTTCACAGCGAACGGGAATTACATACCAGATTTCACGGTCGATAAGTGTGCCGCATTCAAATACAGTAATCTCAATGGTCGTGCTTGCGTCATTAAGTGTTGTATTTGAAATGATTCTTGTACGGAACTCACGCTCTGGTTTGCAGTGCTCCTGATCTAATCCCTCTACAGCCATGTCCTGCGGGGCTAGATCCGGGAACAGACTGAGGTCTGCCCGAAGAATCCCATCCCGGCTGAACATGTGGCGATTTTGTCGCATTACTGCTTCGATATTCGCCGTGCTAAAGCCGAGTGTGTGTAAATCACCGGCTTTAAGCAACAGATATGTCGGGAAGTTCCCCGATACCACATTGATCGCTTCTCCGGGCAACTCCATTTGAAAGTTTTTACCCATGCGGAAGTGATCTGCGTCACCGATCAAGAACAGGGCATTATCTACGCCGCTGATTTGAGTGACACGATCAATTGTGATTGTGCGTGGCGGCTCACAAGTAATTGGATAGTTGTGAGTTGCTACGCTTTTTAGATGCGTGGGGCCGCAATGACGTTGGCGGTTGAAATGTGCAAATCCGGGGTTGAACCCGCAGGAAATAGCACGTTGTACGCCAACAGCACCTGCGCCGCCGCGCCCTGCTAGTAATACATTGTTATTACACATACGCTAAACACTCCTTTTTATTAGTGGCTAAATCACTTCACGGCAAGGCGGTGTTTATATTTGCGCTAGCGCGGGTTCTAAGTCGTTCACCCGCTCCATCGCCCTATTATACCGATCTATCTCTTTTGGAGTTGCGTAGTGTAACCGTGCATTTAATGCGGCGAGGTGCTTTTTCGCGTGTTTTAACCCGTCTCGTGCGAACTCTAAGTATTCCGCGTCACCCGTCTCTTTGTGGGTTTTTAAGTATAATTCTGCGCTGTCGAGTTCTTTGCAAATGATACAATCTGGCTCATAATCGCGTATTTTCATTGCCGCTGCTAAGATCATGATTTCCTTTTCGCTAAAGTCGTGCCCTGCCAGAATCCCGTCAACTATGTTAGCCGCCTTTGTCTGGTACTTCTTTAACGCCTTTTCATCCATACGTCACCGCCTAGCGGCGCGTTCGCCCGAATGTCACGCCCTCATTATGCGTAGCGTCTACATGCCCGTGTGAGGTCTTCAAAGTGTCAAGGTGTACGATAGTTTCCAAAATGTCTCCTATGTACCCACACTTTTTTGCTACTTCTGCAAATTTCTTTGGACAAACACCGTCCGCTGTTTTTGTGGAGATCAGATCGACAACCAGCTCGGCGACATATTCATCTGTAATCTCTATCAACGCGATCATCGCGTCTGCATATTTTTCTCTCAATTTAAAGCCCTCCTTAAAGGCTGACGCGCCGCCGTTATAAAGCGGTGGCGCGTCATCTTGATTTAGCCGCACACAGGATTGACGTGCGGGTGTGCTGGGATCGGCGTTTGCCCCCAGATTTGATTGACTGGAACAGGATACGGGCGCACTGCGTTTACAATCGCCATCGTCTGCATGAGGTTCGATTTTTCAAACTCCTCTTTTAGCAAACGCTCCCGCAAGCAAGCCGCCTCCTTTTGATCCATCTCGCGCATAAGTAGCAATGTTTGCCGTTCGTTTTCTGCACGCAACATGTCTACATTGCGGTTCGTCTCATTATTGTGACGCTCCGACTGCATCGCCGCAGTGTAGTGGTTGTAATCAGCCTGACGCGCTAGGTCGAAATTTCCGCGCATGGTTGTTTCGACTTGTTTTGTCTCCGATTTTAATGTGTCTCGCACTTGATCCCAGTGCTCTCGGTGGCTTAAGGTTTCGTTTTCTGCATATACTGCGCCACCGCCTACTGGATACGGCGGGTATGCCGGATATGCTGGTTGCTGCACATATGGCTTGTCCCGTTCATCTCGGCGCATAAATACCGCAAGAATGATGAATACAATGACTAATGCAAAAATCCACATCCCCTGCCAACCGTGATCGTCCTTCTCTCCGCGCCCCATAAAGATACCGGGGACACCTCCAACATCCGCGAACATAATTTGTACCTCCTGAAATAATATTTTTTATATCAACAAGCCGAAGCTTGACAACATATTTATCTTGACATTTCGGTTATTTATGCTAAAATGCAAGTAGGTGGACATAGCAGATGTGCTTTCTACCTCCCTTTTTTTAGAGCAGTGTGTTGCGCTTCCCCGGCTGGCACACTGCTCTTTGTTATTCCGTTTTCTCTGTCCCTCGCTCCTTCAACAGGAGCAAGACAATAGATAAATAGATAGCTACAATTGCAAAGACCCAAACCTGCCCACCGATTTCTGGCGACTTTTCCGCGACTTTTTCACTCATTTTTTAAAAACTCCCATGATTTCATCCAAATTCTCCATCGGCTTTAGCTCGTTTAAGTATTGCTCTGCAATTTGCGGAGCTATCGTTTGAATGTCTGCGCCGCTTTTCGAGCTTATTTGTTGCCACGCGGGGGAGTTCTTTACTTGCTCTACAAGATCAGGCGGCAAAAATTGCCCGCATAGCCGTTCTACAGCCGCAACCCCTTGATTCGGGTCTCCGATAGAGCTATTTAACGCCTTTGCCCCTTGAGCCAGTTGTCTTGCCGCCGGATTTTTTGCTAGTATCATTGGGAGTGCTCCCAGACACATCTTTGCCACGTTTCCCAAGTTCATTGTTTTTTACCGCCTCCGTCAACATTTTTTTAAGCTCTTCTACTTCTGCTAATATGTTTCCAATCCTATCCGGCTCAGCTTTTTCCCCTTCTGTTTCTGCGCTGCCAGATTTTATATATGTTGCAAATTCTGCTTTTGCCTGCGCGACATTAAAACGCTTCACAAATACGGTTTTTTCGTCCTTTGTGACAAAAAACATGAGCCGTCCAGTCATGTCTAGTTTTTGATCTTGCGCTTGCTCCTCAGTTTCGACCATCATAACGCTTGTCGCTGATCCTGCCGATGTTTGCGGGGTCTGTTGTGCTATTGGTGTCTGTGCAACTGATTGACCACGCATTAAATCCTCCATCGCTTTCAATCTATCCTCATAGCTTGCGCCAGTAGGTTGCATGTTGGCATATGGGTTTTGGAATTGCTGATATGGGTTAAAGTACGACATTTAGCACCCCTCCGCGTTCAACAAGTCTTTTAATTCGTCTACAAAAATGTCATGGTACACGCTCGGTACAAATTCCCGATAGCAACCTGTTTGTCCACTGTTCAAATACCTTTTCAACGCGGCTTTGTCCCCCGCCGTCAATTGGGATAACAGCGTCACCGCTTTTTCTCGTATATCAATCATAAAAAATACCCCCTGCATACTTAATAGTATACAGGGGGTTCACGCTTTCGGCCTGCTTATATCATGGCCTTTTTATTCTGTTTTTATGCCACAAAACTTCAAAACTTAAATGTTCGTGCGCCGCCGCGCCTGCATATCCCAATCACTGGAGGCAATATGCCCTGCGAAAGTTTTGTTGGTTTAAAGTCTTTTGTCCTTCCGCATCTGCACCTAACTATCTTTAGTGGATAAACGCGCCCGCACTTGCATGTCCAACAACTATTGCTCACTCTGCATTCACCATCCCGAATTTCTCAGCAAGCTCAAGGATCGGAAGCGCGGAAATCTCTTTGCAGAAACAATCCCCGCATTGCACTGTCTTACCGTCATCGCATGTCAGAAACACCTCCACCTCATCTTGTTCCCTCACATATCCGCAGTCTTTGCATTTCATCATTCCGCTTGTCCTCCCTTTTTTGTTCTAATTGTCTCTATCAGTTCTCTTCGATCTATCTTTCTTTGTAATGCTTCTTTTTCAGATCTACCCATGCGCTTTATCAATCTCTGTTTTCGTTTCCGCTTATCAAGATATTTCTCTAGCGCACATCCGATCACGCCGAACAGCGCAAGGCTTCCGAATAATACTATGAATGTGTACATTTTACCGTTCCCTTTCTGCATTAGAATAGCTCTTCTAGCCCTAGTGAATATATGCTGTCTCGCGCCCCGTACAGCTCCATTTCAATCCGAGCTTCTCTTGCTCTATCACGCTGATCTTCCAGCGCGATCAAGCCCATTCTGTCTCGCCGTTGCTCCAATGTTAGTTTTTCTTCCTTCGCGTCTTGCCTCTTGCGGTGTTCGGTCGCGAATTTCATTGTAGGTGTGTTCATTGTGATCTCCCCTCTACATCATCCCCATCGCTTTTGCTTTCATCATTCCTAGCCCGTGTATTCTGTTTAGCCTTTCGCATTCTTTTTCAGCGAGTGGTTGTGTTCTGTAGGATTTACTAGACTTAATGTCCCAAAAATACACGGCGAACTCCCCATTGATCTCTTTTACTACATAACGTAAGTTCATTGTTGTGCACCTCCCTTTTCTTTATCTGTCTTTAGTGTGACATACTTGTACAAGTATGTCAAGCGGTTTTTTAAAGTTTTTTGAAATGTTTTTCAAGCAGTCGGCAGACTAGTTTATTAAACGCCTGCGGGTTATTTTTTTTAAACACCTTGATCGCTCTCTCTAGCTCTGATCCCTTCACTGTGTTAAATCTATGCTGCGTGTAATTTTTTTTGTTCCAACGATTTTTCACTTCTGCGCTTGTATGTGTTTTTTGTTTTGTCACCTTCTTCTCTCCACTTCTTATATTTAATGTATATGGCGGTGGGTTAGTCCGCCATATATATGCCCCTACTCCGCGCCTTCCTCCTCACCTTCTTTATGTAGCACTGTGAATATGCACTCTAGGGATTCTGCTATTCGGCGTAGCTCGCGGATGATATCTTGCTCCATTCGGTCACCTCACTTTTCTTTATCTGTCTTTAGTGTGACATACTTGTACAAGTATGTCAAGCGGTTTTTTAAAGTTTTTTGAAACAAAAATGCCCCCTGCCTAAATTGGCAGGGGGCATAGTCTATCTATTCACTTTCCGTAACACATGGTATCTCTGGTTGTCATTGCAATTATTCATCATCACTCGATCACCGACTTGTAACGCACCATCTGTCTGCTGGTGCGTTTCTGAAAATACCGTCCCGGCTGGTATCGTCACCGTGTGTGTGTGTAGTGGGAAGCCATCCGCCGCAGTCTGTACTGTTATTGGAGACCGCAGTGTAACCATGTTCTCAAATCTCTGATTTTCACATAGCGGCGACGTGTATACCGCGTCACCGCGCAACACCATTCCACTATCCAGCCTGATCTCTAGCGGTTCTGTGCTCGTCACTGTCCCAAATAGTATTCGTGTGTTTGTTGCCTTTGCACAATCTTTCGCTACATTTTTTATATCATCTATTACTTTCGAAAAATAGTTTTGCCCCACGCTATATTGACCCCCACAATCTCAATTCCGCTTTTTTTCGCGCGTCAATCGCGTCATCTTTGTTTAAAAAACGGCCTATGAAGTATTTTTTGTTGTACGCCTTTATGGCAACTTCCCATTTTGCTCTTTTCTCGTTCCACCATACGCCCGGGTATCCGCTTGTGTTTCGCTTGCTAATATTTAGGTTTCTATTTTGTTCAAAGTAATCTGCCCATCGGCAGTTTGATGGCGTATAGTCCCCGTTTTTGTCTGGGAATCTATCAATTGTCAAGTTATCAGCGTACCCGTTTTCTTCTGCCCATTGCTTGAATGTTTCATATTTTTTCCAAGATTCATCAACCTTAATATTTCTATCCCCGTAAATATAATACTTCGGGTTTTTGGGGTTTCCGCAACGCTGGGTCATTTGTTTCCATATCCGATACAACCGCGACTTGCTGTCTCCGTGTTTCGTTTTCCAGCCTGCTTCATGTTGTCTTTTCGCTCGGACAGATGATTGTTCGCGCGAGTAGCACCCACAGCTCTTTGTGTGACCGTTTCGAAGATTGTGAGCTATTACAACTTTCTTTGTACCACAATCACACAAACAAACCCATGATGATCTTTTCTTGTCATCTTGCGACATTGTTACAACTTGTAACCTCCCGAACCTTTCCCCCGTCAAGTCTACAGTTCTTCCCATAAAAAAACAACCTCCTACCCTAAATTATACAGGTGCGAGGGAGCGGGTTAAACTCCCTCCGGGCTTGCAATCCCGCCTGTATGCATATTGTACACGCGCCCCCATTGTCTGTCAAGGATTAATTATAGCAAAAGCTCCATGTCGCAAACGTGTGTTTCTGGAGTATAAATATGACTGATTTCCTCTATCCAAATATTATGGTCTATATTTGCGTTATCTAATTGCGCTCGGATTCCATCCCCCGCTTGCAGTCCGTTTATGCCTATCGCCGTTAGCTTTAATGTTCTCCGCGACCGATTCAACGCCCGGAGGTGTAACATAGCCTTTTCTCGTATACCACCATCCGTCATGTCCGCGTCGGCTTCTACCACTAGTTGCTTGTGCCCCCATCGGCGTATATTATCGCTGTCATATACTTGCCAAACGTCCCGCGTTCCCAGTTCTTCGTCGTCTCTTATAACGCGGATTACATTATATGTCTGGTTATTTATCGTCACCCCATAGGTATAGGTATCTACAAAGCTTTCGTCCCCTAAAATGAGCGGTTTCCGCAACGCTAACAGTGATCTAAACTCTAGCGTCCCTAAATTGTCACGGATCATGAATTGCTGATTTTGAGCGATGTGTGCCGCCCCTAGCGTCTCTAACAACATGCTATATAAAGATTCGTTGATAAAGTAGTATCTATCCAGTGTAACCGCGTCCGCTTCGCGCACAACGCCACGCAACCCGCGATCTGCAAATCTGGTAGTTATTGATGTGAAGAATTGGCTTGCGGTCATATCCTCGCGCGCGATACTCTCATGTGCCTTTAACAGAATTAGGCTATCATACGCCAAGAGCGTATACCCAGTCCGCGTGCCGTCATTTGCTTGTTCAATTTCCTGCACTCGACCGTAGAAGTAGTCCGTACCGTTCACCCCGAACGTAACAAAGCTACCCGCCGGAATCCTGAAATCTCTATTTTGGGGTTCTTGCGCTAGTAGAACCTCAAGTGTTCCAGGCTGTGACGCAAGCCGCGTTGTCGTCCATGTAACTTGCTCGACAAGCTCCCCTGCGTTCCACACGCGCCCCGTCTCGCTATCTTGTATTATTAGACTAAATGTATTCTTACTATGGTCTAAAATGTTGTGTGGCACGATGTATCACCTCTATAGCCACGCAGGCGGGATAATAAATACTTGACCCGGAAATATTAAATTCGGGTTTCTGCTCCTAGAGTGTATCTCGGCCTTATTCTCTGGCATGTTGTACAGTTCAGGCCATCTATTTCCATAGTTTCTACCTAGGAATTGTTGCGTAATCCCCCAAAGAGAATCGCCACTAACTACGGTGTGCGTTCGCGGTGGAGCGGGGCGTTCTTCTTCCCGTGGCGGCTCTGGCGCGGGTTCTTCCGGCGGCGTGATTTCCTTCACACCATGTGGCTTAAATTCTACGAGTTGCAGTGAAAAGTGGATATCGTTGTCCTCTCCACTGATTACCTCTCTATTCAAGTATTCACATAAAACAAGCTCATTTGTGACGTACGTCTGAATATCAGATTCAATTACGAGCCGCGCGGGTTCTCTGCTTTTTTGCCACGCTTCAAGCCAATCATAGTATTGTCTTGCAGTTAGGCCGCGTAAAATTCTTATTTGCCCCGCCTGCTCAACTTCTCTAGGAGGCACACCCACAGGGACAAACCGCTTCGACACTCTTCCCCCGATGATGGTCGGTGCTCTGTCGGCGACATCCCGGAATACGTTATCAAACCTATTTAGCCATTGTTGCCAAAATTGCGATTCAACTCCTACACGTAGCAAGCCTTGGAAGGCAGGTTTTGAATGTAATCCCTTCCCTAAAATTGGCACTTCATGCGCTTCGCTTTCGCGCTCAAAATTTAAGTTTTCCACAAGTTCAGGTATTACAATCGTTTCACCGTTCCATGTAAGCCTTATAAATACTGTGCGTCTCATTGCACATCACCTACTTCAAACCCAATATCAACGGCCTCTACTGGTTCAATTTCTGGCAACAGATCATCTTCATATACTGCTACATTGAAAAATGTGTGTAAAACTCCCGCCTCTTTGTTCATTCTTCTGTTCGTGGTTTGCACTAGTCCATCCCACATTTCTAAATATTGTAAAACACGCTCTAACTTCAAGTCAATCGTGTCAAGCTCTTCATTTAGCTTCGGTATTTGTTCGCGGTCAAATGGGTCAATGGAAATATAAAAACGCACTGATATAAAATATTCGTAATGGAACCGTTCTGTGTGCCCCATGCGTTCGCGCCCAGTTGTCAGACGATCAAGCGCCTCGATAAACACATAGGGGAATTGTTCGCGGTTCGGTCGGTCGCTTGCCCCTGCTACCGCTCCCGTTACCGTATCAACGCCGCCGATTTCAGTAAACACATTAAGCGGAAGCGTTACAGGCCGGAATCCGCCCGTCGCCCACGGTCGCATTATTTGTACGTCAGGAATCCACTTTCTGATCGCGTCTTCTACGGCCTGCACAACGCCAGTGCTTGTAAGTTCGTGCATATTCCCTCCTCGCCGCTTTACTCGAACAGTTCAGCGATCTTCTCCTGATATCTTCCTTCCCGGCCTTCTTTTGCTTGGTTCTCTGACTTTTCCCAAAAATACTGCGGTGCTTGGTGCACCGTTCCAGAGTTCACAAATTTTGCATAGTGCGCGGTATTTTTCCAGTCTTGTTCTGTCTGTGTCCCAGATTGCCGGACTTCCCCCGCTTTATATGATTCCGCCAAATGCCCGGTGTCCTTTGGCGTTTTTTGCACTGCAATTTGTTTGAAGTGTTCAAACTCATCATTTATAAACTCGCTGTTTATCTCTGGGATTTCCCCAATCGCATTTTGTAGCATTTCTGCAAAATCTTCGAGCCCAGACAGATCAACTTTTATACCCATCTAATCATCAGTCCAATCGTAGAATTGTGTCGCTGTCGCGCCGCGCTCGGTAGATGTCGGTTCGACTTCTATTGCTTGCATTGTAAAAGCGTCCCCGGCGCGGGTCACTGTGCGAATCTCTGCATAGAACTCTTGCGGGAATACCTTGACCCTCGTTCCCGCCCTAAACTGGATCGCGCCGCGCGTCTCTTGGTGTATAATGCTTGCATTTTGGTTCAACGGCGGGATTGATATAGATATGGTCATCGTTCCGTTTTCTTCGCCGATCCAGTCAAAATCAATACGCCTGTACCAATGCGCAAGGTTCCCAGTTGTTACCAGCGTTCCGTCCGATTGCCGGAATCTACTGTTTGCAAACGGCCTTAAATACACAGGGGTCGCTACGCGGTCGTACACAAATGAAACTGAGTATTCCGGGTCTGTCGGCGTGAACGTGATCGAATCTATGTTGTACGTTTCGCCGCGCCACTCCGTGCGGGTAAAAATCCAGCCATGTATTTCTAGTGCCTCAATTGTTACTTCTTTGCCGACTAGATGTTTTGTCACAATGGCGGCGCGGATGGGGTTGCCCACGTCATCTGCAAAATTGATTGTTATCTCGCTATACTCGCCCTCGTCCGGCTCGTCCGGGAGTGGGGGAGGAGTTACATCATCTATAATATTGTCACGCGCCAACGCGCTCATGTCCATAAAAAGACGCTTTCTGCTATTTGTCGTATAAGGGTCACCAGCTACCCCGCGCCATGCGTCTGTTATCTGTCCACGCTCGTCTACCCGCTTTATGATGAGGATATCCCCATTCCTTACGTCCGTTTCAATTGGCATGTTGATTGATAAAGACATAATGACAGGGACGCTAGACACCGCTTGCGGATCAGGGTTATCTATGTTTCGCCGCGCCGCGTGAACCACAATATTGCTGTACACCTCTCTGATCGTCGCGCCAACTTGCCGCCGAACATCCATGTATGAGGTAGACATTCTATCTTGGAGATTCGCGCCAAACCGCTCAAGCCGCTTTTTTCTGGCCTGCTGTGCTCTATTCATCCCCGCCATGTTGCGCCCTCCATTTTTGCAACCACCCGGAGCGGTGTATTTTATCGAGCATTTCCGCATGGTGTCTCAAAATAAGGCTTTCACTAACATTTAATGCTTCTGATATATCTAAAACGCGCAATCGCTGTCCGCGTCTATATCGCTTTAGCACTTCATTATCTGGGTAATCTTCTGGCTGGTACCCTTTATACATGAGATTCATGATATCGACCATAACATCAGTTAAGCACGCGTCCCCAAGATGTGAAAAATCCTTTTTTGTTGATTTTTTAAGCGCACTTTTAATTGTTTTTCTGTTCAATCTTTCACCTCTTTGCGTATAAAGTGCGGGGAATGCTCAGTGTCCGTTATTTTGGACACTGTTTTTTTGTGCAATTGCGAGAATGTCAAAAATCTAGCACAAAACTGTCATTTTAGTATTTACAACATCGGTCTATATGATGTAAGATGTAAATCCATATACTAACTGGGATTTGCAAATCGTCCAGTATAAAAACGATAAGGTTTGGTTGAGCCGCCGCAATGCGTCAACTCGTGCCGCTGCATGTGCGGGGCTCGTCAACTGTGGTTTGTCGGTTCGCCACGCCAAAAGAGCAAATTTGCTATGCCCTGTTGGTCAAAAATCAGAGGTGGATGTGCGGGGGCGTAGCCCCGGCTTTTTATCAAGATCAATGCGGTTGGGCGTACTACCGCGATAAGTTGATTTTGGACTGTAGACGCTCGGGACGGCTCCGAAGCGATGACACAGGTGAGCCCTTTCTTGGGCTTACCTATTTCGCTGGAACTCACCAAAACGATAACTAAAAAGCACTCTCTAATCAGCCTCAGCAGTAGAGAGAAAAAACTATAAATAGGGGGTATCTTTGTGCTCAAGGTCGGCGCGGCTTGGAAGAAGCAGGGAAAGAGCAATTCGTATATATCAATTTCTCTTGATAGGGAGAATATAAACTGGCTCGACCCAACAAAGAAAAATATACATCTAGTAATGATGACAAATAAATACAAAATTGAAGGTTCAAACGCGCCTGATTACAATCTGTTTATCACCGATTCCACCACAGACATACAGCCGGAGAAGCACCCGAAGCAAAAGATAAAATGTGAATCGGCACAGGCAAAGCGAAAAAAGCGACATTCTGGTGGCGATTCTCCGCCGTGGGATGATTAAATGTGGATAACTATGTGAAAATGTGAGAAAGTTATCCACATTATGTTGTTTCTATCGCGAGCCGCGATTTACGTTGACACGAAATCTCGCTTGACCGTTTCGGGGGCGAAATCCCCGCCGCCGCGTTGTTGTGATCCTTACAGATTGACTAGCAGACATTTTAGCCATTAATCATCACCTTGCGTCGGTATTATGACGACATTTACATCAGACGGACTACCACCATCGCCTTTCCAATCTAGGTTTTGTTCAATTTCAATCTCGTGCGTGATATCATCAACTTGCTCAACATTATTAAAAAACCAAACTAAACCACCGAGCATAAGCACAAATTGCAAGAAGACCGCCGCGATCAGCGTAAAGATAATCGTTATTTGCCTATGTGCCTTCTTATCTGCCTTGTCCTGCATACGGTTCATCATGGATACTAGCAACGCGCTAAACGCGCCGTCATCTTCCGAAAGCTTCCGCATAGCATTTTCAGTATCATGCATTTCCATTGTGTCACCCCTCTGTTATTCACACGGCAACATGCCGTCTAGCTGTGCCTGTAGCGTCGCAATGTCTATGAGTATGCCTTGAACAGTATCGCCGTTCATGCTATTCACTTTGACCTCAAGGCGCAGAAGGCGATTTGCAATTGATCGTACATACTCTACATTTTCATCATGGGCTTCTTCCATCCGATAATTTTGACGCTCAATGTTCTCTAGCCGATTTTCTATGTTTGACAATTGACCACTAAAAAGGATGTACGCCCCGACTGGGACAGCAATAAAAATCCCAATTGTTTTCAAGATGGAGAACATCTTTTCAATGCCCTCCATCTTTTTCATATCAAACACCGTTACTTATTCCTTTTGCTGGCTCTATAAGCCATCAATGTTGTTTGCCATCGCGGAGCAACCGCGCTACGATTTGAGCCATCTGAAATCCCAGCTCTTACAGCTTCATCGAACTCTTTCTCTGCCGCACCTGTCGGATTTGGGTGTCTGAGTGCAAACGCAAGCAAGTTGGCTACCTCTGTAGCCGTTACGTTTTCAAGACCTTGTATTTTTCTAAGCTCATTAACAATTGCCATGTCTTCGTCCTCCTCTGGTTGTGTTGGTGGGGGTGGAATAAATCCCGGAAATCCGCCGGGTGTATTTACTACAATGCCATTCGCATTTTGTGTCCATCGCGACCGAACGCGGCGGGTATCTACATGGGTAAAATTTGACCGCAAATACAGCCCAATCCCCCCCGCTCCGAGCCATTCCGCATATTGCGCGATAGCTCGCGGTGTTATTCCGCGCACCGTGATATCTGCCGCCGTCCCTAAAACGTGCTGGCTATTACTTGCACCACCTACGGCGGCATTGTGTCTCGGGCTTCGATAGCCGCTTGTGATTGAAACAGGAACGCCGAAATGATCTCGTATGGTCTGCAACATTCTAACAAGGTTGTCGCAAATCAAGATTTTATCAGACCCATCGCGGCTTGCAAACTCACGAACTCTAAAATTCGGGGAAAGCTGTTTGTCACCGTCTCTGCGCAACGAATATGTTTTAACTGCCGGAGTGTTAAAGCTCATAATCAATCTCCTCCAAGGTATTTTCTCGCGCCCTGGTACCCGGAATAACCAGCAACTACGCTACTATACAGTCCGCTTGCGCTAAGCCCAAGCATAATCCCATGGAGGATCACAAGCCCGACTGAAAGCTCATGATCTACCACAAATGCTAGGATAATTCCAGCGACTACGCCAAAAGCGCACGACAAAAACGGAAGCCATACTCTTGCTTTTTGGTCTTCAAACACTGGGATCATCTTGATAATCTGAATTAATCCTGTAATTACTGGGATCACTAACAACGTTTCCGCTACATCAAACATGTTTTTACCTCCAAATTTTTCTACGTTACCGCAGTCCAAGCAAACACGCCCGGCTCCCAAATGTTGTTATCTAAATCAGATGTCCACCGCGACCCATTGTGCGTGACTTGTGCACCAAGTGGATATGCGTCATGTGCACCTAGTGGCTGCGACCACTCAGGCCACTCGTCACCGGGATTGCCGATTCGCGTCCACATGGACGGTGTTTCACTGGGACGAGTGGCCTGCCCAGACCCTACGTCGTGGATAGAGCGAAATAGTGCTCCGTCATCGAATACAATGGAACCTCTATGGCCTGTCCAGTTTTCGTCCCACACACAGAACAGGTCTGCGTTTTCTGTGATAGTTGTGTCGTCGACCATTTCAGACTGTGCTAGTGCGACGAAAGCGGTCAACCCGACAGCTTGCAGCTGCCGCTCAGCTTTTCGCGACTTTCGTGCTTCGATGAGACTGGTCTCAATATGATTAATGCCCATTACCCAAATGCCCCCTGTATAGATTGAATATATCCGGGCGTATTGCTAGCCCCACGCCCAAAATCAACGGACACATTAACACCCCAATTCGTAGCGGTTTTTGTTGTGTTCGAAAATATATAGTTGATCCCACTAACGACGGCATCGGTAGCATTTTCCCATGTTGGAAGCGCATCATTTCCATTGTTGCAAACAAATACACTCAATTCTGCATCGATTAGTTGACCAATTATTGACAGCCGTATTACCTCTGGTCTATCGTCTGCGGGAAGCGCATTAGATAGAGATATCCAGCCACTGTGAACGATTTTAGTAAAGGTTATATTGACAGGCGTAGCATCTTGGGCGCCGACAGTATTATTAGTGGTCGCCTCGATGGTGAGTGTGCGCTCCCCGTTTAAAATCGTCATGAACTCTAGGGGGTCACCCAGAGCTTGGAAGCTCTGGGTGACCCCTAATGTCACCGCATATCTCCTCGTGATAGCACCATCTAGGCGCTCAGTGACGGTTACCGTATCGCCTGCCACACCTGTAACGGTGTACCCTACATTTCTAGGAGCAAACACATTTCCGAGGTTGATATCCCCAGAGTAATTGATTGTCGGCGCAGGGTTCGGGACAATCTCCCCGCTTGGCATTACAGCAATGGCGGAGGGGAGCGTGAATGCCGGACGAAGCCCCGCCGTTTGCGTAACTGGCGCACCAAAGAGTGTTCCATTTGCCTGTACAGTAGCCGCGCGGGTATTCGCCGGGGCGCCTAGAAACGATGATCGTGTCCATTGACGACTATTTGCAGAATTTCCAACGGGGCGCAACTGTGCTGCGATCGGAACAGCAGAACCTTCGATGCCTACTGCGCTATCAGACAATCCGAACTCTGTAGCTGACAATAAAAAGGCGCGTCGCTGTAGGAGCAGATTAGTCCAAGGGGGTAACGTTGGGTGACTGTGCCCTACAACCGATGTTATACCAACCGCAGAAATATGGGGCTGCAAATTCTGCTGAAGCGTTAGGACGTACGTCTGATCAAGCCAACTGCCAGCATTGCTCGTAGAGTAATTGTTTTGGAGATTAGCAGTGTTGAATACGTGAGGGGTTAAATGATCACGCCGTACGAGCAGTGTACGACCACTTCCAGCTGTCGGGTAGTCGTGCTGTGCAACGAAAAAATCCTGCAACACGTTATTTTCTAACACCATGACAAATTGACCCGGAGCAAAGTTAGATAATCTCTGCATTAAAATTCAATCCTCCCTTGACCTCTATTCCAAACGCCGGACACCTCAAGACCATCTAACGTCTCAAACGTTATTGAAAATAGGTTTGTGCTTATTCCAGTTAGTGCCATCTCGAGGTTATGTACACGACTTGCAAGCGAGGTCAGTTGACCTATCAGATATCCGTGTGCAGCGAGGTTGACATCGTGTGCGTGGATATCATCAAAAATACGCTGATCTGTCTGTGCCTTGGTATAATGCTCTGTATCCAAACGGTAAGTAATGTCAACGGAAAAATCATGTAGATTGCGACTAACATAATCTACATTGTTCATAATCTGCGACATGCGCGGGTTCATGATCTGGGTTGCGTCTACCGGGTCAACTAGATCAAGAATTTCGTTCATTTGAGGATTATATGTGTGGTCTGGATTTATGATTAGCGGATTTCGGACAATTGTACTTGGAGCAATTGCACCGAGCAACTCGCCAAATTCTGAGTAGGAAAAAAACCTAATTGCGTTTCCATCAATAACTTCTCCATAGACAGAATTTCCATCCTTGTCATGCCCAATCAAAACACCTGTCGGTGTTGTTGCTTCAATGATCGTTTCATCAGATTTTTTCTTTGACTTTTTAGCCACAGGGGATACCTCCGTAGAATTTGTCTTCAAAAATAAACTCCATGATTGAGCCAAAATCTTTTGCTTTGTCATAGAAATTAAGTATCGCATGTATGTTCCCGACGGAATCCACAAGTGCCGCTTCATTGATTTGCTCTCCACCCAAATCATTAACGGGGATAGTGACGGAGTGACGGGCTATAGTTTGAGGCGACCCGGGGAATGTGACAGTCGTTGGATATCGTCCCAACTCGTTATTTAAAGCAATTTGAGCTTCTGACGGTTGTGTTGGGATTCTGTCCCCATCAACACCGCCGTTTCCAAATGCAACATGCGTGATCGGAAGAGGTGACACCAATTGAGACCCTCCCATAAGTTGTGCGAGGTGGACGCGCCGAAAAATGGTGATGACGCTATTAGGCGACGCTTGATTAGACCCGCCCACTGACATTGCTATAATGTTTTGATTTGAAGTTCCCGCCATCGCTTATAGTGCCTCCGTTTCTTTCTCCGACCAATAATGACCACTTCCCCACAAGTCCCCAGTCCCCCAAATCTTGCGACGAACAATTAAACCACTCAACGCATTGCCCGTTGCAAATCGCATTGGGGCGACCCGATCAAAAGCTTCGATAACTAGGTTGGCTGGTACAACGCGACGAAGCCAAAGGAGCGTCTCGCGCACAACTCGACGCTGGAAGAACGTTTCTGCATTTTCTGTTGCAGGAATTTGATAGGCGAGTGTCAAAACAAGCCGTTCCCAGTCAACTTCGGCAGAAATAGAATCATCGTTAGTTCGGTCGAACAACGTCTGCTGTAACCACCGCTCGGTAAATGGTGTCTGTAATCGCTTCGCTTCTAAGATTCGATCTCGCCGATCTTCAAGCGAATCAAGCTGCAAATCTGGTGTTATGCCATAAACTTGTTCCCAGTTCGATATCCCCACTTCGTCAGCAAGTGTTGCGCGGACATTTTCAATCGCTTGCATGATTGTGTCATCCAAACTGTCAAGCTCGGACTGGCTGACGCGCCAAACATTTTGTGCCTCGCGATTATCCCCGTAGAGTTTTACGTTTATATTGTCAAGGATTTTCGCCATCGCACATTGCACCGCCTTTGTAATAATTTTCAATGACCGTTTTTGCTTCTTCAAACCCCTGACACACAAACGTCGCATACCCTAGATTTGCAAGAGATTGAAGGATATCATATTGCACCCTTGACAGACGGGATAAGTTGCCAGATCGCTTCATTTCTATGAAAAGGCCATAATATCTGCCGCGCGGAACAGGGAGAAAGATATCTGGTATACCAGCTTTTACACCCTCACGCTTCAACCGCGCTCCTTCTGATTTAGACCGTGCCCCGCCGTTTGGAACATGAAACATCAATTCGAGGCCGGGATATTTTCGTTTGTGAATTCCAGCCCACTCAAACAGCGTTATTTGTTCTTCGCTTTCAGTTTTTTGAGGTTTAGTTATCAGCCTGCTTTTTCCCACTTTGTTCACCAAAAAAATAACCAAACACACCAAAGGCAATTACCTTGAATATGTCCGTATAATCACCATTAGAAACGGCCATCCATGACAATGCCACAGCGAATCCGAGAACCACTAAGCACTTTGTAGCGGTTATAAGAACATCACACTTTTTCATCCCTTCATCCTTTCTATATGTCAAGCAATAGCTATTTCATCTAATCAGAGCCCAGTTGGTTCTTGATCGTTTTTAAAACTACATCCATGCCATCCGGCGCGATCTTTGTGTCTGGGTCATAAAATGCAAGCAACGCAAGTTCTGTGAGCGAGTGATTCCGCTCATCCCCGGCAATCTCACGGATTGCAGAGATGTGATCTCTTGGCGCACCGAGTTCTTCCATGAGCTCCGCAAGTTCAATGTAGCCGCGCTGTGCAGTTAGCTCATCACTGCAATTTTCAGCGAGAGCGGCTGCTATTTTCGCCCTGTTCTCTCTAATCATGTTGATTCCTCCGATTTCGCACTAATAAGATCGTCAAATTCGTTCCATTTAACATCAGTAGAGTTCAAAGACCTTGTGCCGCGAGATGGCAGCTGATCATTAAACACCAAGGTTTCCCCGGGGAGCAAGTCGTAGTATAAGCATGTCTCAATGTTCTCGCCCGTCTCGTGGTAGTCATATATCGGCGCATAATCAATTAATGCCTGTTGAACACGCTGGACATTAACGCCTTTCGTGTCATAATCGTCTAAACAATGATATGCGGTATCAACGGCATACTGTATTTCTCTATCAGTGCAATCATGCTGTTTGCAAAGTTCGGTTATTGCTTTGATGTTTTGCTCTGATGTGTCAACTTCTTCTAAAACAGGATCAAATCTCACGAGTACAAACTCTTTTGGAGTACCATCTGCTCCCATAACAACAGCTTCTCTAACCATCGTGCACCTCCATTAAACAAGTGAATATGAGACAGACACCGCCGTCCACGTAGAGGACGCGGTTGCAGATGTTGCAACAACGTTTCCATTTGTTTCAACCCGACCAAAGACATTTTGACTTGCAGATGTTTGGAAAACAAACGAGGTCGCAACAGTTGGCCTCATTCCGACTGGTAACACCATCATGACTGTACCAGCCGCCAATGTTCCAGCTGCATGGGTGCGGTTAAAGGTCAATGTGCATTGATTCCCAATGCGGCGGACGTTCCAACCGTCAGACCCGCCAGTCGCAAGGGTTCCTGAAAACGCGGTGCCTGTGCCAACAAGTGCCTCCGTGGTTGGTTGCCAATCAAGAAAAGATGTCACGGGTGCGGCTGTTCGTGTCCGCGTCCATCTCTCGCTAGTTGGCGGAGCGGCGGAGCGGCGGAGAGATACATCCTGATCGATCATGCTAGATGGAAGTTGCTTGACATCTGCATTGCGGATCAGGCTACCAGTAAGCAGCGATGGTGGAGAGTTAGCAATTACAGCGGTTGCGTTGAGCTGGTGTGTTCCGGGTAGAATCGCATTCCCTGTGTTGAAATCCGTTATATGTCCTGCTGCGTTTGCCGATGTTAATATCGTTCGAATCGTCCCGCGGGCGACGCTCTGGGTATCCACGAATCCAACAACATTATTATTGATGGTCACTGGGTACATGCCGAAATTGCCAGAGCGATTAGGTTGAAATGTTTGATTGATTACGCCTACCGGGAACTCGCCACCGAGAGACCAAGCCCATGCTGTTGCATTCCATTCCTCATCCCAATCCGCCTCTTCAGCCCAAAACATCAAAATCCATTCCGCCCCAAAGTAGGCAGTAGGTATAGTTAATTTTACGCAGACAACGCCCATCTCTAAACTTAGCGTAGAGATATCTAGTATGCCGCTTCTGTTCCGCAAATTTGGAATGTTCAGAGGTGATGTAGATGATATGGGATAAGTTGCTGATCCACGCACAACATAGCGGCCGGGTTGCATTTCCGGGTTGTTCAGTATGTTTGTTACATCCCATATATTGTTTATAACGAAATCTGGATTGTCGAGATCAAGTGTTGTGCTATCTCCCGGCTCGCCGCGCTCGCCCTGCACTCCCGGCTCGCCGCGCTCGCCCTGCACTCCCGGCTCGCCGCGCTCGCCCTGCACTCCCGGCTCGCCGCGCTCGCC
>Ga0131853_10007070_pt1 | contig 20279 bp, 11 predicted proteins | sample TergutLab28metaG_FD_92764 | JGI IMG/M metagenome (GOLD analysis project Ga0131853, IMG submission 92764) | Labiotermes labralis P1 segment gut microbial communities from Petit-Saut dam, French Guiana - Lab288 P1 (version 2) (version 2) | ecosystem: Host-associated > Arthropoda: Insects >...
ACTGGATAAACATAACCTCTACATGACATAACATGTTTATAGTAAGTAATACACAGTAATCACACCCGAAAAATTCACACATAAATTTTACTACTATTTGCTCATATTTATAGAATTGTATTTAATAATTTTAGACCACTCACTTGTTTCAGTGTGATGATACTAGAGGCTGTGTAATGCAATTTTGACCTCCTGATGATGAGCACATGTGCTCGAAACATGTAGAGGCATGAAATAAATTTATTGTAAAACAAAAATTTTGTGCATCAAGTTGGATAATTACTGAGATAAATATACTGAGATGCACGGTCAGCAAAACGTCAAAATAAGTAATTACAGTTGAGACCCCATCAAACCGATTTCAATTCAGTTCTTTTTTTTTCCTGGCTTTCAAGGAGCCTCAGAGTCATTACTGTCTTTACAATTGCCAATTACTACGGTCTGTAATAATACAGATGAACCCAATCTGCTTCCTCAAAACCTATAACGTTAGAAACCGTTTTATTAATATCATCCAATGCAAACTAGACTTACCCTTAAGATCATTTGCCGTAAAATTTGAAAATGAAAACTTTCTATACATTTCTCACCTCTATCATGTGTGTTACGAATGTATCCGAATTGTTTCTTGTTATGCTTTTTACTGTAGAACTAGTCATGATTTAGAAGGTACAGTCTTCCTATTCTCGAACACTGTCAATCATATCTTCTCTGTGGACTATAAACCATGTTTCTCACTCAATCAGTAGCCTATTGATCATTTGGAACGACATGAATGAGCGGCGTTTTTCCGTTTACATGTCAGTAACAAATGGACTGTTGTAAGTTTACATACCAGTAACCGATGGACTGTACTGATATAATCTTTACTTTTTATTCTCTATCCATCATCTATGGTTGTAACGAAGAAATACATTTAGGCAGCCGGCTCTGTCTCCACCAGCAGGCAAGGATTGTGACAAAGAATAACTCTATCTAGTAGGTCCATAATAGTAGGTATTTTTCTTGCCTGTAGACGGAAGCAAAACCGGATTCCGAAACGTTGAGCTTTATTAAAAATTTGAAAGTGGACTAAGTTCAAAAAATGAGAATTAATTAATGGGGCATATACTGTCATCAGAGCCCCGTAGATGTGAAATGCAGAAACATTTCTTTAGACCTACCTATCAACAACTTATCGACTATTGTAAATTTACATGTCAATTACAGATAAGCCACTTTTGCTTTACACGTCAGTAAGAGAAGGAATATTGCAAAATTTATGTCTACAGTTAAAGGTCATTAAAATTTATATATGTCAATAATTAATGAAACATTTTAACTTTATATACCAGCTTCTGATGGACCATTTGTTACGCGGTAAAAACGGGCGGACCACTGTGATTTCACGTGCCAGGAAATTTTAATTGTATTTGTCAGTAAAAGGTAAAGCACAGCATAAGCTCCAATATTCTATTGTAATTTTCAGCGTTAACAACCTTAAAAATTTATGTGTCAATAATTGATGGATCATTACTTACATGTTAAAACTGATGGGCTACTGTCAGATTGCATGTCGGTTACTGAGGGACCACTTGCACCTACACTTAAAATTACCCTTAAACTTAACACTTACGGCGTGTTAAGGAAACAGCCCAAAGAAGAAACTGATGTTACAGAAGTTGTCGAAAGTGTAAGCCACAACATTTTTCGCTTAACGTGAAGACAGCGATAATTTTAAGGACCTTTGTAAAATTTACATCCCATAGACGCGCGATAAAATACTGTATGCTGAGTGTACAGAAATAACCTCCTGATGATGAACAATTATTTGTTCGAAACATGTAGAGGATATTTTATCTGCAATAAATTAATGAGAAACTTTGTGCATCTTGTTGGTCTCTCTCACGCATAAAGAAGGATTACATGCATTAATGTCTTAAAACCCTACATGATTTAATTTAAAAGCGATAAATTAACAGCAATCAGAATTTAAAAATATTTTCCAGTAGAAACGAAGGTTTATACGTTGAGCCAGAAACTTCTTTTTAATTAATTTCTCAGTAGATCGTAGTATATAATGTGATATGATAATTTAATTGAAATGGCGCAGCCATTACCAAATTTGACACATAAACTGGAGTTGTTCGGTTGGACCGATTAAAGACATACTTACAGGATTATTCAAAATGATTGTCGGAGTCATACACAATAAACTCAAAATGCAACCCCTTGTGGTTTCTTTCTACGGGGTTGCATCAAGGATCGGGTTTATGTTCCTCCTCTTCCCGCTAGTATCCCGAAACTGAAGGTACGATTCAGAACCGCCAGTGAAACTATCACCGCTGACATGCGGAACGAACTCGATTATCGTGTTAGTGTTTGTAGAATCACAAAGGGTTCACACATAGAGCACCTGTAAGGTATGCAACAAAAACTTGGAGTATTTTTCTATTAAATAAAAGAAACATATACTGCTATCTCAAGTGTATTATTATATGATAAGTTGTTAAAACCCCGACAATCATTTTGAATAACACTGTACTTCTTTGAATTTACGATTATCGGCCTGAAATTTGAACCCAGGACCTCGCGAACACGAAATGTAAACTAGTATGAGCCACCATACCATGACCATCATGTTAGTTGTTTTCTGAATGAACAAAACATTTCATACATCATAGAGTGTGCTGAAACGCAGCGACATTTCTTTCGCATTGTACTGTCCTCGCCCAAAACTTTTATACAGTCTTCCTGTATTTTGCAGATAATCTCTCAAACCGACTAAAATCGGAATTACATTTAAATTTCTTTAAAATAAAGCAAGTAATTCAATATGTCACTTTGGTTTCACAATAGAGCAAGTTAATGGGAAATTTTGTTTTGGCGAATTTGTCTTCACCCTCCCACGATAACTTTCCAGGAATTATTTGTGACGTAAATGGGCGGGGTGGGGTTTCATGTCGCGTCTTACCATGGTGTCATTGCCAACTGCTGTTTGATAATGTATGAGAGATTTGGGGGTAGGGTGGTACACGCGTCAAGGGACGTGCGCCAGAATAGTACGCTAAGTGTTCCTAAGATTTAACTGCATGGACGTAAATCTAAATAAGAACTAAAGTTTTATGTTAGACTTTAAAGTGGCAGAATAGTAATTCCGTGTTTATGTTTTGCATTAGGAGATCGTATAAATATTTGTTACAGCTCTAGGCTAAAAATCTTCATTTTCTTACACATATTACAGCTTTAATAAAGAGAAGATATTATTATTTCATCGATCGTCTTTCACCAGTTTACTTACATTCATGAAGAAATTAAGAGCAGATTGAAGGCAGGGAATGCTTGATATCATTCGACGCAGAATCGTTTACTTACATTTTTCTATGAAAAATATAAACCTTTAGGTGTGCAGAACTATAATTTGACCTGTTGTCTTATCTTACACATTGCGGGAGGAACATAGGTTGGAGGTATTCGAGAAGTTGGTGCTGTGGAAAAGATGGAGCCTAGAAGGACGGGGTAAGTGGAGAGTGGAGAAAGACACATAAAACCAAATACTTTCCGGTGTTCAAATCAAGAAGAATGAGATAGGCTGGGCATGTGGCACGTACGAAAGACAAAAGAGGTACAGAAAGGGTTTTGGTGGGGAAATCTGGGGAAAGAAAAATTTGGCAGATCTAAGTGGAGATGGGAGGATAATATTAAAATGGATCTTCAAGAAGTGGGATGGGAGCATGGACTGGGTAAAACTGGCTCTGGCTAGGGACAGGTGGCAGGCTCTTGTGTATGAGGTAACGAGCCTTCAGTTTCCATAAAATGAGGGGAATTTCTTAATTAGCGGAGTACTTGTTAGCTTCTCAGTAAGGTATTTGCATCATGCACTTATTTAGTTAGTCAATTTTTCGACACTTACATTTCAATTATACAGGAGAGTTACGATGTGTTCCTTGCTCATTAGGGTGATCCTAGTCTAGTTCCATGAGGGAGAAACTGTAAAAATGTTGTCTAAATCGGACACCTTTCGAGAGGCTGGTATGAAAGAAATTCTTTAACGTCATAATCCTAAATTCTACATTATTATTTATAACTATATTTTAAAAATATCGATGATTAACTATCTAGACTCCCATACACATATATTTAAAATAAAATAGGTTTCACCTTCTTCCACAATTTTGTTGATTCAAAACTTTTAAACTCCGGGAGAATGGTGAGTGCGTTAACTCTCGAGATACATGCAGAGAGGTGTGCCTGTGTTTATGCACTGCTTCAATTATGTCTGCCCTGTTTTAATCAAAATTAATTAATGTCTACTTTTGTAGAACAATGCAACTTTATTAAGTTTAATACAAATTCCTTCAGCCTTTCTTGGTCTGTTACACGAAGAGAAACAGCAAATGATGAGAGTTGGAGAATTTACTGACCGCAATTTGCTGATGTAACAAATACTTTTCGATTTTGTAATACATAAAATTTAATATTTATTGTCAAAATTTGATTTTGCAACATTCACACGTTGTCCAGATTTAAACTTGACACGCCTACGGATAGAGTAATTGACCACAAGCGTAGAGATTTCTACATTTCCTAGCCAGAACTTGTGTAGAATAAAAAAAGGCGCCCTGTTTATGCAACAGGTGAGAAAAAAATTATGATGTAAATTTCGGATTTATACTCATGTCTATAAGAGAGTCAGCATTGCAAATATATTCATCACCTTGGAGGAACAAACAAGGAGCTAAGTTTGTACATCAAACTACACCAACACATCAAAAATTCAATTTGGTCACCACAAATTTGGTCTCGACATTTCTGTAGTGTTCTACAATATGATAAGCTCACCAATACATTAATCTGAGCACTTGGCAGCATCTTTAATTATAGCATAAATGTAATGGCAGCTTAGGAAACATTCCTCGAAACGGACCAGACCTGCACACAACTTGCTATTTGTAAATTACTAAAACAACAAAAGCAATAAAACTTCAGAATGTGTCGATTTAAAGACTGTAAGCCGACTATTCTTATGGCAGTTTTTCGTGAATTTCCCAAGCCTCTCTATGCAATTATCATGAAAGTAACTCAGGCTTGGGTAATACAACTTCCTGATAAATCCTTTCCGACTCTGCATTCACGAATCCTCCTCCCTTTCCCTACTATACAGTCTGAGTTCCTGATGGGTCAAGAATGACGGGAAAATAAATAAATATTCAAATAAATATATAAAAAATGTGTCACAACAACAACCAATTCGATCCTACTAACTTGGCTGTAACTCTTTATCCTTGTGTTCGGGAGGTTCCTGATTTCAATCTCGGGTAGGGTACGGGCTACCCTGACTAACGTTGCTGTGCTTTCCCTCGGCCCCTTTCATTTAACGCCACATAATACTTCGTCAAGTTAACAACTGCCTCCTTCCCAGTTCTCAATTCATCATTTCAAAAATCATCCTGTGAACAGACGGTGTAAAATATCACAAACTGACGTCTTTTCTAAATAACGAGCAAATATACAAAGACGAAGGCGGCGGCGGCGACGACGACGACGACGACGACGACGACAACAACAACAACAACAACAACAACAACAACAACAACAACAAAGATACAACATCGACACCGCTAGAAGAGCGAATGTAAAATATTCTTTATACGTTAAGTACACCATCTCTCCGAGAACGTCTGTTCTTGAAAAGGTACATTGGTAAGAATAACTGATAAAAAGGACCAGGTATATATGGTGAAATTTTAATTTTAATTTTGTGTCATATGTTACAGCTTACGCCTTTGTAGAGAAGACGGAAGGCCCTGGTTCACAGGTGACGATGATGTGTCGAGAAAGGCAATTAATTTATAATTATTAACAAACTGCAAACTATTTCTTCCATCATCGTCAATATGAAACTTTTGTGTTGTGTAGCCTAATAACATTTTAAAACTAGGAAGTCAATTTTAAAAATTGCCATCAACTATGTCATCCCCTTTAACAGAGAAGTAATAAGATTCCTTTAATCCTCCTGCGTAATCCAGTGTTAAAAAGCCGATGGAAGAATTCTTCTCGGCATACGATAAAATTCGACCTACTCCTCCCTCCAGCAATTAATTTTGCTAACAGCAGGTACTACATTTTCTTTGACGGTATAAAATTATGCTTAATGGGCAGAGTAATGTTACGCAGAAGAGTGTGGTCAGCACAAACAGAAGAAAAAGCTCTCTTAAGGGAATTGAACTAATTAAGCAAATACAGAACTTTCAGAAGGTGTAAAAGAAATTGTCGGAGCTTTAAGGAATTAGCAGATGCTGCAGAAGCACTGACGAATATAACCTTCCTTTGAAAAGTCATTTTTTTGTGAACTGCGTTCTTCTGGGTTATTACGCAGTGAGCACTGATAATTTATTACCGACGTTTCGGGACAAACAATTGGTCCTATCTTCAAAGCAGGAGAATCCAAGAGTCGACCCTTGAAGAGGGAACGTTAGGTCGTCCTGAAACGTCGGTAATAAGTTACCACTACTTGCTGCGTAATAACCCAGAAGAACGCACGTTACACCCACTTCGCGGCGGAATCCTGAAAACACGCCAGCTTCTTGCGTTCATGAAAAAAATATTAAAATTCATCATAAAATCTGTGTCTATGACATCAAAATCCTAGAGAAATTACACTGTACTTGTTCCTTAATCCTTAGTGATATTTTCGAACCAAAAATTTTGAACCTGATTTCATTCACAAAATTTTTAACCCAATTCATATTCAGTACAACAATGTATGCGTATTCTATGTATTTGTATACAGGATGAGGATTATGTATTTATGTTGCTATGTCGTTTTCATGTCGTACTTATTTTCGCATACTCAAAAAAATCACTGAATATCTATATGCGGATACTTACTGGTGAAACTCAGGCTTTCTGGGATATAAAGTTGTGTCATTTAATAGTATCTTGAGCAACTACTTAAACAATTTAGGAAATGTGTAACCACACAATTTAAGTCTGAAAACATGAGGGAAGAGGATATTATGATCTTAGATCGAAGTAGTGAAATTTAAAAATTTCTTTAATATTTGGTTTGGATTGATCTGGCATAGGATAGAAACCAGAGGCACGTTCTTTTGAAAGCAGTAAGGAAAAGACAAGGTTTTATAAATGGCAGGAATTTATTTACAACCAGAGCGAATATTACCTTTCAGTACCCTTTATTGTACAGTTGTCTCCAATCTCCTCCTCCTTGTTCTACAATAGCAAAACAAAATATCCTCAGTATTATGTCACACCGCGTCTTCATTCTTTCGTTTTGGTGAGTGGGCAAGCTATAAGTTCAGCCCAAATAATCTTTCGTTGTGACGTTAAAGAACACTGGACCTTATCACGTTACTTGTGATATAAATATTTATCGTACTTTAAAGTTAACGGAAATAAAACTTATGTTTTAAAACACGCATAATTTAACTAAAGAGTACGCACGTAGCGTTTATGAGATAAAAAATACTGATCGTTGCAGACAAAAATAAAAAAAAAATTGCTTACTGATTTTGTCCACATTTCCGCCGACGAAAATGATTCAAATTGTTAGAGTTATTTCAGTGTCGACATACTTGTGGTTGGCACGACCAAAAGATACAAACATTTGTCTTCCAATTTGCTATCCACAACTATAAAAATTGAGATATACAGAACTGTAATTTCTCCTGTTTTTTTTTGTATTAGCTGATTGTGTTTTATAACTGAGACAGAGTGTTTTTGTTCGGTACGAAATGAATCTTTAGTTTCATTCGTCCTTAATCAGGTTCTGACCTTTGGTATTCCACCTACAGAAGTTGGTGTGTAAGAGAACGTAGATATTAGAGTCTTCAAATTAAAAGGCACATTTCTGTTTGCGGCTTGTGACTAATGCTGTTATATTGCTGCTCCTTATGTAGAGGTTTTAGTACCTGCGGACCCCATGTAAGCGTCTTGCAACCTACACGATCACAGTGTGTACCATAGACTTCAGCGACGCAAGAACTTCGTTTTGAATATAAAGTGTGTGCAGTACAGTATATACAGGGTAAACTAAACAGTGCGTTATGTAGTGCGTACATAGTGAAGAAAATGGAAAAGTGTAAGGACAAGTGGTTTGTGAAGCCAAAGATTATAGAAGAAGAATATCCTCGATTAACAAAAAGTACAAAACCGTAAACCTGATTGTGTGCATAGCATAGCTGTAAATCCGTCAGGATCCAGTAGATATTTGATCATAAATTCAGTCCTTTGGTCTTCGAATATTTCTTTCCCAAGAATATACTGAAAATCCTCTTTAAGAATTATATAGTTACATGAATCCATAAAAAGTAGTTCTTCAGAAGCTCCTAGTCGCTTGGCTGGTCAAAAAATTCAGCACGTCTTACAGAAGCCGCGAGTTAGTTACCATCTACACAAGGCTATACACCAACCCGGCCATGACTCACATGGCTCCATTAACACTCTTTACCTTTAAAATCTAATAACTTCATCGTCATCATTACGTCTAGGTACATCAAATGGTCTCTTCTATCCAGGGTTTATAAATGGCGTATAGATTAAAACGAACATTATACAATGACAGAAATAAAAGTTCACGACCCTCCTAAATCGGATAATACTACGTTTTACTTAATATGGTTTATCATAATGTAATGGTGAAATGCCACCATTCATTGCGGAAGTAGTACTAATTAAAATCCGAATGCAATTACAAAATGAAAACAAACTCATTTATTATTAAAATCACACTGCTTCTTATACACTGTCATTGAAATTGATTATGCACAGCAAATACCAGAATACATGACACGAAATTATAGAAAAATAAGTGCGACTGTAAATAAAAAATGCCATTAAATGGCGTATTATTAACCCAAATGTGTGATTTATAAGACATTGTGTTAGGCAGAATTATTTAGAAATTTGTTAGAACTGAGTACTTATTATGGCTCCACTATAGAATTCCTTGCTTCAGCAGTTTTTGGTTACAGTTTCGAGCTAATCAATTCTTCTTTTCTCTTTTCGGCGGTGATTAAAACGAAGAGTGCCATTGTCTTGTAGGATGAAACCCCACACATTCAGGTAGAAACTTCCTGATGTTTAGGAGCAGCCCCTTTCTTCAGTGATTTTCAGAGAATCCTGATGATACCAGCAGTCAGTTCCTCTTAAATTTCAGTGTATTCAAGCCTAATTTTGCGATGTAAAATTCCAGAAGAAACTAGTCTTCTTTTACAATCTTAGGGCTACATATTCAATCTTTATTTACTTCACGAGTTCTTTACCAAGTCTTTCGCCTGCCCCTCATCGCGGAAGCCAGGGCTAAATCCCCAGCCAAGACACGTGAGATTTCTTGTGAATAAAGTGGCAAAGGGGAAGATTTCTCCCCGATTACTTCGGATTTCCCGATTGGCATCATTCCACACGTGCTGCATACTCATTATTTCATGTATCACTAACATTTCACGCATAACTTTAGCAACAGACAGCGTCGTTAAAGAAATGTGTTTAAACTAAATGATTTATGGACGCCTTTATATATCAGGATGATACAATCTGCAGTGATTAATAAATTCGGAATTCTGTGGTATACAGACGTCGTGGACTGATGCTAACACTCACCTAACTTTAGGCATGAAAAATATTAGAACAATAGGCTATCAATGCGACAGTCGAACTGGATACCTCTCAAATAGATGTTTTAAGGGTTATAATTGAGCGAAACTGCTATTGGCAGTTACAGGGGGTAAAAAATGGAAGCTACTAAATCAGTAAATAAGTGTAATCGGTACCGTTGGGGTTTGAATTCGGGATCTCCCACGTACAATGCTAAACTCTGAATCGCATGCAGAGTTAAGTCAAACTTTACCCCTATTTCAGCAGTGTCGGCAGAATGAACACAGCGTTTTCACCCCCATTGCTCCTTGCGGAGGAAGCAGTGCTGTGGAGTTAGTGGTCCCTGTGTGCTTATGTAAACCAAGTAGCGGGGATCTTCTTTGTCTACACGTGAAGTGGCAGGCAAGGGAGTGAGATTATTCCAACAGAAGAAAAGCATGTGCCTACTATTCTATAGATGTTGTCAGTCGGGGTCGGGAAATTGCAAATATTTGTAGGCCTTGGAAGCAAACCAGACGAAGTCAGGAAGCGTGTTCTTGCAGAAGTGAACGTCTTTGGAAAAACATTTATGCTCCGAAGTGAATGATACACAATTTAAAGTACTCCATGAATCTTCAAACGACGTCGAGATCAATAACTTTCAACACTGGGAGGATGAAATTGCTAAACCGCAACACAGGAAAAACGACTCACCCGACAGATATATAGGTATAGTCATAAGGCGGTGTTTCTCAACCGCCGGGCCGCGACCCGTTACCGGGCCCTGGCATCAATTATAACGGGCCGCGAGAGATTCTCCTGCAATTGATAAATAATTTAATTATTATTTTATATTTGTCATCATGCTACACCGTACACATAATTGTACTAATATTCTTTATGATTATGCCATAATTAATTATTAATGCTTACGTCAGATTAATGTATGAACTTAAAAAAAACTGGAAAGGTACTGACGAGTAAATTTGTTGGGACTGGTCCCTCGTCTTATGAAAAAAAATTTACCGGGCCGCGGTCTCACCAAGGTTGAGAAACACTGTTCTAAGGTGTGTATCCCGTATCAGAGCCTAATAAATTATCTTTCTTCCCAAAACCTCTTCAGTCCGAAAGGTAAAGTACATTCTATTATTCTGGAAGTCCCTTTATCCACTCGCAGCCGCCCAGCCCAGCTGTTTTGGTTACGGCTTGGCATTGCTTGTCCTATCCCTCCAGAAACATTTCAGTGTAACATTTAAAAATAGATCACGGCCACTTCCTTCAGCGCGCTCAAAAATAGAATATAAACTGCCATCCTACCATTCGATGTTATATTTTGTGCAGTTAAAAAATCGTCTGTCTATAAAAATTACATTTAAATTGCTCAAATATTCTAACAAGGACAAATAAACAAGTAAATGTAAGATTAAACAATTATATGTAAGATTAAACGGGAGGCAATACAAGTTCTAAACAGGGAGAAATTTTACTGACTGTTTGTCACTTTGGTAAAAGAACTGGAATTCAGTTACTTCTTATTCAAAAAGACAAGTTTCCCCATTTTTCATTCGAAAAATTTTGGTTTATCTTTAATAAGTCTGGGGTTCAAACATTTTTTTCCAGTACTTTTCATCCTGATCGTGGTGTTTCCGTTTCGCACAGGCTAACGAAGAACTTATTTTCAAAAACACTAAATCAATTTTTGAAAACAACAGAATTTCGATTACACAAGTCTGTATCATTAACATTCTTGCTAAACCCATGCACTGTCATTTACTGTCATATTTTAACATAGACCACATCGTTTAGCAGAAACTTCTGCGAACTGAAAGACACATGCTGAATATTACTTTCCAAGATATCAAAAGAAATAACGATAAATTTTCACCAATTTTATGTACCAGTTTTCCTGTCTCATTGATGCCGATCGGTAGACATCTTTCTTAACTCAAACCCATATAAGAAATTACATATAGAAAGATTCGAGACTTCACGGAGAGCGTTCTGTTTCTTCTAGTCGTCCAATCCACCAGCCAGAAAAATGATTGTAAGTCACGCACGAACTGTAAGCGCACAATGTGGCGATGCTCCATCTCGCATGAAGTGTAGCACTTTGTTTTCCCAATCTAATCACTGGGTGACACAAAATGCATAGTAAATGGTCTTAACGCTTCATCATGTAACAGTGATGAAATTACTTTGGCTTCAACATTCCACAACATTATTTGGTAGTACCTGCACATTTAACAGAAAGATGTTATGTGATTATTTAGTATAATCTCTACCTTACAGTTATAACGCTTCCAGACATTAATATGAGGAACACAATTTATCTTCCTGATAAATAATCGGCGCTTCAAGGCATGTCTAATTTCACTCAGAAAAAGGAGCGATCTAAAAAATAATTAGCGTACTTGCAAGTCACGTGAGGTGGGAACGCTGCAGCAACAACAAGACTTTTCACGTCTTGTAAAGTTAAGAGCTTAAAAGAAAATTCTAATATAAGAAACTTTTACTGACTGCTACCTTACATTTTAGAAGCTGAACTATTACAGGGGCTCCGTAAGAAGTGGATTTCCTTGAATAGCTGTTCTGACTGCTACACTTTCAAAAAAACTCTGTTCCTTTCAGCTACTTAGACCATTTGCCTGCCCCTTATTGATCGATTGGGATTCGAGAAAGTAAAGTTCTGTAGATCTTGCAATGGGATAGAAATAATTATAGAAAGACAGACAAGAGGCTAGCGAGGAAGACGTGAAGGTAGGTTTTCGTGATCAATATATTATAACTTTACTGTGAAAGTAACAATTGATTTGAGTTTGAACACAATAGATTAGAGGAAGTACAGCCCCATGCCTTTAAAGCACACTACAGATGAAGAAGTGTCAATACATTCAGCCATTTTAAATTCTGTCTTAGAATCTTACTCGTTGCACCGTGCATTTCGTAGAATCATTTAATCAGCACACCAACTAATGCACATGTATAAATTTTTTACATTAAAACATTTAAAATCGCTCCAACATGTTTCGATCTTAAGATCATCTTCAGGGAGCTACGTTGCTCCTTGCTAAAGTCACATTTTTAAAATATACTTACTGAGAGTGCGCCTGGCGCCCTCTCAGTGGCGTACGACTTAAACAATATGACATGCTGCCACAACACTAAATTAATATAAGAAAATCAATCAGTGAGTATATTTTTAAAATGTGACTTTAGCAAGGAGCAACGTAGCTCCCTGAAGATGATCTTAAGATTGAAACATGTTGCAGCGATTTTAAATATTTTAATATAAAAATTTATACATGTGCATTAGTTGGTGTGTTAATTAAATAAATGTCTTAGAATATTAATCAATTAAAAATTCTGTCAGGTGTAAGCGATGAGCACTGCGCTCTTCAGGATTATTACGGCTGCGTAATAACCCAGAAGAGCCCAGTTCTCAGCTACTTCGAGGCGGAGGCCCGAAATCACGCGAAGTGTAAGCGAAATTCTACTGTTCCAATCTCCTATTACGCGTGTTATACGACCATCATATTAATGACAATTATATAATGTAAACGTAGCTTAAGCAAGAAAGCGAGTTCTCTTACACAAAAGCTAAAACCCCAGACTTGAAAAATTAGAATCTATAATTTCTTAGGATATTTTAGGAGTATTAGAAGCATGGTAAGTGAAATATCATGCGATGTAATAAAGAGGCACGTAAACTGTGAAGTATGATATCGTGATGATTTGCCTAGCACACATTACTTTTTAAAGTTTTTATGCAATTCGCGTGTAAACGCATCAATTTAAAATTAACAGTACGAAAGATCACGTGACTTTCCTTCCCTTTTATATCAACTGAGTCAGTGAAAACACGACAAATTAAAATAATCGGTATAGACAGTTCAAGACTATGTCAGTTATGTCTAAAATGATAAAGAAGGCGTTAAAATTACATTCTTCTGGGTTATTGCACTGGTTAGGTTAATAAATTTGTGCACAGGTTTCGGAGGCGCGTCCTGTTTTTATTTTCAATCCGATTAACCTTTTAAAGCCTAGCGGTTTCTTTACGTACCACCAGGTTTAACATTCAGCAATTCTACGTTCTGCCCATGCAGAATATTTATGTGTTTTGTACGGATCTCAGAACAGACAGCGACGCTTGCTTTTTACGTCAATAACTGACTGGTTTTTATAACCGTTTTGGGAAGTGCTTACTGCGCGGTACGGATTGATTCCTTGTATAAAGGAGATTATATTTAATTTTTAAAAGTTTTAAGTACGTTCAAGTGGATATTGTACTTTGGGGAGGAAATTTGTCGAAAATACAAGAAGGATGTTGTCTCGCGGACAAACTGAGCTAAGAAAAGTGAAAAGTGGGTAGAGCTGAATTCAGCTACGCTGAAAATGGTGACGACTCCTTCAGCAGAAATTGCGGAACTGAATATCCTAAACGTCGTAATAATTGGGAGATTGTCATTTCATCGACACCAAGTTTGAATGTCTGAAAATGTAGGTTCAAAGATTTTTCAGGTAGATGTTTCTCACTAAATGAAAGGTCGTGGCTTGTACAATGTGGGTTTAAATGTTTTCACGCAAAATACTTTTAATGATTTGTCCTCGTATGACATCGCTTGGGAAAAATTTTTGGACGAAAACAGAATCACAGGCACAATATCAGGAGAACATGGAAAACTGATGGTGGGTTTAATTATTTCCAGCAATATTACACCAACATCTCTTATTGAAATTGCCTAAAATTTAGAAGACGGTTATAACTTCGAATCTGTTTTGTTGAAGCAAGAAATATGTGTGGCAACCCGAAACAAGTTTTTTCCAGTACGCCACGGTCTGCATTCGCCTAACACAACTGTTAGAGCCATGAGCTGAACAACAAACAGCAAATTAAGGCACTTATGTAAACGTTGTGTGTCTATGGCTATATTAGACCAGCTCTGATAAAGCAACAACGGAAGAAATGTATATCTGAAAACATTTTCCGTTTTAAGAATTCTTAACTTTGAAAAACGAGAGAATTAATCAAATTTTCAGGTATGCAATTTGCCAGGAATTTTAAAGTGAGACCAACTTGAATGCACTTTTGGGCCCTGAGCGTTGTGGCACTAATAAACATCTGATCCAAACCTAAGCTAAGTGCCCTTATCAGGCTGCCTCAGTGAACGGAGTAGGGAAGATAAATTAAAATGAATGTGCGGTGAATATCTAGTGATATTTGTGATTGGTAATTCTCAGTGTCAATGGAAATAAAGTCAGACGCTGGAGTTGGGAATGTCGCACTTCACAGTAAATTTATTTATTAAAATGTATAAATACTGTATTATAAGCAGATGGGCACAAACCTTGGAGCCAGCTCGCACGGAATATTAAATTTTGTAAAGTGGCGCCTAAGACTTGTTGGTCTTCGGTGTGGAATTTGCTGCATATCAACCTTCCGGCGCGTAGAAATTTGAGGTAGCTCCTAGACTAACACTTCGATTTAAGACCCTTCACAGCAGGCTTCTAGACTCGAAGTGCTTGTGACGTGGTGGAATCAGAATCCTGCAAGAAAATTTATGCATGAAATAAGATTTTTAAAACTTGTAAATCAATTGATATAATGTTACGTGCTATGATACTAAGAAGAGTGCAATGTACTTGAACAATTCACATTCAAATATCCCATAAGACTTATTTTCGTTGTTATACCGTGCATGTTGTCAAGTCACTCAATTATTTTACCAACCACTACACTTATATAAATTTATAAAATTTACACCTTAAACATTAAAACATTAAAAACGCTCCGACATGTTTCTGTCCTAGGACCATCATCAGGGAGCTATATCGTCCTTGCTAAAGTTACACTATTAAAAGTCATATTAATGTCACTATTCCAGTTGGTTTTTGTGGATATCCATAACAGGGCACTCTTGGCAACACAACACAACACAACACGGCATGCTGTCACAAATCCAACTAGAATAGTGAAATTAATATGACTTTTAATAGTGTAACTTTAGCAAGGACGATATAGCTCCCTGATGATGGTCCTAGGACAGAAACATGTCGGAGCGTTTTTAATGTTTTATGTTTTAAGGTGTAAATTTTATAAATTTATATAAGTGCAGTGATTGGTAAAATAATTGAGTGATCCCATAGGACATTTAATACTCCGTAATTCTGTAATAAATACAGCATCAAGTTACTCTGCATAACTCACATATTACTAATTACCCACAAATTGATGAAGTTTTCTGAATATAAACGCATACACACCGTTCCTAAGAATGAAACTAAATTGCCCATAATCTCACATTTTTTTTGTCTTATATGGTTTTAATATACACGACACATAGCTACAACCAACTGTCCCTATATATATATAGTGTATAAATATTATTTATATATTCTAGGTACAATTTTACTCTTTACATTGACACTAGAATATTTTACTTTATGAAATTTGATATCTGAAACTAGTAAATACCAGTGGTAAGGGTAACTTTTTATTTTCTTGTTCGGCCTGATAATGGTTGTTTCCTGTACAAGAAATATGTAGCTGTAGAGTTTCACGGCGTAAATATTGGTTTTTAATCTGATGTTGAAGACACATCGGGGCTGAATCACCTTTAACATACATTTTATGTTTTCCAGAAGTCACACAGTTTGATTTTAATATTAAAAAACAGAATTTCTTTCCTTCTTTTGTCAAATACACAACTTACTAAGACTGGAAGGACCAATATTTTGAAGCCAAGTATTGTACAAAACGTTCAGGTTTATTTTATATTTCTGAATACTTCCTTTAGGTGTGCTGTCGTAATAAACTGACAACACTTCTGTATGAGTTTGTGATAGCTTCATACTATTGCTGATATTACGGGTCCTGATAAAACAAAACTTCGTGGTAGGTATGCTGTCCTGGTAATTTCCTTTTCTCTGATATACTGGAAAACTGACTACTTTTGGCAGGTTAGAATCGTGACAAATTGACTTTTCTCCTACTAGATATACTGTCCTGAAAACGTGGCATATATCCTGGTAGAATGCTGGTGTTTTGACTTGACTATAATCCTAGCAAGCATGCTACTTTGAAAAATCATCTTCGCCTCTGGTATCTATTCTATCGTGGCAGCTTGGCTATACTTCTGTTATAATGGAGCCTGAGAAGTTGATCGTATCTTTATTAGGTTAGGCTGTAGTAAATTAAATATCTTTCTGTTACGTAATCTGAAATAATAAATTTACTTCTGCTTGTTTCTGGTGTTTTAAGATTACTCGACTTCTGGTAGGTTTCCTGTCTCCATACATTTACTGCGTTCTGTTAGGTAACTTGTCCCGATAATTTGACTCTATCTTTATTACGCACATTTTCGTTTTCTGTTCACTGTACTTCTGCTAAATTCCGATCGAGGTAAATTTACTGTCTTCATCTCCGACAAGTATGCTGTCGCAGTAAGTTTAGTGTACTTCTGTTAGTTTGCAACCGAGATAACTTTACTCTCTGTACGTCTGAAAGGTGTGCTGTAGTTGTAACCTGACTTTCCCTACTGACGGTACCGTCAGTCATAAACAAATTATACCATCATCAACAACTGCATAGTTTTACAAATATTGTGCATTTTACTACTAATTTGCTCCGACATGTTTCGGCACAATTGCTGTCGTCAGGGAACTTACACCAGTGTTGTTAAAATGTAGAGCCCAAAAATATTTTTATGGTTGTACTTTTAACAACATTGGTGTTAGTTCCCCGAAGATGGCCATTGTGCCAAAACATGTAGAAACAAATGAATAGAAAATGCTCAATATAAAAAACTATGCATTTGTTGGTGTTGATAAAATGCAAACTAAATTAAAATGCAAGGAATGAGCAATACTTTGAGTCACGTAATCTTTTTATGGTGTCTTATCTGTAAGTGAACAAACTGACTTGAGATGAAGGAGGTTCTATGCGTATTCTATCGACACACGTGCGTTCCTTTGGCTCTTACAGCAACTGTGATTCTATGAACTTACTGAGAACAGAGTTAAAATGTGAAAATTTTAAAATTATTCTTGTATTGGGAATAAAACGCAATTCTTAAACAGCTAAACATAAATTTCAATCAGGCCTGCAGATTTCGAGAAATATTCTGCATCACGTATACCAGGAAATGAGTTAAATGTAAGTCACGAAATACGAAGAAATGTATTCCTGCACAGGTAGCCTCCAACTGCAAAATTTCTGCAAGTGGGAAGACAAAATTATGCCCTAGTCTTTAAAAGCCACCGATAACTGTTGGTACGTAATTTGGGCCTAAGAGGGACGAGGTGCCAAGGGAGTGGAGAAGACTACATATTGAGGAGCTTAATGATCTGGACTCCTCACCCAATAATGTTCGGGAGATCAAATCGTGAAGAATGAGATGGGAGGGGCATATAGCGCATATGGGGTGAGGAGAGGTGTATACAGGGTTTTGGTGCGGAAACCTGGGGGAAGGAGACCACTTGGGAGACCCAGGCGTAGAAGAGAGGATAACATTAAGATGGATCTTCAGGAAGTGGGATGTAGGGGTATGGACTGGATCGAGCTGGCTCTCAGGATAGGGACAGGTGGCGGGCACTTGTGTCTGCGGTAATAAGCCTTCGGGTTCCATAAAATGCGGGGAATTTCTTGACTAGCTCAAAACCTGTCAGCTTCTCGAGAAGGATTCTGCTCCATGGAGTATGTAAGTAAGTAAGTAAGTTAGTTAGTTAGTTGGTAAGTAAGTAATTTCGGTGGATAAGAACAGAGCCGGAAATCGTGACGCAGAGATATTTTCCTCCCTCGGCCGAGAATCCTAAACTTCTTAGTGCCAAAGGCTTGTTAACTGGCGCACCACTGCTCCTTCAGACACTGAGTTACTTGATACACCTTTCCCTTCGTTGTAGCGTATCACGAATATTATTCGATAAGAGGAGACTTAACACAAAAACAAAGAAATTCATCCGCTTGACAGAAAAGAAAATTACTACGATTTAAATTAAATCCTTTTCAGAAGTTCAGTCCAACTTGTGAAAGGAGATGCTTCCTCATAAAATTACTGTGAATTAAGCTCAGTAGAGCATAAACTGACGGATGAGTTTAATAGCTTTAGCAGATTTATGGTTGGCAGGATTGAGAATTTAAATCCCTCTACAATAAGAAAGACAATATCTGAAATTTTGGTGTAGGGCTCAGTACTATCCATTAATAGAGGGAATTCAACGGTAGCAGTGAGAAGACTCAGCGTGGGATACAGAGAGTGTAGGCAGCGGAAGCTAAACTCTCATTTATTATTCTCGAAAACGTAGTATACAATGATGGGAGGGAGGGAGGGAGGACGACTTATAAAATATTCAGGAAGTGTGGACCATATCGGACTATGTAAAACGAGGCGATATGAAAATGACAGCAAGTAATAAATAATAATTTTCACATCATTAGATGACTCGTCTATTATTTCTAACATTGGCCTCTGTTAGATGACACGTAAAGTCCTTTACGATAGAAAATGTAATTTCTAGTCTATCACCAAAATTTCTGTTAGGTGTGCGACTTTGAATAAAATGTATCCAGGATTTTAATTATACATTATTTTTTTATTTCAGGAACTTTTGTCTCTTTATTTCAGATTTAAGAACGCATAGATTGAAGAAGCTCATTCTGCTTGTTCTGAATGGGATAAAACTTTTCATGCGTCACAGTAGAGGAATAAATAGGTTAAGTGAGTGGGAGATCAGTTCTATTATTATTATTATTATTCAGTTGGAAGGAAGAAGTGAAAGAAGGAAGAAACAAGATTTGCAATAGAGTATAACATAACATAGAAGCGCGTTCGAGCAATCATTGTTGCAGTGGAAAAACAATAATTATTACATATTCTGAATGTATGTTTGTAGACTTATGTATCCGGCCTGCAATGTGTATTCGTCACTGTCATCTGTGGCCTGCTCGGCTCTACAATATTTTTCCACATTATCCCATAAAAGGCATGTTTTTGAAAAGAAAAGGTTATTGAACATAAAATCTGTGTTTTGAGATTCTCTTCAAATTTCGTCTGAATGTTTCTCATTATAATAAGAATTGAGCGAGATATTATTAAAAATTTATATTGGTCTTCACGTAAAGTGCCACTTATTCTTATCAGATTTTAAAGAAACTTGAATTTTCTCGAAAGATTTTCGAAAAATAATCATATATCATACATAATGGAACTACGTTCTGTCGGAGGCGAGATGTTCCATGCGGACGGAAGGACAGACGGACAAACTTGACGAAGCTAATAGTCGCTTTTCGAAATTTTTCGAATTGAACCTAAAAAGAATAAAAAAAGAAATAAGGAAGGAAGAAAGAAAGGAAATATACAATAGATCGAAATGCACAATAAGGAACACCGCATTATGTACTTCGCAACAGACGTTATTACAGGTATAAAGTCAAGGAAGAGAACACAGGCTTTTCATGTATCATGCATGGGAGAAATTAAAAAACCCTTCAAGGCTTTAGTCAGAAACTCTAAAAGAAAAGGCATCTTAAGGAGAGGAAATTTTAAGGTCATGGTTTCGTGCGTCATAATTCATTGTTAATAAAAATACAACTAGATGCAACAGTATGCAGATATCTATTCACTGCAAAGTCCCTCTACATGTTTCGGCTGTCACAGCACCCATCATCAGGAGTAATAAAAACTGTAACGGCAGCCTCCGGTACAGGTCAT
>Ga0131853_10007071_pt1 | contig 20278 bp, 11 predicted proteins | sample TergutLab28metaG_FD_92764 | JGI IMG/M metagenome (GOLD analysis project Ga0131853, IMG submission 92764) | Labiotermes labralis P1 segment gut microbial communities from Petit-Saut dam, French Guiana - Lab288 P1 (version 2) (version 2) | ecosystem: Host-associated > Arthropoda: Insects >...
CTAGCCAGCAGTCCGGCATCTAAAGTAAAAACAGCAATACACACACACACAGTACAACAAATACACATAAGATAACTACAACAATACACACGGCCAACCAACAACAATTACACACAAGACAACATAAAACTAGCAACAATACACACGAGACAAATTAGAATTTTACAACATGTACAGAAGGTAAAAACACCCAAGCAAGACAGTACTGCGTACTGTTTCTTGTAATTGTTTTTTCCAATCATTAATTCACTCACGCTTTCACACCATTCCTTCACTTCTCATCACTTACTACTCCTATAAACCTTTTCCATAAAGACTCGTTCCTCCTCCCCCCCCTTTCCAATACTGCACATCACTTCGCCATTATAACATTACCCTCCCATCTATGCCGAGTTCTTTCCTACACGCTTTGCATCCACACCCTGTATGTCTTCATCTTCTCTCCCATGAATGACACAAGCCCCACCCATTTCATCCCACGTCATTTTATGTCTGCAACTATTTCCTTTAACAGTAAAAATCTTGATGTTCCTCATTATGCAGCTTTTTGCCAGCCTCCTAGCACTTCCTCTCTCTCTCTCTTAAGTCCAAACATTCTCAACGCCCTGTTATCTGTCTGTCTCCCTCCGCAATGTGAGCATGACTCACAGTGTCAGCCGCAGTTTGCAAATAATGTTAAGAAGTTTTCTCATACGTCTCAAGTTTCGATTCCGCAGTACATTTTACAAACGGCGTAGTTGTGGCACCGGAGTAGCCAGACACAATGAAAAGACGGAAGTACCATCATGGTCAAGTAAACAAATAGATAACGACGAAAACTGCCCTGCGCGTCTAAGCAAATTAGTCTTCGTTGTACCAGAATGCTCCATGAAGCGAGCAGGAGAGACTTGTTAGTATCAACATAAGTTACTCACGCTCCTCAATAGTCATGTGACACTGGTGCTAATGGATGTGAGAAAATGATGTCAAAAAACGCGGCGATGACGACGTGCAGTTTCCCAGTTTGTTCTCGGAGCGGATCAGTTTCGCTAGAGTGGGTGAGTCAGCACCTCGACTTTACTCATTTAGTGGCAGATAAGCAGAACTGCGAGTTGCGATTGTCACCGTATCTCGAAGAGCTGTGTGGGGAGAAAGGAGACAAGAAGCTGGCTAAGATGTCGGGAGTACAGGAGTAAGGGCGGATAGCTGTCCGAGTTGCGTGACGACGTACCTGCTTCCACGCAAGATGTCACCCCTCATCCAAGACGTAAGCTCTGGTCTTGGGTAAAGAATGAAAACAGTGCCACCATCCACCAAGGGGCCATGTACAATTTTACCCGGCATTGCTCAGTAAGTAACTAGACTACGGAATGCATGACCTTGGAATGGGGGGGGGGGTTTGGTTTTTGTCAGGAGCAGAGAGACTTTTCGTCCATCCAACGTCTCTTGGGGCTTACCAGCCTCCTAAGCAATCCCTACCAGTGGATCTTTCCCCGCAAGTAGCCGTGGGTTGAAACTAATCACTCAATTCCGTCAAGTGGTGACATTAAGAACGCGTGGAGCTACACTACCACGCCCGCATAAGGGTTCATGACGTGGCGCGTAAGCAAGCACACGGACAATTTTACCTTCGTCACGTCTTGGACGCTGCAACAAATCACATCTTCGCAAATTCATAACGCATGCGAGTATACAGTTTCAAGTTAGACGTCAGCACAAATAAAATGTAGGGTCTGATTTTGTACTTTAGATGGGACGAGAATTCAGCATCTTGCATTCAGACCCCAACACAAGACCGACGTGTATTTTCTCCTGCTTTCCCGTTCCATGTTCCCTACGTCACATTTCAAACTCCAGACTTTACACCCTCCAACTTGTAATAGACCCATATAGGATTAGCAACGACCTATAAATTACTAGCATTGTCGTTGAATAAATTAGCCACCACAAACAGCTCGAAGGATTCGAATTTTTTTCAGTTTTGTCGTTGACGAGTGAAGTTTTGTGGGGTAGGACAACGTTTCGAGGGAACCTGCTGCCTCCTTCTTCAGGGGTAACTTGTTACCGATGTATGGAAGGAGCTTGTCTTCAGACTGTTCCAGGACGGTCCTATAGATGGACTAAGTGAACTCGTCCGAAACGTCAGCACCTAACTGCCAGTCAACACGGTACCACATACCTGAAGAATTTAATTTCACTGACATTCTCTAAATCAAGTCAAAAGTTCTAGGAGCTATAACAGCAGTAACGTCTGATCAGATCTTACATGTGAATTGCACATGCTTGAAGCTTCATGTAATTGTCTAGTCGGGGTACACATTCACATGGTTTTGCTCAGTCTCTTTTCGTGAAACGAGGCCTCTTACAAAAGAATTATAAGCACATGCCATAAACCCTTTCTTCTGGTTGCACAGTCATCTACTTACCTAGAAACACGTAGTTCTAGGATTAGGTCTATGGCTAGGTCTATTATTATAGTTATTATTATTATCTTACTCTGCGAAGACCTAATTAACTACGTAAAGTTTCACACCTTTGCCCAGTTTATATTCAGTCAATGAGTAAGTAACTTTTATTACATATTCACGCCTAATGTCACGTATTACTGCCAGTGCTTCGTTAATTTCCGACGTCACAGTGCAAGCTAAATAAGTACTCTATGCATACGGCCGCCATCTTCTTACTTCACATTCTAGAAAAACGTATCTAAACGAGCGATGTGTATTTTTCGAAGATTCGTCATTAGACGGTACTAAGTGAATTATAATCTTCTCCTACTTTACAAGTTCGCACGTTCGCCATATTGTTATTTCTGATTAGGAAATCAAACCAATAGCAGACTGGAGTGGCCCCAGCTGGATAACATTAGAACCAAATTTTATGAAACTAAACTGGTTGTTAACCGGACAGGCAACGTAGTTGTATCGTAACATCGACGCGCGTCCGTACAGCCACTGTTGCTGTGAAAAAGCAGTGAGTGTTACATATTGTGAGTGTGTGTTTGTAGACTTAGGTATCCAGCATGAAATGCGCATGCGCCATATTGTCGTCTGTGGCCTTTCGCACTCTACAGTATTTTTCCCACATTATCTCACAAAAGGCGCGACATTCGAAAAGCAGTTACTGAACACAAAATGTGTTTTTTTTTATTTTCTCTACAAATTTGTCTGAAACACTTCTCATTCTAAGAAAAAGTGAGCGAGATATGATAAAAAAATGTATATTGGTCTTCATGTGCATTACTTTTAATTATTGTCCGATTTTAATAGAACTTGAATTTTCTCGACAAAATTTACAAAGATCCTCAAATATCAAATTTCATGAAAATCCGTCTAATGGGAGCCGAGGAGGACAGACGGAGAGACATGACGAAACTAACAGTCGCGTTCACAATTCTGCGAACGCGCCTAAATACCTGAAAGGGGAAAACTGAGATAAGGACCCAAAATGGATAATAAATTAACTAAGGCTTAAAATCTTTTCTTACTCACTTTCATATAGAATAAATCAGAATCAAAATACCAGTGACCATCATCATATCAAGCTGATAGCCGAGTTTTTTTATTTGTGTTACATGGGCTCAAATATGGGACCACAGCCGCTAAGTATTCAAGCTACGGTCAGATTGTTTCTAATTGACTTAAGCGAATAGTTAATGTCAAGACCCGGAGATTTGAGAATGCCTCTACATAAAGACCCCCCAAGTGCATAACCCTTCTCCAAAATTCCGCCCCCCCCCCCAAGCCTGAGGACGGGCACAGGACCAGTTTTCGAAATGTAGTGTTAATGTTGCCTATCCTGCAAACACTTGGCCGTGAAAGAATTTTGAAATCTGAGTGTTTATATTTGTGACATAACAAAACCACAGCCCTGTAAAATTAGACTTGGCGCGTTTCGTAACGGACATTTCAATCCGTCATTCTGCCATCATTCATGAATACTGTACAGTAAATTATTTATCTAAACGCGCGGAACGAGTGAGCAAATAACCACTCACATTTACCCATATTTTCAAGTGAAAATCACACAATCACTATGTCTTGCCAGTGAAATGTGTAAGTTGTAATTCGTACCATAGGCATGCAGTTTTGTGATGGGGAATTTCTGTGCAAAAAAAATATGGAAGGTTTTCGTCAGAGACAAATTTGGAAATAAAAATGTCTGACAAAATAATATGCCGTGACAATACCAACATGTATCTCAATACAGTAAAAGATGAAGCTGTACCTGTTGTCACCTCACCGCTACATAGAAGGAGTAGTCATACTTCACGTCCCGACCGCTTTATCCTCGGAGACAGTGGTGCGCCCTTTGAATACGTGAACGAGTTGACCCCAGAGCAGACGTACACATTTCTGGGAAAGAAATGTATAACTACATCTTCCATTGGTATGAAGTTAAAGAAGAATTCCTCGAACGTCCAGCCCATAGCCTGGTTACGACGCCGATTGAACTACCCAAGCCTCGCTCTGTACATTTTATTCGTGAATTTATATATACCAGAGACCACTGGGGAGACCTAGGCGTAGATGGGTGGATAATATTAGGATGGATCTCCAGGAGGTAGGATGTGGGTATATGGACTGGATTGGGCTGGCCCAGGATAGGGACGGGTGGCAGAGGCTTGTGAGTGCGGTAATGAACTTTCGGGTTCCGTGAAATGCGGGGAATTTCTTGACTAGCTGCAAACCAGTTTAGCTTCTCAAGAAGGACTCTGCACCATGGAGTAAGTAAGTAAGTAAGTGTAGCTTCTGTTATCCGATTTATCAAAATCCATGATTAAATCAAATTCTAAGACACTACTGGTACTATAACAAAATTTTGTTTAAGAACATAAGCAAGCACTGCAAATTCAGGTCACGGACGTGACACTTCACTTGTTCCTAAACTAATTACATATTCACAAAGTCAACACCGCTTCAAACTTTCAAACTCTCAGCGTAGCTCCTTATAATTTCTTCGATCATCGGCCATAAATAATGCACATCTTGCATTAGTAAATGGCTTTGTCTAGTTTCAATTCCCCAGTCGTATTTAAAAACAAAGTTATACTAATAAAAGAACTAGGTTGAAAATAATATCAAACTTCTTTCTGTAACGAACATGTGATTAAACCCCTTCAACATTGAAAATGTATTTTAATGGCTTAGGTTACGCTTTGGATATTTGAAGATCTTAAAATCACTGAAATTTCTTTAATGGCGATTTTATTACTCTTAACATTTTTCCCAGCAACTCTGGGAACATTTTTCATGTTTTTGGTAGCTGAAATTATAACAAGCAGATGTTCAGTATTTCAACGTACCATATTACTATTATTTTATAGCCTGTTGATGGCCCTGGAGGGTCGAAACATGTAGCTAAGTTGTTAGTTGCATAATAAAAACATTGCACCATATTGTTGTGTAACGACGGTCCAATAAAATATTCCATTTATGTAATAAATCAGTAAATAATTTCGCTTATCACTGTCGGCTAGACGGTAATTTGAACAAAGGAAAGAAAACCCCATTAAGAGTACAGGTAAACTTGACCTTCTGCGTCATTACACACTACTTAGCACAAATACACAGGCCTGTGAAAGAACGTGACAAATTCAGCATTTCATGAAGATCGGCTTCACGATACACCCATTTCAGCAAAGTAGAAACATTTTGCTGTAGGATGCTGGCTGTATGGGTTTTAGACTCGGTCTTAATGTCACGTTCAATAGAGAAATTTTTGTGAAGAGAGAGAAAACCAACAAGACAATTTGCTCACGATGAACGGTCGCAGAAACCTGAAGAGAAATTTTTATCGCTTTCCACTATCCAATTCGGCCAACCAGCCCGCACACCAATTCTCGCCGCATTATGTAATTATACGTATGTAGATGAGTCAGAAAGCATAGGGAAATTTTTTTGTTTTTTAGTTTTGTTGTGTTGGCCATAACGTTCATTGTGCATATGTGCATATAGAAACGTGCAGCTCCGTGGACTAAGTGCGTTCAAAATAAGGAGTGATTATGTTTAACAAGATAGGCAATGCACGCATAACGTAACAATGAGGTGCGTTCGTGTAACCATTGTTGTAGTGGAAAAGCACTAAGTGTTACATATTCTGAGTGTTTGTTCGGTACCCCGCGTGAAACACGATTGAGCTTTATTGTTGTCTGTGGCCGGTCCGGCTGTACTAGGTCTTCCACATTTTCTCTTAAACGGCACAATTTTCAGGGAGATATGATCAAAAATGTGCACTGGTCTTCATATAAAGTACCCGTTATTCCTGGCCGACTTTAACGAAACTTTAATATTTTGGACAGATTTTTCGAAAATTATACAAACATCATATTTCATGAAAATACGTCCCGCGGTAGCCGAGTTGTTTCATGGGGATAGACGGACAGACGGACAGACATTACGAAGCTAATAGTCGCTTTCCGCAATTTTGCGAACGCGCCTAACAACAGTCGATTCCGTTGGCTGTGTGTCCTATGCTGTAGCTTGCGACCTCTCGATCGCTAAGACCGCGTTTTCGAATCCGCTGAGGGCATGGACATGTCTGTGTGGCGTGCAGTAGCGGTCTCTGCTACAAGCTAGTCACTATCTCAGTATTTAACCAACTTGATGCACAAAACTTTTTCACAATAAGTTTTATTTCATGCCTCTACATGTTTCGAGCACATGTGCTTATAATCAGGAGGTGAAAATTGCATTACACATCATCTGGTATCATCACACCTATAGGTGTGATGATCCCAGATGATGTGTACATAAACCTAGGAAACCCAAAATCCCTGGCCCTTCAAGAGTATGCGGACGGCAATGCAACTTGTTGACGTGGGATAGGCCTACTGATTTGAATGATGAAACGAATTCATAGTAATCTTAAATTCCTGAATTGTTACTTCCACTTCCATAATTTTTTCCCTATTATTGTACCCCATTCCTATAGGTGTGATGATACCAGAGGCTGTGCAATGCAATTTTGACCTCCTGGTGATGAGCACATGTGCTCGAAACATGTAGAGGCATGAAATAAAACTTATTGTGAAACAAATTTTGTGCATCAAGTTGGTTAAATACTGATATATATATATATATATACTGCGATGCACGGTCAACAAAACGTCAAAAAGCTAGTCACTAGTTCAGAAAAGTCCTAGTTGAAATGTATGACTAATCGTGTGTGATCTAGAAACCTAGGCTCAAGATGAACTGCTGCGCCACAAAAAGTTTAAAGATGATGCTACAGTCTGTACCAAAATAATTATGTACTTTTACAGTACCTTCCTTACACATTCTGACACACCAACTTAATACGTTAGGCTACCGAACAGTCTGGAAGGTCTGGATATCTTTACGTGCGCGAAACCCCGTCAACACCTCTAACTCTTGCTCCGTATAATGCTCCGTCTTTCCAAATAGTGGAAATTAATTGCAAAACACATCAAGCAAATACCTGACAATAGCCATTCTAATACATGCCTTAGTGAGGCAAGTTACTAGCTTTTAGACAATACGGATATTTAGCATATCATGGAACAATTTTACTGTCTGAGGCATCGGAGAGACAAGAAGTACATAGAAAGTGATTTATCGAATAAGCAAAAGGGATTAAAACACCTGGCAGATCTTGGCATAGATGGTAGGATAATATTAAAATTTATACTAAGAAACAGGGTGTGAGCTATAGACTAGATTCTCCCAGCTCAGGATTGAGATCAGTGCCATGGTCTTCAGGAATTGGTAATGAGCTGTTGGTTTCAAAGAAAGGTCGCATAATTTCGTTACTAGCTACGAAAATGTTGGCATCTCAACATGGGTTGTGCAGGATAGAATTAGTAGGTCGGTAGGTCGTCTTGTTGAGGGAAGTCTTCTTGAGGAAGTGTCCCCCAGCATGCTACTCATGTCGCAGTGATGAGCTACATCCTACTCCACTACTCAGCCGGTTCCCACGGACGAGAAGCACCGCTTGCCAGTAGCAACTCCGCTATTTTATGACGACAAATATCGCATAGGGATTTATAAACCAATAAGTAACTGAACACGCTATCAGCTCCGAAAGTGTGCAGTAACAACGTGTTCCAGACCATCTTCCTGTTTCTTGACCCATATTAGTTCACGCGGCTTTACAAGAATTTTCATGAAATTCGTTTTAAAGTTTGCAGTATTTAAGGGATTTTCGAAGCCGAAATTCATTCTTTCCAAATTACCCGCGTTCAACATATAATATTTGGCGTTGACAGATCGTGGAAAATATACTTTGAGAAAAAGGATGTGAGTGGAATGGAATAAACTGGCACAGTAGGCTGTATTGTTTAAAATGTGTATTTATGCCAAAAGCAATAAAGTTTACTTTTTTTTTTATAAACAACAAAATTTTTTTACCAGCTCTGCTGTGCGAAAAGTTAGTATAGCTCAGACCATACAATGACTATGCTAGGGCTGGATGATCAAAGAATGGGGGTTCGTGTTCCGGCAGAGGCAATAGATTTCTCTTCTTTCGAAAGCTGTCCGACCAGCCGTGAAGCCCACCCAGCTTCCTATTCATAGCCTATCGGCCGATATTTCACAAGAGATTAAAGCTTCCATGGTGTAAATCTGACCACTCACCTACACATGATTCCAAGTTTAAGAATTCTTGGAGCTATGCCGCCAGTCCCCCATACGCCTTCATTGCGGTGAACTTAATTAAGCCACTCTGCAACTTCGCCTCTCGTACTGTCACAGAATACCAAGATTCATGAAATTCGTTTATAGCATATAGTTTGTGAGTATAATGCACACTTCTTGTCACTATACTTTTGAATAATGTTTCGTTATTGTGTGCCCTTCGTTATTAACCTTTTGACGCCTAATGTCATCTATAGTGGTCGTACCGCACCGCTAACCTCTAAAGTTGCATTTTATATATTTATTCAACAAATATAGGCACTGAATATTTTAAACATGGTGTATACTCTCCGTTTTTTTTATCTTCAAAATGCAGTTTGTTTCATAATTCTAACTTATTTGGTTCCTGTATTATTCACATTTTATATACAGGATGTGCTAAAATTTAAAAAAATAATTCTGGCCCCAAAAGGTTAAACATGCTGTCTTTATGCTACACAAATATTTCTAAGTCCAGAAACAGTAACGTTGCTGGGAGACAAAAATTAATAAATACTGTAAGCCTTGCCAGGACACTGCATCTGTCGAAAACTGTGCATAGGTCTGCTAGGCATAAAGTATTATTTACTTTAAGCCACCGATGTAATCCGGATAAGAAAGTAATTAAATAATAAATATACAAACTCAGACCCTTAGGAGAGCTTCGGGCAATCTGAAGCTAAAGTTGTCATTTGTACAATCCACTCGCGTGTTGGCGTTGAAAGCTGGAGACGCAAGACACAAGGCTACCTTTTAATTCGTAATACTGTCGTGTCACTTTGAGAGGAAGAAGCACTTGAAGGGTGAGTTATCTCTGTACAGACCCTCTTTAATTTAGCCCTATTAAATTAATACAATAAATTAGGTCTGTCCGGATTTCTTCACCTAGTCTTCTCGTGGATCATTTCGACCCCAAGCGAGCGGCACTCCCGTTTCCTCATTACCCGGCTTCCTTCTCCGGCCTACAGGCTCCCCCCAGCCACTCCTGCTCGCTCCTCGGCAGACTAGTTGGCCCTCTCGCCATTATCAGAAAATTTACCTGCGGGCCGGGACAGCAGCGTGGGAAAAGGCACAGATCAAGAATTACATCTGAACGTAGCACAATAATTGGGAAGGGCATGGAGCAAAAATTGTATCTGTAGGGTCTGCCTGGCACATATTTGGGAATGACACTGAAGAAGCTGATATCTACACGTAGAACAGTAAATGGGGAAGACAAACATAAGTACACCCGCAAGTGGCACAATAGTTAGGGAGGACGCTGAACAGAAATTATATACGTATGGGGTAAAATAATTGGGGAAAAAATTATGGAAGTGGAAATAACAATTCAGGGATTTAAGATTACTATGAATTCGTTTCATCGTTCAAATCAGTAGGCCTATCCCACGTCAACAAGTTGCATTGCCATCCGCATACTCTTGAAGGGCCAGGGATCTTGGGTTTCCTAGGTTTATGTACACGTTACGTAGAAATATGGTACGACCCTTTGAAATACGGAACGAGTAAATCGCAAACCCTCTACATGCGCAGGCGACACAAAGAGAGAAAACCTTATACACCACGTCCAGGATGGGATTCGAAATAAAATTCCAGATTTGGAGGGGTAAAATACCTTTTATGCATTTGTAAGACTAGCTGATGATAGCCGCAACAGATGGCCGAAACATGTAGCAAAGTATAATAAATATGTATATAATATTCATAGTGTTGTTATCCAGACACTATAATCTACATTGATTTGATAAACACAACGAGATGATGAGACCTAAATTAGAGGCCGTACATATCGAGGGCAACTGTGATCATCTATCTGTCTGAAAAGTTAAAGGTGAACAGATGTACAAAATTATGTTACATATCGCGTCATATAGGAGTGAATTTTTCTCTTAGGGGCAAACACAGATTAAGCTGTTTACGAACAAGATGCTACGGAGAACGTAAGGGATCGAAGAAGAAGAACTAATAAGACTGAGTATAGCTAAGAAATAAGGACGTCTATAGTTTATGTTATTCCCAATATATTACATTCCTCAAATCAACGATGATAGTAAGACATTTAGCACATATGGGTAAGATGGAGAGTTTATACAAGATTTTTACTCGAGAAAGAACACTTGAGCATATAGGATAATGATATTAAAATGGATCTATAAGAAAACTGGCGTAAAGAGAGTGTCGTGGATTCAGCTGGTTCAGCTGTATGTCTGTTGGGGGTCTTGGTGTACACAGAATGATAATGTAACTTCCGGTCTTAATAAAGGTGCTGAACATCTCAGGCAGATGAAGAAATAACAAGTTCTCTGCAAGGCAAAAGGGTGATATTGAGGTGGAGTTTAAAAATGTAAGAAATGAGTGACTCGTTGTTAATATTTTCCCCAAAAAAATGCAAAATTTAGATGAAAATCGTAAAATAATTAATCTTCTATGGAAAATTTGGGGTGTATTTTTAATCCACGGCTGCTTCATTTTTATATTGACTCTGGCGATTAATTAAAAATCTAAACATTTCAAAAACTGGCTTCAGTCACGTGACACTAAAGTAGCATACCACAATATGAAAATGTAAAATCCGATAATGGATTAAAGAAGCAGTTAAGACTTATAACGCTACATAATAACCAAAACAAGGTTGTAGTGGTTTCAAGCCAGTAGTGGTTCATGAACTGTTGACACCTATATTCTAAAGACTTCTTAAGTCGAAACATTAGGCACTGTCAAGACGCTATTGAGTTTCGTTACGAACAAAGTACAGTCAGGTTGGGAGCTGTGAGCGTTATCTGCTGTGCATCAGGCGGGCAACCTTCCCGCTGCTGTAAATCAGAGCGTTCAGAAGGAGGAGGCGTAGGAAGACAGATTTTATTGAGACAACAAGCTAATTGCCGCGTGTTCAACACAGGGAACTGCGAGCCACATGAATACCAACGAACGTCGCACTTCCATTTACTGTGGAGTTAATGGCAGCGGATATGCGAATCTGTTAATACCTGCAGGTCCGTATCTACATTATCTACGATTGTAGACAATACTGAAAAATGGTTTCTTAACAGTTTATTCTGTTCAACAACGACTAATCGGTTTCCTGAGTTACGTCTATAGGTCTTTAAGTAAGCAAGTAACTAACTAACACTAACCAAACAACTAACTCCACGGAGCAGAATCCTTCTTGAGAAGCTAAGAGGTCCTCGGCCAGTCAAGAAATCCCCTGCATTTTGTTGGAACCTGAAAGCTCGTCACAAGCGCCCGCCACCTGTCCCTATCCTCAGCCACATTAATCCAATCCATGCCTCCCCATCCCACTTCCTTAAGATCCATTTTAATACTCTCCTCCCATCTACCCGTTAGTCTTCCAAAGGGTTCTTCCCTCAGGTTTCCGCACCAAATCCCTGCTTGCACCTCTCCTATCTCCCATACGTGCTACATGCCCCACCCAACATACAGTCTCTGTTGGAGAATAGGCCTACACTCTACCGATTGTCCTTCATAATACAGGGTAATTCATAAGTTCCTCCGGGATTTCCGACCTCTGCGATACAGTAGCCGGGATAGTCACGCCGAAGGGGAGCATGTCAACAGAGGAAGACACACTCCAAATTTCTGCCCTACCTTACAGGTTCTCAATATGTCCTTTCTGCTGTGTCTGTCTTGGTTGTTGCGCAGCCGATTTCGGAATTTCCGGAGGGACTTATGAATAATGAAGACATATTTGGGAATTTAGGTACTCGGCGACTCATTCTTACCTACGCGCTAGATGGAGATGGTCAGCTTCGGGCCTCGTTTGATTTCTGTCCGACTAAAGAGTTCCAGTACCCATCATGCACGAGTCTGTGTGGTTTCCATAGTCGGTCTGGATGTTCCGTAGAAGAAAAACCAACCACCCCTTCCGTGAAACAAGGGTCTTCCAACCCATGGTCTAGTCCCTTTGTCCACTGAACCCATCTGACTCTTTAACACACACAAATTATATCTCAAAAATTTGAAGAGCTCTGAAGGGGTTCAGGGGAAGCCGGGAAGACGCAGTAGGTATATCGACTGGCTACGGGCTGGACAGTCCGGGTTTCGAACCGTGGCAGGAGGAAAGAGATTTTCTCTTCTCTTCAGGAGTCAAGCCATCCTACTATTAAATGAGTACCGGTGTTCTTTTGGGGGAATAAACCTGCCGGCCTTTGAAGCTGGCAATTGCCATCAACTGCCGAGGTTAGTAATGTGTGTAGCTGCACCCCTAATGCTAAACGCCTTCATGGCGTGGACAGAGAGAAGTTTCTAAATTGGATCAGGATTGCACAGTGTTGCATAGGCTTAGTGAGGGTTGTGGTTGCCAGTGACTGAGCTGAATGCGTGTGTAAAATATTTAATGGTCTAAAAAGGTAAAGGTAAAGCATTCCCATTACAGTCCTGGACAGGCACAGAAGGTTCCAGGAAGTTCCTATATTTCGTGACAATGGCACAGGATGGTGTTAGGTTGTCAGCCTTACGCACCGGCCAACTTTACCCCCAGGAAATATTCCTGGTACTCATTTCTCTTAGAGGCTGAGTCGATCCCAGAACCATAGTGCGATCGGAAGGATTTTTTGTCAATGAAAAATCCGCTGACACCAGCTGGGATCGAACCAGCGACCTTCAGATTTGTAGGACAGCACCTTAACCACTGTGCTACCGCGGTCCCCCATGTAATGGTGTAGCTAATATATAATTTTCCAAAATTTTATAGCACCCAAATATTCACAGGCATTAGCGTGAAATAAATTTATCCAGCCCCAAAACATTCCTCACAATTTAAAATCTAACTTTATTATTCGAAGATTCACAATCTGAAGCCTTCCAAGTGAATTGTTTTCCCTCAGGTTTTTCCGATCACAATTCGAATATTTTCCCCAACTCTCTGTTCTCAAACACAACCAATCGCTGTAGAATAAAATTACAGATACTCGGAAGTGCTCCATGCAAATATCTGCCAGACAAAGACGTTCGCAGCAGGCATGAATGTAACAAAGCCCAGCATGTACGTATCTTATCTTGGAAAATCGAAACGCGAGACAAGGGGCGGGATCTTGAAAGACGAGACAACACATCGCATCAGAATCGACGCCAGTGGCTTACGGACTTGGGGTTGTGCCCTTTAGTTTGGCAGCGGTTACCGTCTTTCAAACTTTTGAATTGGCTTCATACTGGTTCCAGCCTCCTTTAGTTGACTGTAAGATTTTTTAAAAGACATCTTAGAGGTGGGTACCTACCGTCTTGGAATTCATATAATAATAATAATAGTAAGGGGAAACGGTGTTTTGAATTGCTACCCTATTTGTTCGTCTTCCTACCGACCGGTTTCTCTTCTTCTTTCAAGTTGTCGTGGACTTGGTGAGTTCATGCTGTGCTCAGGTGTGGTGTGAGGAGCTGTAATCACTGTGCCTTATGCAGAAAAGTCCGTTACGGCTCTTTTCTTGGGATATCAAAGATCCCCCTTCGAAGGGTGTCACAGGTAGGGGTTTCCTTCCTTCCGGTTCTGTACTCTCCTTCTTGTCTACCTTGAGTCTACAATGCTCCTACAGTACTTCACACAAGGACCCCCACCGCAGTATTTTCATACTGACGAATACTTAATGGATAACATTTCAGAATCTCACAGTGAAGGCTTTGAAGATGTATGTCTTGTGAGATGTGACGCAGTGTAAATCTTCAGAGAGGTACTAACGTTTTGGACGAATGTGTTGCCTCCGTCATTAGGGCAGACGAGTGATTCAATCCTACCTCCACTAACAGCAATAAATGTTATTTCTATCGATTTTTTTTAAAAGTAAAGGTAATGATTCTCTGTCCATTCCATGAAAGCATGCAGGAAAAAAAATGGTATAGCTCCACCCATTCTTAACCTCGGCACTAAATGTAGATGAGTAGTCAGTTTCACGCTGCGGCCGCTCTATCCCCAGAAAAGAAACCCGGTATCAGTTGAATATATGGCTGGCTAGGCCGCACAGTCGGTCTGGAAGTTTTGGAGAAAAGATTTTTTTCCCCTGCCCAGATTCGAAACCCTGGATCGCCCAGCTAATAGACTAGTCACTATACAGACTATGGTCATATCGTAGCAGTTCAGGAAGTATTCGGGCTGAACGTTTGTCGCGATGCCCTCCACTTTCCAAGGTTAGCTGGGGCATTTTCCTTGTTACCAGCGGCACTATGACTTCTCACGTCCGTACATCCGCCTCTGATACCTTCTGTTCTTCACATTTTTCAATTCTCAGAGAAGTCTGTAATTAAACCTACCGAGCATAACATGTCCAATCAAAACAGCTATCATAGAGATTAAGCTGGCTCAAGCAGTTTCGCTCCGCACTTGTGTTCGATAGAGCGATGTGAGTTTCGCCTTTCATAGTCTTCCTCAGTCCTTCCAGGGGAATTTCAGGTTAGTATATCAAACTAGAAATTGACCGCTTCCTTTCGTAGCATTTCCTATCCACTCTTCATTAATTCGCCTGTCATTTAACAACATGTAATATCAATAACCTACGGTGTCGTCAAACAAATAAATACAATTTTCACGTTTTTTTGACCGTGCATCTCAGTATATTTATCTCAGTATTTAACCAACTTGATGCACAAAATTTATTTCACAGTAAGTTTTATTTCATGCCGCTACATGTTTCGAGCACATATGCTCATCATCAGGAGGTCAAAATTGCATTACACAGCCTCTGGTATCACCTATAGGTGTGATGATACCAGAGGCTGTGTAATGCAATTTTGACCTCCTGATGATGAGCACAAGTGCTCGAAACATGTAGCGGCATGAAATAAAACTTATTGTGAAACAAATTTTGTGCATCAAGTTGGTTAAATACTGAGATAAAGAAGTAAATACAATTTCAAAGTACTTGAGAGACACAATTAAAATGAATGCACATACATTGGGTGAAATTAAGGACCAAATCTGGGTACCGTAAAAGGGCAAACGTTAAACTGCACAGCACTTTTTCACAGCCGCAACACAGCTGTAGTATTTCTGCAGTAGATAAACTGCAACAAGCCCGCATCGTCTCAAGACGTACCGTTGCGTCAGGAAGGAGGGTCTGTCAAAAGCCGTTGCAAGATCTGCTTCCTTCCCCTCGGTTCAATTTTTTTGTCCCTTCTTGAAGGTCTATCTGTAAAGGCAAAGTCACCACCTGCCAGATATAGCACATCCAGAGCTGTCGCTGTTGGCAACGTCACCAAGTAGACCTAATGTGGATAACAAGGAGACGGCCCGGTTACTTCGGGCAGTAATTAGAGCCATTAGTCTATGGGCTGCACAAATTGGGGTTCGATTCTCGGGCGATCAGACCGGCACTGGGGCCCATCCAGCTCTTTCCATTGCGTACAAGCGGCCGGAGCATGAAGGTACCATGCATTTTCATCTATTAACGAAGTTTAGAAGGCCGTAACTATTCCATATGTTTAGATGGTACCGTACTTAATTAAGCACAAGAGAAACTTCGTTATTTTGCACCAGCCTAATATAAAAAACCATTTAAAATTTCATCGCCAGATTTTACCATTTCTGCAACTCTGGCTACGGCTTCCACAGACCACATTTCCACTGATCCACTGTTATGTGTTATAGATCTTGCTGGGACAATTGGAATCGCGGTTTCAGTAAATACGTGTTACTTTAAATTGTAGTTGCATATCGATAAGACTCACAAAAATATCCCGGCTCTTAGGTCTATTTCTGATACCTAGTGGTCCTGCTCGTAACTATCAACAACTCTGACTGTTACGTAACTACAGAGTAACGACACAATGGCAGGCCTTAGGAATTACGTAAGGATAAATTCTTATCTGCTTTCAAAGCGAGGACGTTCACTCCAAATACTTGCACTGGTTGGATATGCGTTATTCACGTCATGCTATGAAGGTATATTCAAATTACGAAAGACTGAACCCAAAAAGAATTACAGAACTTTAGAGGGATAATAATTCTATCGATTTTAAAGTTCATCGTGTAGATCTGGATGAGCCAGAAATGTGTAACCAAGACAAATATGTGACAAACCAAACCTACAAAAAACATGGTCAAGGAAATATTTTTTGGAATAAATTCGAAGATGGAAGATTACTCATTAATTAACCTTTTGGCGCCGGAATTATTTTTCTTTTAATTTTAGCACACCTGTATATAAAATGTGAATAATACAGGAACCAAATATGTTAGAATTATGAAACAAACTGCATTTTGAAGAGAAAAAAACGGAGAGTATACACCATGTTTAAATTATTCAGTACCTATATTTGTTGAATAAATATATAAAATGCAACTTTAGAGGTTAGCAGTGCGGTAAGACAACTATAGTTGACATTAGGCGTCAAAAGGTTAATTAATTAATTCATTCATTAATTGAACTCTTTCGTAAGATGGTCCAGAATAACATAGTTTTGTGCTACCTAAAATGAAATTTCGGGTTGCTTATCTTCGCTGTCTGCGAACGGCCGAAATACCTAGGAAGTCAATCATATCTCTACTAAATGGTGGTAAAGATACTCGTAATAGAAGTCAAAAGCCTCGGAGACCTACTCGTTCTTCATCATCAGGGAATGACGTGGCATATTTTTTACTAATAATAAAGACAATATCAGAGTTCCCAGACTTCAAACCTTATCTCCAAACTGACGCTTTTGGTCGCCTGGGAAAATTTTTTAAGATTCAGATCTTGTAGAGGAAAGTCTTTCACTCTTCGGTCGTCTTTACAACTTTCTTAAGACTTTAAGTTACAACAAAATCGCCACAAAAAAAACCCCCCACACGTGTGGAAGTAGTGGGGGACAAGGGACTGCAGTAATCTTCCAATACTAGAACCCAGGTTCTTCAACTCCCTATCGTGAATAAGCCGCCATGATTCGTGTCTCAGAGTTTAAATCGCGATTAGTCCTTTTATTTCGGTTGTTTTAAGGCCACAAACAGGTTACGGGCAATATGCAATTTATCATGTTCCTAGTTGAATCATAGTTTATTAAAAGCCGAACACCACAAGATTGGGTGTGGCGACAGTTACAGGAAGTGACGTAGCCAGTTTGCGCCATGTAGGCTACCGTATAATAAGAACATGTAAAGAATATGGAATGTTATTAATGAAAATTTCCTTTCGGGGAAGAGGAGGTACCGAGAAAAACCCCCGGTACGCCTTACTATTAACGTGTACACGTGTTTCATTTTCGCAGACGAAGGATTGCCAGCATTCTGTATTGACCTTTTCTGGAATAAGACGTCGTGCAGTTTGGTAGATAGGCCCAAAATTTTCGAAGGAAATTGCTGTTTCCATGACCATTTCTCTATCCCGAATATGAAGCCACAATTTCAACTGAAAAGTTCGTACCTATCAGACTACGCGGCTCCTTATCTCAGATAACCTTAAATATCAGGCGCAGCACAGTGAGAAGTGCAAATTTAGCAAAAACAGCTTAATGTTTCATGGCAGTCAAAGACTGCAATGAAAAGACAAACAGCACTGCTGTCCAAATAAGGACAAACAGCACTGCTGGCCTATAAACGACAAACAGCACTGCTGGCCTATTAACCTTTTGGTGCCGGAATTATTTTTTTAATTTTAGCACACCCTGTATATAAAATGTGAATAATACAGGAACCAAATACGTTAGAATTACGAAACAAACTGCATTTTTAAGAGAAAAAAAGAGAGTATATACCATGTTTAAAAAATTCAGTACCTATATTTGTTGAATAAATATATAAAATGCAACGTTTAGAGGTTAGCGGTGCGGTACGACCACTATAGTTGACATTAGGCGTCAAAAGGTTAACGACAAACAGTACTGCTGGCCTATTAACGACAAACAGCACTGCTGTCTAAATAACGACAAACAGCACTGCTGGCCTATTAACGACAAACGGCGGTGCTGGCCTCTGGGCAGAGTTAAGCCTGGGGAGTCACGAGTGCCTAAAGAAAGTGCAAGCCTGTAGGTGTAACAGTTAAACACAACGGGCTGGCAACAGTCAAATTAATCTGGTAACACACTACTACACCCGAAAAGCTAAAGTTTCGAAACTTTGAGACCGGATACTCTTCTAGGTTCTTTATAATTTTTCTAATTAAATCAGAATTAATAATAGTAGGGCCCATAAAACATTTGATATTAGCTACAGTTATATGACTCCATATCATACAAATTTATACAAAGTGACGCATCCAATACAAAATCTGCTCCGCTGTTACCCTAGAATAAAAAGCTGAGAAGTGAGTAAAGAAATAGAGGCAATTTTTAGGATGAAATCGTTCATAGTACGAAACTTACATGAGGCAAGGGGCAGATATTACGTGTCTCATAAAAGCGCATAAAACAAGCTACACAACAAAGCTGTCAATTGCAGAAGGTGTAAACGAGATGTATGTGTGTGTGTGTGTGTGTGTGTGTGTGTGTGTGTGTGTGTGTGTGTGTGTGTGAAGCCGTTCGTGAATTGCAACCATATTCGCCAAGCACTTCCTTCCGATAACCCCACCCACCCCCATAAACAAGCACCCTTCTTATCAAACCGACACATGTCGAGATGCTCGCAAAACACCCGCCCTGCCGTGCGTTGTAAGACAGGGGTGACCATTCCTAACAATACCCACTGATGTTATATTCGTGTGGTGTGCTGTACGTCATTTTGCACATCTCAGAGTGTTTGGCGCCAGTAAGACGACGAAGCGGAAAGAATCTCGAACGAAATAGCCATAGCTGATTCGAGATAGGCCAATTATCCAGGCTGTTGTTTGGAAGGACTGAGGAAGAACATGAAGAATACCAGTAAGAAGGTCCGAATATATCACCTTCCGAACATGTGCCTAAGACGTTTGTTGCTGCATCAGTTTGCTTGGTGTCATTCATATTGAGGCTAATATGAGCAGAGTTATTATAATTTGGTAGTGTCTAACCTGCCTTCTGTCCTTAAGCAAAGAAACAAACAAATGACAGCACTATGCTCTCTGTGTATGTTGTTACCTATATCCCAGATTTTTAACCGGCTGACCGATTTTCACAGATTTGATGTAAAAATTGCGCTAACAGAAGCCGGCCCAAAAGTTGTAAATTTTCCATATTTGGTAATACTGACATGACGAGTTCCCAAACTTGTCAGGCAGAGGCACAGAACCGATAATCAATTCAAAGGCTTAGAAATGTTTCTTTATGAAAGATTTTGTTGATGTATTTTGTTGTAGCAAACAAAACCAGAAGTTGGCGAGTACATGACATGGACAGTTATTGAGCTTTAGGTCTGATGATGATAACCAACGAACCGCTGTAATTAGCAATATACAGTTGTGTATGGAACTAGAATATAAATATTTCCAAAAATTATGTAATGGTATGAAATGAAACATCCTTTGTCAACCAACACAGGAAAATAGCGACAGTGCGGAATTGTGACGACACACAGACTTGAAATCTGCACTTAAAGTAAAAGTTCTTTCATAATACTCCAATACACTACTGCTAGTACTGCTAGTACTGCTACTGCTAGTACTGCTACTGCTAGTACTGCTACTGCTACTGCTGCTACAACCACCACCACCACCACCACCACCACCACTGCTACTACTACTACTATTACTACTAATATCACCACCAACAGTACCACCACCACTATAAAACAACAATTACTACTAATATCACCACCAACACTACCACTACCACCACCA
>Ga0131853_10007072_pt1 | contig 20278 bp, 10 predicted proteins | sample TergutLab28metaG_FD_92764 | JGI IMG/M metagenome (GOLD analysis project Ga0131853, IMG submission 92764) | Labiotermes labralis P1 segment gut microbial communities from Petit-Saut dam, French Guiana - Lab288 P1 (version 2) (version 2) | ecosystem: Host-associated > Arthropoda: Insects >...
TATTATGTTGTTTCAGTCAAAACGAAGATTCGTTGGAGCCCACCGCGAAAGATTTGTTGGGCGGGGGGTGGGGGAGCGACAGATCAAATTAAATGTGAAAAGTGTTTTTGATTATTCAAGATGTGCAAACGTCAAGGAAGTATCATTCCTTGACGTTTGCATATCTTTTGGAGAACTGCCTTCTCTTTGCCCGAGGCCTGCAAATGGTCTGAACGCGTAGTTTTAATTTGGAGACAACAAATATACACAGAATATTTTTGAAAATCCTGGAATTACACAAATAAGCTGCGAAGTTGGGAAGTGGATTCGACTGACTCAGGAACGTGTCCAGTGATGGAATTTGCTGTTAGCGATTGATGTTCTACTGACAGAGTCTGTTCCATTGTGTTGAATCATTGTCAGAGCTCGATGTATTATGTTGCCAGTTTCGCTTGGTCAACGTGCAGTCTACCGTAAACCCCGCATTATTTTTTGTCAGTTCTTAAAGTACTTGGCAGTAGACGGACACAAAATTCCAGGTGACTGTAATTTAGGTACATATTTAAGTATATATACTTTTGTTATATTTCCCGTTATTTTATTACCGGTCATATGCTAGCGCTTGCGCCAACGAACATTCAGTAGACTGGAAAATGGTATGTAGTCAAACACAACTGTGTCACTGAGGTGTATTTAATGACTATATGCTGGAACAGCTACATGTTTCGGTCTGTACTGGCCATCTTCAGGTTGTCTTGGGGAACTTAAGAAGTAGCTATATGCATGCGCGCGCACGTGGTGTAGAGATCTCTACGTACGGGCCTTATTAGCGAACCGGAGCGAAACAACTAGCTTAACAAACCGAACCTAAACAGGAGTCAGATAAACACTATAAAACAAAACATATACAGATAATAATACAAAATACATGAATAGAAACCAAACAATAGCGCTATTTGTGGGTGGTTTCCTCGGTAGGTATGGAGCTGTAGACGTGCGGAGGCCTGTTCTCTGTCGTTCTCCTTGAATGTGCTGCGTTGTGTCATACCATTTCCCAGTTTCACCCACACAACGGGGATGACACACTTCCTAGATTCAGTAGACATCATGTCGCACACGCAAGTCTGAGATGTTGCCTATATTGAAGGGGGTGCTGAGTTTCTGCAATAGGCTGCTTGTCTCATTCATTACGTCATTGATACATCCCACGTTTCAGTTCGACATTTCTTTTTTATTTCTTTCTGTCGCGCCTTTATTAATTTCTTTCCTGTCTCTCAATACTTGTTTTTTTCCCCTTGTTTGTGTCATTCGTTTCCGTTCTTGTGTCTTCTTTTTTACCGCTTTCCTTTCCTTGTTTCTGCATTGTCTTTATTTTACATTCTTTCCTTCTGTCGCTTTCTTTAATTTTATACTTTTCTCTTGTCTTCACTATGCCCTTCCTTCTTTTTTGGTCATTTATTTGTTTTCGTTGGTACAGTTCTCTTTTTTATATCCTCTTTATTTTCGTGTTTCATGCAGTTTTGGCTTATTATATGTCCGAGCTGCCGGACCATACCACCACATTTATTCTGCTATCACGGGAGAGCCCTACAAGATAACTCCATTCAGCAGGGTACTTCTTGAGAAGCTGATCTGTCCTCACGTAGTCAAGAAATAGGGCGTCCTGTACTCGACACTAGCCCCTCCAGAATAAGATGAATGTAGTCTACCCTCCCACCCTGTTTCTTCAAAATAAATGTCATTCGTATCTCCATCTACGTGTAGGTCGTCCAAACGGTCACTTTCCTTCAGGTTTTCCTACCAGAACCCTGTATGCAATTCTCTTCTGTTCCAAGCGTGCCACAAGCCCCGCTCATAGTATCGTCTTTGATTTGGTTAACGTAATACTTTTGGCGAGGAATAAACCTATTCATGAAGCTCCAATTTATGCATTCTTCTCCAGTATCCTGTAACGTCTTGCCTTCCTTGGCCAAATATCCTCCTTTTTAGCCTGCTTGCGAACGCGAAAGCGCAGGAGGAAACGTCCCTTTCCTAAGCATGATTTCAACCTGCAGTCCGTGTGTGCAGGTCCGTACCTGCCACCGGCGGTACCGCATTGATATCTGCACAGTGCAGTTTCATTACTTTGAAGCCTTGGTTCTATTTCCGAGGTAAATGCGGCACTACTTTCTAGTCGCAGTGTTCTTAGTACTATTCCGTGTATCAAATTTAGTTTGAAATTAGTTTGTGGGTTGAAGGCTTATGAATGGGATGAAGTACGATTCAATAAACTTTCTATATATAGAATCCGGCTCTTAAATTTATCATGAGAGGATAGTGAATGCGTGTCCAAACTTCCACGTAAGTATCACGAAATGAATACTGTTTACTGTGCTGCTTGCAAATCTGAAGACTCAATCACTCTAAAAGCAGCACACGTTGCTTCATCAGTGTTTGCGGGTTGTTTCAGATTCTGACCCAACAGAGACTAGTACAGCACGCCCAGTACTCGTTAACTTGAGTCCGTGCTCTGCATCCTCTCGTAGAAAACATGAGAGCACGCTTTGCCTGCCTTACTGTACTGAATGATTTTATTTAAAATAAGAGAAGCCGGTTTCTAGCTCTTCCACCGTTGTTATGGCATGGTCAAGGCCAGTCGTGAATTAAATTATTGGTGACTCTCAAGATGAATTCCGTCGTAAGAGCAAAATGATAAACTATTTTGCTTCCCATCGCGAAAGTGAAAATTGTTAATTCGGTGGTTAAATACATCACTTCTTTGTGGTATTTTGGGGCTCAATATTTAAGTGCTTCGTAGTGTTTTCATTCAGTTTCAGAACTACCGAGACATGTCTTAAGTTAATGTGCCTGCATGAGGTGTGGAGCAGAGAAATTGTTGAACACGACAAGTAAAATACGACAGTGAATTACACTCCGTGACAGTGCACAGACTTTACTAAGGCGTTATGTGCTCTAAAAATTACGTACGGATTTACAGTACCCAAGTAAGGAATTTATTCACCCCCACAAGACAAGTACGACCTACTTTGCTCCGATTTTCAGAAGCTTATTGTCTGCGAGTGCTAGTGAATCCATAGGCTTGTTTTCCTAAGAATCACTAAATTTTACAGCTACATTTGGTTAACTTTGGCTCCTTTTCTCGACGAAGTAACAGGAATTAACAGAAGAATTACAAATATAGGTCACTTCGTGTAGACAGTTCTACGGTTGACACAGCGTACTTCTCAGTGGCTGTGCTAGAATAGGTATTCGGTGAGCGGTTGATAACTGTGAAACTGTGGCCACCTAGATCTCCAGACTTGAATGCGTGCCATTATTATTTTTTTAGGGGAGGGGGGGGGTCGCATCGAAATATGGGGTTCGCGTGAACTTTCCCAATTATTTGTAAGAATTTTGTAATACAGTATACAAGGATAAATTGTCAGTATTTCAACAGAAGATCTCCGCCGTATGTTGAGAAATGTTTCCAGCAAGTGCGAAATCTGCGTAGAAGCTGCCTGTGGGCAGTTCGAGGCTCTTGTGTAAAATAAGGTTGGTTGAACTGGAGGGGTGATAGGACCTAGACAGTCCCGGCGGAGGCTGACTTCATACTTGGTTAAGCTCCTTGCGACAGCTACCGTGCATAGATCGAAGATTAGTGCGTACTTAAGATTATTCGTTTGTTTCGGTTAATGACGTAACATGGGTTTGTGTGTTAGGAAACAAAATACTGGAAGCGTGAGGCTTGTTTATATTTAGCAAAGGTTACGTAACAGGAAAGTGAACATCGTCACAAGTTGACTGCCGTCAGGACTTGTATTCTTCACGCTGAGTGAGATAACGTAAACTACTGCTTCTTCCTTGTGTTTTGGAGGTGCCTGTCTTGAATCTCACTTGGAACGTTGATTATTCTTAGTGATGTAATTGTTGTTTTTCCTAGGTCTATGATTGTGCTTCAAATTATCCCGCGACAGGATTCTTCCACATTGATATCATCGTTAAATAATTCATAAGTAAGATCTTTATCCAATTCAGTTACGGGGATTAAACTTAGAAGGCGAGTTTTGGTTTGGCATAAAGCAAGTTTCACTGGCAACGAAGAATACGCACGAAATATAGTCGATGAGGTTATAAAAGACCGGAAAAAACTCGGAACACTATGAATGTAATGTGAATGTTATATTGCCGAAGCAGATACTTAAGAAACAGAATTAGTTTTGTGATGACAAGGTCCTGTATAAGATTTCGTTATCGTGGCGAGGATCCTCTGATTGGATTTTTATTTTTGTAATGTCTTCGTAGTTTTTAGGTGTATTTATGTTTTTATTTAATTGTAATTACTTCTTCCTCGATCTTCTTGCATGGATAGATCATGTTATAGATGTTTTCATTTATTAAAATTTTATTTTTGCTTTATGCGAATCATTTGTGTCTGTATTTGGAACATGAAAGAGGAGGAGCTTCACAGCGCAGGCAGGGCTTAATAAATACGATCGCCGTTACCCTGAAGCTAGTGGATACTGCGACCAAACATCCGGAAATTTACAGTGGTAATTTATGATGACGAACTTTGTTCCAGGGGTTTTCACCATTTCAGCAGCTTTTTTTTTATTTCTGAGGAGCTCTTATTAAAATAGTACCGTCCGTACGTCTGTATGCATGAAATAACTCGGGAAACACTGAACCAACTTTATGAAATTTGGTATTGGAGAGTTTTTAGAAACTTTTTCGACAAATTATGAGTTTCCTTAAGATCAGACTAGAATGGCAGACGCTTGTGAAGACCTACATGCATACGGCGTCCATCTAGAGCCTAACTTAACCTTAAATGTGTATCGGAGCGGAAATTGTTTCCAGGGGAAGTTATAGAGAAGAAATGGACACTTAGTATGTGATACATTTTTCCGCAAATCTTACGATTTTGGAAATAGTGGAACAAACAGGAATGGACTTCTGAAGATAATTGTTACACTGTTTGTACGTCTCTGAGTTTGTATATTCAAAAATAAAGAGCAGTTACCTTAACGCTTGAAGATACAACGTCTTGTATTGCTGATAATTCAAGGAACCTTACTCCCATATAAACGTACAGGTACAGGTGTTAATGAGTGTGTATTTCATTAAAGTAAAATCCAACATGTTCCTACCATCATAACTTTATTACAGTTTAACTTCCACTCGATATAATTATACGATAGGAAAGAAAAGTGCCACGTATTTTACGTGTGCGCGTGTACATTGAGAAGTTAATGCACTGACAGTAAATGTTTGTGTATTTTTTGTTATTTAATCTACGGTGTGCTGATAAATAATGTAAAAACGTTTAGAATGCGTAGGTAGGAATAAGGTGGTAGATTCTAGGACTTAAGAAGAATTAATCCGGTTTAACAGTGCGTTTTGGCACTCCTTTATTGCAAGTACTCTGACGGGGAGAGTCAACTTCTCAGAGTACTGGAAATATTGTTTTCCATATTGCTGAGGATTTAAACGTTAATAATAGACTGAGCACTTCGCTGTACTTCTAGGCTTGTATTTGTGTGTGTGTTTGGGGCGGGGGGAAAGGGGGGCGGCCAGTCCCAAGGTTCCTTGTGGTTTTACTCAGCCCCTCATCGCGAAAGTGGGGATAATAACTTGATGGCCCACAGTAGCTTCCAAATCCTCTGCAAATTATTTACCAGTGACCCTGTCATACGAGTAAATGCTGTGTTATCTGTGCTGATGTCAGCTTCGTGCGGTACGCCACTAAGATCAAGTTTTTCAGGATATTACCTTGGCAGAGTGGTTGAATTTTTAATGTAGTGTATATGACGTGCCACAACTTTTCATCGATGACACTTATAAGTTACAAGTCACGTTTATAAGTGTCACTAAAACATTCAGTAAAAGTGCAAAAAAGGACGGTGTTCCGTTTCGTTCTGAAATGAAAACATTGTCTGTTTTACATTAATGTTTTCATTTTAATTGCTGGGTTCGTTTATATAATTGTACATAAATGTTATATAAACAGTAAGTAAATTATCTGCTGTAACGAATTAGGATTTCCGTTATTTTCACATCCATGGCGCATTGTATTTGTTGTGGTATCTGGAACTTTGTTTTTGTTCGTATAGAATTACACCATAGCAGTGGCTACCTCTGCTGTGTTCTGATGAATATATGCATCACTGGTTGTACATTTCCCTCGAATTAACTATGTTGTGCACACTACGGACTGGTGTGCTGTTTTACTTAACAAACGAGGGTCGGGAAACTAAGTCAGGCGGTTTAATCACTAAATCTGGCGTGAAGGAAATGCCACCACCTAAATTCAGTTCACTTTCCATGAGCAACTTCTGCTGCCAATTACCATCTTTATTTGAATTTTTATGTTTGTGTTTAACCATCGTAATGCATTGGAATATAAACGCTCCAACCTATCAGCCATTAAATCAACTGCACTTCCTTCGAGTACCACATCAGGAGTGAAGCGTGAACAAAACATGGTAGCCGTACTAGCGTGCAGGATGACTAAATCTGTCGCAAACCGATAAAGCATGCATGTGAGGGTGAAAAATTCGTGGAATGATGATTGGCAAGGTAGAATCGACGTATTGGAGAAAAGCGGGACAGAATGCCACATTACTGCGGCCTCGTTTCAATGTTTAAATATTTTATGCATGAGACGGTCACCATGGCATTCATTTGTATTGTGAGTGAACCTGATTGGTTGGTTTGTTGTGTTGTGATCTGATGTCTGTGTTGTGTGACATTTTCGTAGACTTTGTGCTGTGGAGACAGGTGGCGGTCACATCACTGGACATCACACAGTAGAATGTAGAACTGAATTAAAACCATTCTGTAGAACTGTCAGGTTGATTTGTTTTAGCCGCATGAGGGACAGTTGTGCTTTGTATTTGTGCGATTTTCATCTTTAGTTATTGGTAGCAACTGTACTGTGGACATTATTTATTAGTTTATTAGTTAGGATACATAGCATTGTGATATTTTTTGATAAATCTATTAGTTGTGATAATGAAAGAAAGAGGAGAGGGTAATGCTTTATTGAAAACTGACATCTTTTGTTGAAATTTTAAAATATTCAAAGAATGCAAACAGGACTTCATTTATTCGCGTAAATCACAACTGTGAATGGGTACATTTTTTTTATATGCCAGCGTCGTTTGTACATTGTGTTCCCTTATAGAAAGCGAAAGCATAAAGGTAATGAGGTGCTGTGCCGTATTGTGTTCACGTTTCAAACACAACCTGAACGATGCTGGTTGCAAATACCCTGGAACTGTAGGGAGCATGTCGACCCAATCTGAAATGAATACAGAGATGTGGCTTGAAAATTGCGATGCAGGGTGTCATTCAGCAAATGAGATCTTTCTAAATAGTGCGCTGCGTCTTCGGTGTGGAAATTTTTGACACGCATGGAAGTAGCAAACGTACGGACCTAGGATCCTCCTTCACTAAACGATCGTGATTGTGCAGTTGTTATTTATAGGCTGATGGCTAAAAGAACTCGTTTATATTTATCCAAACTATTCATATCTGAAACTCATTTCAGTGTTTTCGTACTTCACACACTTTCATCCGTGGAAGTCCACCAAGGAGTTTGTCTCGGTCAAGGAATATACGCACAATATTTACAATTTTAAAATGCAGCTTATATTTGTTTAGGTTTTGGCCTCGTTGATTGTGACACCATGTGATCGGGTATGTGATTTTAAACGTCCCTGGTGAACGTGCTGCCTCTGTCTTCGGCGTGGTGTTTATTACTACCATTTCGGAGAGACTTGCGGGGTAGGACAACGACGGAGTAAAGTGCACGTTCAAAAGCTGCTGCTGTGTACTTAACTGCATTGTTCTTATCGAACTAAAACATTCCACCTGGCGTTTTGTTTCCATCCTTGTTCTTGCGTTGTAGTAAGGGAACAAGACACGCTTCTGTATAAAACCAGAAGTAGCACTGTAGTGTGTAATCCAGGGTGATTCAAAAAGATAAGACTCAATTGAACAGTAAACGGCGCCTCAACACATGCCAGACAGTTGGTTGCGGTTTTCCAAGTTCTCTGCCTGCTCTACGGGTTGACTTGCTACGCTCAAAACGCTCTTGAATTCATCTCACGTTCTTCTCTGACGCACGTGGTCGGTCGGAGCTTTTGCCTTTACACAGACAACCTATTTGCTCAAATTGGTGATTCCAACGACAAATGCTCTTCCTTGTTGGAGGTTGAATGTTGAAACGAAGGCGTAACGCACGCTGCACAGCAGTCGCCGACTGAGTTTTAATGAACTCAACGCGAAAAATCTTGTGCTGCACAGTAGCAATTTTGCTCTCAACTGACGCAGCTGCACGGCTGTGCGCTAGGTGAGCGCTCTAGCGGTGGTATTTGAAAATTAAGGACCTCCTCTTTCAAATTTTATGTAGTTGTATAGTTCAGGAAGTATAGACGTACAAAATTGAGTACATCTTTTTGAATCAATATCAAACTTCTTGTGATACAGATGTGGCGATATAAAATGCAATTCTTTTTTGCTTGGGCATCGTTGGAATAATTAAGGAAGATGGTTACTGTTGGAACGGAGCCATCAGTATAACAGGTGGATTAATAGTATCATTATCGTTCCGTTTAACTCTCACCTGTTGAAAGGAAAGCACGGAATCTTATCCAGAAGAGACTTCACTCCTCCCCAAAATGTCCATACCGTCTCTGAGGTCTATCCAGCCTTGCTGTTCAATTTGTAGCAAGGTTCCTTCCCAGACCTACAGCGGCTGGAGAGTAAAATTAACTCTTCACTTCCATTTAGTGCCGAGGTTCAAAATGGGCGGAGCAAAGCTTCTACCCCCCCCCCTCCCCCATGTGCCTTACTGGCTTGGACACGGAAAGCTTTACTTGTTTACTTTACATAATTTTACAGTTCACATTAACTGTCACAATTCAACACTTACAAAGCCTGACTTTGTTCTAAATTATAGGTAATAATTCAGTTTTTGCCTCACAGAAAACAGTGTGCATTGTAAGGACCCGAGTGCTGTACAGGTAGATAATCGGTGTGCGTTAGAGAATCATACAAGAAAAGTAACTACACTGTGTGGCAAAATGTAGGAATTTCTTCGCGTTACTGCAAATGGTACATATAATTACCACAAGATTTTGAACGGTTAATCACTTTGCAGACTTTGTAAAGCATTCTTGGATTACATTCTTAGTTCGTCGTAATTTAATAGAGATTGAGGCACGCAGTAAAGGGAGCAGTTTTTCAGCCTGTGTGCAGTGTTGTTGAATAGGAAGAGTGAAGTATTGTTCAGCGGACTCGCAGTCGCTTTTAGAACGACTAGTAGCCTGCAGAGACTAATGCTTGCAGTTCACGAGTCGGTTCAAGAGATACCGCTCAATAAATTTTCAAGTGATTTATCAAAGCGAAGTTTTTCTCGATTGGAATAATTAAATGGGGTTGTTGGATTTTGATTCACTAAGTTAAGTGAGATAATTATTGTCCACTGACTGCTGAATTGCTTTTGAAAAATAAGTGGGCCTATTGTCCAAGCAAGTTTGAGCTTATTATGTACTTACGAAGCAGTTTACCAGACGCTGACGCACTGTCCAGTATTTAACCAGAATGTCCAAGTAGAAAGTAGTTCAACTTGTGAAATATTTTACCATGTGATAAATATAATATGATTAACGTTCCGCTCATGTTAAACGTTACTTCTTGACATAAAGTACTGATTATTCTGTTGACACATGCAGTACTTACTTACTCACTCCATGGTGTAGAGTCCTACTTGAGAAGCTAACCGGTTTGCAGCTAGTCAAATTCCCCGCATTTCACGGAACCCGAAGGTTCATTACCGCACTCACAAGCGTCCGCCACCTGTCTCTATCCTGAGCCAGCCCAATCCAGTCCATATACCCACATACCAACTCCTGGAGATCCATCCTAATATTATCCACCCATCTACGCCTAGGTCTCCCCAGTGGCCCCTTTCCCTCCGGTTTCCCCACCAAGACCCTATACACCCCCGTCTCCTCACCCATACGTGCCACATGCCCAGCCCATATCATTCTTCTCGATTTTATCACCCGCACAATATTGAGTGAGGAGTACAGATCATTTAGTTCTTCGTTATGCAATCTCATCCATTCCCCCGTTACCTCGTCCCTCCAGGATCCAAATATTCTCCTCAATACCATGTTCTCAAACACCCTCAGCTTCCTGTCCTTTCTCAATGTCAGCGACCAAGTTTCACACCCATACAAAACAACAGGCAAAATTATAGTTCTATATATGTTGACACATGCAGTTTCATCCAAAATGTTTTATTTTAGATTATTTTAACGAAAGCTTTGTTCACAACAATTTGTGGCCCTGTAATGTCTTTGCTGTCTTTTTTTACTTTGTAACAGTGAATTGTTGTGTATTCATTAACGTCAAATAGCAACATTTTAAAACTGCGTCTACTTCAGATTAAGTGTTTCGATCTTCACACACGTTACCTTTAGCCTCACTGATATTCTGGATTTGCTTTTTCTCAGCAATTATAGAACCATTTCCTCATATTCTGTTTTCTCTTTTTGTCGATGTGCTTAATTAGCTTAGTTTAGTTAAATTAGCTTAGTTTAGTTAAATTACTTTAGTGTTTTTGATTTTGTTTCTTGATGTTCAAGTAATGTGTTTTTATCTCGGACATCCCTTAGTGTTTTATATATTACAAAATAATTGTAAGTTACCATTACTGCAACTAGTTTATTATGTTATAGAAATGTACGACAAGCACAACTGTATATCTTTCGGAATGTAATTAGTAGACCGCACCCCTTCACACGTTTCTTGTACGTAGAAAAAACATGCTGTACGTATTTTGTTCCTTTTAACATGTACATTGACATGCATTTTATAACACAAAAGATTTCGATTTCAATCTACCTCCCATTACTGAAGTTGCAGTTGCATTGTTCATTGTATGTATCTTAACGGCCTGAGGATGACCACTTGGCGGTCGAAACATGTAGCTACACATGTATATGACATAATAAATTGGTTGTGTTAATGGTAACTGATAACTGTTTTGTAATACCGGTAGTGTTATTCAACAATTCCGGTACCGTGAAACGACATTATGGTGTAACGAAATTCGAGTATTAATCAGCAAACGCATATACACGTACACGCACAATTACTCGTCGCAGTTGTATAAGAATAATGTAGGTGAATTATTTTACCCTTACGGTTGATGTGTGAAATCATACATTAATAAGGTTTTTTTTAAAGAGGTTTTGAATTACATATCGAAAATATTCCCTGTCATCCACATTAGTGTTTCTGCTTGTAGTTCGTTTCAGCTGTTGCGTGCTTTCATTTGGGTGCAATATGGACCCCGCTTTTGGTGTAAGGCACAGAAAGTTTGCACACCTGAGGAATAAGGGTTTACAAATTCCCGCAAATGATCGCGCGACAAACAGTCATTGGTGTGCATTATTTCACGTGATCAGGTGCACGAAGTAATTTTAAGTTTTCTTTGCTTCTCACGCTGTATGATTAGTCATACAGCCCCGAGCTGCAGAGTTAAATAAAACCTTGGGAACACATGTGGGGCGGATAGCTCAGTAGGTATAGTGACTGACTACGGGCTGGACGGTCCAGGATCGAATCCCAGTGGGAACGAGATTTTCCGCCCGTCCAGACCAGCCTTGGGGCCCACCCAGCCTCCTGTACAATGGGTACCGGGTCTTTCCCGGGGGTAGAGGCGGCCGGGGCGTGTCCCTGACCCTCCACCCCCATCTAGAATGCCGAAGTCCTAGAAAGAGTAGAACCATACCTCTGCTTACCCTAAGGGCCTTCGTGGCCTATGAAAGGGTGAAAACCTACCTTGGGAACACTTACGCACTCGTATTTCAGGATCAAGTCGAACATACTTGATGCTAATGAGGGGAGAGAGGTTCATATAACGAGATAAATATTTTGTGATGCCACTTTGCCAGTCACCTGCCAACTTGTTTATGTTAAAATATTGCGTTATTCCTTCCTGTCCACCGGGTGTGATAGCGCAACATATAAATGCTCTTTAATAACTATTCTTATTAAACGCCCTTAATGAATTTCAGTGACAGAACATGACGGTTAGAATCTCGCCTAGGGGCAGGTCGTGTACAGCGACTGTAATTAAGCGGTGACCATTCGCTTTAAACAACAGTAATGCCCTGACTAATGACGCGTATGGAGACAATTCTGTCGTCGCTCTGTGAGTGTGACGCACTCCATGTTGTTCTGTTTATAGGGAACAGTTTAGATTTCGTACTTTATTCATTAAAACATTTTGGAGCCATTGTACGTTTTTAGTATTTAATGTGTTTTAAAAAGTGTACATACTCTCAAACAGGCAAAATTTCGCAACGCATACTTTCAGATATCAGTGATGCTTTAATCTTTTGTATTTCTGTATCTTGACTAGCGGAATTCAAATCTAAACGTCCAGAAATAAAAGCACAACTATTGCAGACATCTCACAAGCGCCCCTCGAAGGAATAATAATAATAATAAAGCGGTGGCGAACAACTCGCGGTCTGCGGATTAATTTACTGCAAGGACAAGTGATGTGGCTGTTACAGAGTCCTCACTTCACGTGACTTTTCAACCACAGAATTTGAACATTAATTTTCGGAATATTCATTATTAATTTTCTTGCTATTATGTCCATTTGCAATGCCTGTACCAGTCTCAGATACCTGTTCCGTCACCTACTTTACTCCTACGGTAACCCTTCTATTTACCTTCGACCCGACCCACGTACAGTTCGTTTGTGCTTGTTCTACATGTAATATTTTCAGCTAGCCAATCGATCTTAGGTTTGTGTAAGATGTTCAGCTGTCTTTAAATTCTCTTTTATGCCCCCCCCCCCTTCATCCACGTTTTTATTTCGCTGTCGTATGGTACAAATGGCCTAACACTGAATGTTTCAGGTGTCTCATATACCGTATACTGCTGGTCCTCCTTTTGTCTGTATGTCTGTCTTTCTATAAAATACCCATTTATATGTACACGTGCATACCTTTTATTTTCCCTTTTTCTGTGTCTGGCTTAATGAACTTGCTAAGTATTTGAATCAGTGTTCTGTTTTTAGCGAATTCTTTCATTTAAAGACGACAGGTATTTGTTTTTCTTTGGATTTAATCCACTGGTATTGATAAGAATAATTTATGTTGTTTGTTTACATATAAACATAACTTAAATGTTTTGGCGTTCATTATATTGTGCTCCAACTATAACTTGCCAGGATTTTCTATTTCGCTCTCCTTGCCGCTAGCAAATGTTGGAATCGTGTGTTATATGTAACTCAACTTCTTCATTTCTGTAACTCATTCGTGCTTATATTATCGTTCCTGATATCGTTTGCATAGTCAACGCAGCCAACGTAATGTCGTTAAATAAATCGACCACCAAACTGCATTTTTTTTCCTGAAGATTCACGTCTGTTTGATTATGACACTGTGGTTGCCTTCGTTCAGAAGAAACTTCTTGCCCCCATAATCAGCATTCAAGGACTGATAGAAGACACTGGACTTTGGATCCTGACAACCTTCTCCGAATAGTAGTTTTTTACACATCAACATGGCGGCATTTCCCATAAGAATGGAACTATCTGCTACATATTTCCTTAAGGGAAATTTACCACAATTGATTTTCATAGGATGATGTTCTGTGTAATGTAACTGTTTCGTGTATTTTAAATTGGCCGTAAAATGAACCTTTTAGTGCCGTACAACAAAGAGCCTGTGCATACACGCTTATTTCCATCATATTGCACAGTCGGCTTTAATGCTGCTACATGTTTCGTCATTATGCATAAGACAGTTGCACGGAAAATGTACAGCATTCAATTTACAAAGTTCTTTACGTATCCAACGTAAATTGCAGTACAAACCTTTTACAGCGTTTTCCTTTACCTGGTTCGCAGTCTCCACCACCAAGTCATTCTGTCGTCGACATACTATTTGTTGATGACATCTGCGAGTAACTGTTTGGAGTCTTACAGCACTGTTCATAAAGTAACGGTGCTTAACGTATACTAATATTTATAGGTAACTGTGCTATTAGCCCAGGTGGCGAAATTGATTTATAAAGTTAAAGTTTGCGTGAAATAATTTGGCGATTCGTCCGTAACATGATATCATAATGCCCTGTAGTTGTGATAATATTTGGTACAGTGTTGCGGTCATCACTGTGTATTCCATATCAAGTAGACCTGCTTAGCGTTGAATGTTAAACAGTGTGACATTTCGTTAAATTAACAGCACTGCACGTTTAGACTGTGATCTTCTGGGTTATGTAACTGTGTAGTCTGGTAGGCATTACCAGTGTTTGAAGAATATACATTTTAATTATAGTCATCCCGTTGTGTTTATCAAAGAATATACAAATTTCAGTCAAACACAACATTTAATAGTGCTATTACAATGACATGTTTCGACTCGTACGAGTCATCATCTGGCTATCTTTTGAACCATGTTTAAGGTGTACAATTAACAGTGCATGTTTTGGGATCCCAAAATTTTTGCATGGTATTGGACTGCTGTTATCATGTATATCCAGCTATAATTAAAATTATTTACCAGTTTTGCAAAGGACCACATAGCCTCCATCTTCAGAATGGAAGCTAGAGGCGGCATATTGCGCCAAAATATTGATAACCGTCTATTAGACTACTCATTGTCAACCCAAGTGACTCTAAAGTCTAAACAATAGGTGATGCAGAAAGTTAAATGTGATTACTTGACTTTATTAGCATAGAATTACTTGTAGTAAGGACGGTAATTAGGTTGTAGGCCACAACAACGCTACTCGAAATTGTGTTCATATGCAGGTGGTTGTTTTGTTACGATGGCTAAACATGTTGTATACGTATTTGAATTGTTTTAATTTTAATGAAGGTAGTTAATCACTTGAGTAAATAAAAAAAGTTGACTGAACCATTCCTTCATGGCACAGGGTCCTTACGAAAGGGCTAGTTATTTTAAACTTTACATGTCTTATGTGACTACAATAATATAAAAGTAAAAACCACATTCAGTTACCTAAAAATTGGGAGTTATTGTGTAGGGACGTAGCATTTCAGGTACTACAACGTGCTTAATTCTTACACCGCACTTCTGACAAACACACGGACATTTTTCACTTTTCGCCTCAAGACATCGGTATTAGTGTTTCAGGAACTGCACATTTCAACTGTGTCATCCGCAATACCGTGAGGACGATCCCTCTAACATTACGCTTTAGAGAAGCACACAAAGAATAATCACGGGTTTAGTGTCAGGAGGTAGTAGTGGTGCCCAAAACCACCGTGCACAAAATCGATCGCCATAGCGTGTAGAAATATCTCAGTCACGGAAGTGGGGGTGACGCAGTTATCAGTGCCTGTTCGTGCTGCGTCTTGATGTAAAAACATTGCATTGAAGGCGCAACACTTTTCTTGTCACTGTGAAAAATGTTGTCTTCAACAAGTGTCCTGTGACATTCAGATGTCACATTCTGCTGTAGCTGTACTAAGCCCACTATACTAGCAGTGGCCAAAGCACACCAAACTGTATAGTTGGATGGACGAAGTGGAGCATTCTGTGGGAGGTTTGGAATTTTTGTCCCCCATGTTCAGCTGTTATGTTTATTAGCAGCCTCATTCAGGTAAAGATGGACTAAATGTGCAAAACCAAATATTATTCAGAATACCAACATTTGCTTTAGTGAAATCTGCAAGAATTCTATCCGACGATCTCCTATCTTGATCGCTCATTTACAGCAGCACTGCACGCACTGTCCAAAAAATCTAGGAGCCACCTCAAAATTCTGGTCACCATGACAGGAAGTGTATTCCATGCTGAAGACCCTCAAATATTAGGCGCTACTGTACAAAATTTATTCACCCGCTATTTGCTCACCCCTGTCTAACAAGGAGTAATCTTTAAATTCCGTCTGAAAAGTCTGTGTTGTTCCATTACGGATGCCGGATCAGTAACTTAAGAAGACCATGGCACTCTCCTTGTACTTAGCTTATAACTCTGCAGTCACATCTAGTTGTATCGTAGCATTCGTTGCTACATTACTGAAACTATCGAAGGAGGTCGGTCAGTAATCCAAGAATCGCCGACTCGTAGGGAGGATTTAGGGATCGTTTCCTGGCGTTTCATGCAATAGCGCCGGGTTCGGTACCAGAAGGATAATGTGAGGATGTTTTCACATGTCTTCCCTCGTCTCGTAATTCGTCAAAGCTTTGTGAGTGTCGGTCTGCTGTGACCGTACTCTTATCCTGGCTCCGACACTGAGCTGTACGTTTGTTTCCTTTACCCACTGTCATCTACATCTCTTTTATGATATCATCGTCCTTGGCAAATGGGAATCTCATCCCACTAATGCTCACATTTGTGGATTGCTACCAACAGTCCGTTGACCATGATGGCCACAATCTTCATCGTCATCTATAGCCGGTTGTGGAGACCATGCATGAAGAACACCAAAACGTTAGAAATACGTGCGCTGCCTGAGTGTCATAGAAATCAGTCGGCCATTGTGGGCTATTGTTTTTTTAAACCACAAACTAAATATTTTACTAGATCAAACATACCAGTATACCTGTAAACACAACAATCACCAAAAAAAACTGATATATTGCAATAGAAGTGGTGTAGACTATATTGAATGACAATACAGTAGAAATTTCAGGAATGATAGATCCGCTTTTCGTGTTCCCGGAATTGTGATGTCTGTTATTTATAATTTCTACCAAAGGGACAGAAGAATGCACATTTCCTGTCAGGCATTCAGAAGCGATGGAAACACGAATGCCATGCGACTATGACATGTGCATTTGTGCAAAGGTATTCTAAGTCACCAGCGGCATTTTAAACAACAGCTGTTAATATGACATTTGGGGCTTAAATCCGCTGCTTTTTAACTTACTCCGGTTTGTTAGTAAGACAGTCCCCTTTACATTAATTGATTTTGGAGCATCTTAAACGAGCTAAGATTAAGTACGTAACGTTGTAGTTCGGTGGTTCGTAGGACTACTGCTTCATATATCCGAGGTCTCAAATTAGATTTTCTGGTCGGGCATTGACTGTCCTGACAGGTTTTGTGTCAGGTTCTTCAGTCTTCCCACTGAAGGAACGAGGTGGGAACTTACAACAAGCCATGACGATTACCTTTGCACATCCTTCCCATTTATCGTTAACAACATTTCTCCCGCCGATCCCAGTGGCTGCGGGGTCTAAGGCATAGGTCTGCGGCAGCTCGCTTGCGGGGTTGCGGTTTCAAATCCCCACGGGGGCATGGATGTATGTCTGTTGTAAATGTTGTGCGTGGTCAGGTGGGGATCTCTGCGACGAACTTATCACTCGTCCAGAGGAGTCCTACCGAGTGCCCGCGTGTGTGTGTGTGTTTGAGATATATATATATAGGCAACAGTAACCCTCTACACCTACATTGAGCAGGCAGTAAGTGGTCAGACTAAGAAGAAGATTTCTCTCTTTCAACGCTCTATAAGTTGCGGACTTGAAGTAGTCCCTCAAACTAAGAAAGAGAAGTATTAACTAGCTAAGAGGGTTTCACTTCCTATTGGTCCAACTACTTAATGAGACCTTTCTAGGTAACTAGTTGCAAGATACAAACTCTCTTCCTATAGAACTCGGCTTCTCAGCACCGGTATTAGTAAACCTTACCATTCAGCAAGTTCATTGGCGATTCAGTTAACGTCCTGATGTCTGTCAATGACTCAAATGTAAGCACTAGTGTAGGAAACTGTAATACAGTGCTTACGGTAATTTATAAAACCGCATAATTGCAATGGGAATTTGGCGGATGAGAGCTGGACTGTTTGTGTTGGAGCAGGGAACCTGCGGGGCACAAGGTACATGACAAATGATGAACTGTAAGGAGTAAAGGAGGATGGAATTGTTGCTTGGAATTGTCTGCGTTTGTCTTTATGGATACTATCCAGCAACCAAGTCATACGGACGTTCTGCTTGTAGATAACTATGTTGTTGATTCTGTGATGACGAGTAAGTTGTCTGCCAGATGCGCTGTTATCTTTACAGGGACACAGGCTGCAGCCTATGTAAGGAATGTCAAAACGGTCTTGGGCACAGATTGTGTTTGAAGAACAGAACTTACAGTGACAATTAGGTCTACGAATCCGACGTCCTTTCCTCTTTCCAAGAAAGTAATGTAATTGTGGATTCTAGTCAGTGATCAGCCTATAAACAGTTTCATGTTGGACAGAGTGTCACTTTGTTAAGGTCTTCGTTGACGTTAATCGGCACTTTGGGCTTTTCCCACTTCTGAGTCGTGTTCGCCCAAAGCTAACCACCAGACGGTATTTAGGAGATCACTAGTGGTACCAACAGATCAGTTGTAGAAATCTAGGGGACAGAATGGGTCAAGAAGCCACTCCGTGATAGTGAAGAAGTACGTACTTAGTGCACTCTTGCATGAGCGTAACCACTAATTCCAGGAACGTCACGCCTTTGCCTTTGATCATTGTGATGCAATAATTCATGGCGGTGATAATGAAGTTAGAATGTGATCTCATCAACTGTCGGGAACAACTAGGCCCGGCCGGTTATTGTTATAATAAGCTGCCGTCCGTCCAATTTCATTTAACTCGTGCGAAAATTAGTCGACCACAAGGTAACACTACGTAGGTTATGAACGGCAGTAGCTAAAGGTGAATTCTGGGGGTTTAGTGCTTGTGACACCCGCCCGTCCGCCCCCCGACGGGAAATCATTGTGTACTTCGGGCTTCTCTAATCCTTGTTTTTCCTTACTCCCTCCCGTGTTTGTGTGAAGGTGTATTAGATTTTTAAAAAGAGTTAAAAGATATGTTATCTTCTTCTGATATCTAGAAAGCTTGTTTGTGTCTTTATGGATCTAATCATATTTCTTCGAAGTGGTGTTGTTAAAGTATGTTGTTGTCTGCTAAACGGAATGTGGGGAACACAAATCACGATGCTTGCGCCTACAACCGGAAGAAATCAAACAGATTCATATGTTTTATTGTCCGTCGTACACAACACTGTGGTGTAAAGTTAAGTTATACAACAGTTTACAAAGCTACATGTTTCAACCCCTTGGGGTCATCTTCAGGCTTATAAAATATGGTATAAAATATATTAAGCCTCAAGATGACCCCAAGGGGTTGAAACATGTAGCTTTGTTAACTGTTGTATAACTTAACTTTACACCACAGTGTTGTGTACGACGGACAATAAATAACGTATTGTTATATTGGCACAACGGGATGGAAACCCTCAATTTAGGAAACAGATTCATAGTACTAGCATGAGAGTGTTTTCCATCCGCCCTCCTGTTGTCTGGATGAAGACGAGTTCAACTTCTGCATTTTAGGCAGCGAAATGGTGAGCACCGCTCGTGCTGCTTGTTCAAGACGTTCGCCTTTCGGTTCCCGGCACGAAGACTTTGACTGAGGTCTTAATCGATTTTGTCAGATCTTGCAGGCGCTTACTGAGCAGGTATCTTAAAAACTTCTCACTGTAGCTTCCTTCCGTAGTTTTCCAGTTCATCATTCACGATTATCCTCCCATGCAACACTGCGTAACCCGTGCATTTGAAGGAGTGTCATTAATTAAGCCAAGAATCGGTCAGTCTTATCTTACCTAATGACAGGCCGAACCAGCCTGAGAAATTTTGAACTAAACATTTGCATGATACGAACGAGATATCCCGTCATGAACCCGAACTGTTTAACTCTAAAGGGCTTCGCAGTGAGGAAGCAGCTCCACATGTCTCGACAGATCTACTTTTTTTTTTTTGTAATTTTGGAACAGTTGAAATTGTAATTTGTTGTATGAGTGCACGTTGAAGGATTTTTAATAGCAAACTGTAGAATGTGAAATGGCTAATTAGCGTGTAGGTAGAGTTTCGGACTGGGCGGCTAGTGTTCGATTCCTGGCAGGAGCAGAGTCGTTATATCCTCTCCACGAAGTTAGTACACAGGTTTTAATCAGTTAAACACGGGGAATATTCACTGAGGTTTTTAGGGGCTGAAACGCGATGTCGACCGCTTACGATGAGTGCTAAGTTTATTCGTCAAGAGCTGCCCTGGGCGGCGCTTCTTTGTATGCTCTCTCTCTCTCTCTCTCTATATATATATATTTATATAGAGAGAGAGAGAGAGAGAGAGAGGTAGATAGACAGACAGATAGATAGGCAGACAGACGGATGGATGGATGGATGGGTGGATAGATAGACAGACAGATAGATAGACAGACAGACAGACGGACAGACGGATGGATGGATGGATAGATAGACAGATAGATAGATAGATAGA
>Ga0131853_10007073_pt1 | contig 20276 bp, 12 predicted proteins | sample TergutLab28metaG_FD_92764 | JGI IMG/M metagenome (GOLD analysis project Ga0131853, IMG submission 92764) | Labiotermes labralis P1 segment gut microbial communities from Petit-Saut dam, French Guiana - Lab288 P1 (version 2) (version 2) | ecosystem: Host-associated > Arthropoda: Insects >...
ATAGAGTGCATAATATAAACTCGGCGGATTTACCAGTTTCTATTAACAAAAGCCTCTTGTGATATAAGAGGCTTTTGTTATTAGAAATCCTGCTTTTTGGTTGAATAAAGAGAAACCAACTTGTTCCGTGAAATGCGTGGAATTTCTTGACTAGCTGCAAACCAGTTAGCTTCTCAAGAAGGACTCTGCACAATGGAGTAAGTAAGTGAGTAAGTAACCTTAAATTCCGTACCGTCGGTATGTTTGCAAATGGTAACGTACGTAAGGCTATCAGAAATTAAGTTTACAGTAACCATGAATGGAAGAAAATACTTTAACAGAACTGTCGCTTCTGGGCATATGCCTCGAGTCACGTGATTTTAAACGCTAAAGCCCCCTATTGTATACATCAACAACGCTTGAAATTTCAGCGGGTCCGGTGGCTTCAATAACAATACATTGAAATTAATTTATCCCCCATCATATACGAATCTTCCTAATCAAATCCGTAAACAATAAACGTGAAGTGCCCGGTTTCCGGAACCTCTAAACCTGTAACACAAGTAAGTTCCAGGAAATAAAGAGTTTTGCTAGTATTCGGGAGATGTCCGGTTAGACTCTCGGCCTTAACATCTGACTGATATTTGTGTTGGTTTACCGCATTTCTACGGGCATCTTCTGGCAGCTGGCCTCAAACTAGGCCACCACCATTCAGTCTCATATTCATTACAGGCACTCTCCGCCTTAATGAACAGGATACGTACAGAACACCTGGTCGTAAGTCGAAATTACGGAATGAGGTTAATATAGACCGTACAGCATGTCGAGAGGGATTCAAATAAGTGGACTTTCTGTTGCAATAAAAGAACACAGTTTCCTCAACGAAATACAAAAAGGTTAATAGATATTTGTTAAATACAGTGGTTGTATTTACATAACCCTCACATATCATGCTACCTCGCCTAAGCCACTGACAGTATTGTTAGCACAACAACAAACAAACAAACAAAAACCTGTGCGTTCTGCCGAACGCTTCATGGAACAAAGTACAGTCGCCAAAACAACTGTCAAAATATATATTTCTAGAGAATTAATAATAATGTCCGAGTCCCTAAAGCCCCTTTCCCGCAATTACGTAGAGCTGTAACATCAAGGGACTATATTTGAAATGTTCACATCCGCATGCTCGGCACTGTATCATTTCCTCTCAAGAGGTTCGCTCTCTTTCTACTGAAAACGTATCTTGCATAGCGGACAGACTTAGTCACCACCACAGCGCATCGTTATTTCTGTGATGAATGTTCTTTGTATTATAGACTTCACACTCAAGTGTTCTTGTTAAGAAGCTGTTTGGTTTGTGGCTCAAAAACGATAAGCGATTTGCAGTAATGTGCACAGCTCATGTACTCTGAACACACACTTTCCTTTGCATATAATAAAAACTATGTCAACATACAAGAGTAATGTTGTTCTTAGTACTGGTAAAGAAATTCTGCAGCTTTTATGGAGAGTGAAGATTCATTATCATGTTAACAAGAAACCGCCATTATTCCCTATTGTAAGCCAGAAAAGATACTCCCTTCTTCCATCTACACCTCTGTCTTTCAAGTTTTCTCTTCCCTTCACTTTCTTCCGAACAATATTTTAAGCTTTTATCATTCCCATACACACCATAGGCCTATAGCACGCTCTCGATCGGAAAAATAAACCTAAACCATAATATTAAAATTAACACACGTTTACAACAACACTGTAGGAGCAAATACACAAAATATATAGGATGTTCCGCATAAGTTGTGCCAAGCTTCAGGGTATTATTATTTCGTATATGAGTCACTTTGAGTGAACAATGCTGTATCATTACATGACCTATTATCAACCATTACACTACTATGAGCATTTTAATGTTTCCAGATATTCTACAGTACTTTGGGTATCAGTTCCTATGAAGCACTATCACTCTTACTCCCACCTCTGGAAACAGGTAACTACCTCGTGCCTCACATTCGTTTTGGTCCATAGGCATGGACTGCGACGTCACCAGACCTTGCCCCTTTTGACTACCTCTCGTGCGAGCACATAAAACGCAGGCAAAAGAACTCTCACAGCAAACCACACACCCCACTAACCGCAAAATGGGAAATGATGACATTATCAGAAAGGGAATAAATTCTCTTTTGAGACCCACGGAATTGTGCATGCAGAAAGGTGGAGGTAATTTTGAACAGTAATAACTGTAACATAATTGAAAATTGATATTTTTATATTATACCATCAAAACTGATATTTTCTTCCATGCTGTAACATAACTTCCTTAACTGACATAAAAATAAGCAGGTAACGTAGCTAAAAATTTATTATTTTTATGTCTTGTTGACCGTGCATCCTGATATAATCGTGTAAAAAAAACCAACTTGATGCACAACTTATTCTTAGCATATTTCGTCAACCTCTACATGTTTCGGGCGTATCTAGGCCCATCATCAGGAGGTGCAACCGTATGTATACAACAATTGGTACTTATTATTCTTTTCAGATGACTGTTTGCTGTCCTGGTTGGATTGGATTCCATTCCATCCAGGACAGCAAACAGTCATCTGAAAAGAATAATAAGTACCAATTGTTGTATACATACGGTTGCACCTCCTGATGATGGGCCTAGATACGCCCGAAACATGTACAGGTTGACGAAATATGCTAAGAATAAGTTGTGCATCAAGTTGGTTTTTTTTTTTACATGATGATTTTTTGTGGTATATCTGACACACTATTACCTTCAGATGCTGTACATACAGTGGGGTACCACTTAATTGTGGCCTTTGTCTTTGTGGTGCTATAAGACATGTTGCACAATACGTTAAGACTCAGTAGACGTCTTTATTCGTGGCGTTATCAGACATATAACTCTCTTTGTATTTGTAGAGTATGATAAAACAGGTATTGCAAACTTTTCGGTTACAAGCCTGTACATAACAGAAAGGGCTCATAACGGCGAAAGGGTTGATAATCAGGCGTATGTTGCTGTAACATTTCTTACTCAAAGTCACTCGTGTAATAATATCATGCAGTTCGGCACGCCTTACCCGAGGCGCGCCCTGCGCAATTAAAATTCAGCACACAGTACACCAGTAATCAAGTGCTTATATTTGATAATTAACTCAAATTTTAAAACGCCATATACCGGAGTGCTGATAAGTCCTTAGCCCTACCAGGAAGGAAACAAGTTCAGAAGCATGTCAGGGACGCGCGCGATTTCAACAACATCGAGACGCGAGCTGTCATCAAGTTCTTTTTTTCCTGCAAGGCAAGGCGCCGAAGGAAATTCACGCCATTCTAACAGAAACATTAGCTTATTTCCTTCCTGGTTGGGTTAAGGACTTATCAGCACCCCTGTACTCATACTCCTTACAAATAAAGACCTTATCCTGGAAGCTACTGAATATTTCTTCCACACTGATATGTCGTTCAGCGGTTTGCAACCAACCCCGTTGTACTTTTACTGGCTTACATATATCCCAGTTGACTAAAAGATGATCCTCGTTCACACTGCCCCTGTTATGAAAGGACTCACCTTGAAGGCATGCATACGGTGGTTCATATTATATAGAGGTTGTCCCACTCAAATATTTATAACAAATGTTGACGCTCGGGAGGCGAGAAGTCTGTAAGCAGAATAAAGTGATAGTCACGTACCATTGCAAATTTCAGTACACCCATTGACAAGAGAAAAATGACACTTTTCCCAACCATATTTACGGCCAACGAAATCTCATTCTTTGATCGTGCACCCCAAATCTCTGCAATTTTTTATGATCAAATATTTTGAATCTCCGACCAGAGAACGAAACAAAACCCCTAGACCCTTTAGTTATGAATCATACTGCATCCACGAACAGCTGCAGAAATCTTCTCATGCGAAAATTATCATATCCATATGAATAGAAGGAATGAAGCTAATACGATCTGACGCAACTGCAGCCACTCTTCACAGGCACTACCTCGCTTATGAGACACAAGATTTCCACGTGAGTGAATTATGGTATTTGGGAATTATGGTATTTTCAGACACGGTACCGTGCAGTTTGGTAGGTGTATAACAAACTATACGGCATCACATCTGAGAGGTCTACAAACATTACGTCACACATTTGTTATTTCATCCAATCTATAATTTATTTAATCGAACAAAATAAAGTTCTACCTAGAACTAGCCACGAAGGCCCAAGTGGCGAGTACAGACATAGCTCTACTCTTGTCTTTAACATCGATGTCAGAAGAAGGCAGGGCCCGGCCCCAGGAAACTCCTCGAATGGTAGATGGAAATGTTATGCAGTTCAGGAATTTACACAGTAGAACGTAGGATTACTCAAACTACCACTGTCGTATTCACCTTAAGCAAAATTAAATTTCTAACAGACAATAAGGGATATGATAAGAAACATTTTGTTTGGGAAGGGTATGCAGAATTTTGAAATTATTTCCATAAAGTGTTTCTGTCCAGCTCTGTCGTGCGGAGGCCATCTTCAAAGGGTTTTATTTAATTAATTACACAACTTGTTTACGGAACTAGAAGGTTTTTTGACCCAATCGAAAAAGCCCGCCAGTAGACCCTAAATTCTCTTCACATTTTCCTGTCTACCTCTATATTTTGTAAGGGGGTTCGTCATTTAACAATTTTGCACTAACTTTTGTATGCATTTCTCGAATAAGGTTTTATGGAAAAATACCTAAACATATGCGTACGGCAAGACATTCTGTAACGAACGTTGATACTTTCCTCCAAATGCTGCCATCGATACACGAAGATTAACAGTAATTAATTACATGTTATCAACCTTCTAACTAGCAATAGTTGTTCATAACTTCCGCCAATATGCAGGCATACCAAATACAAGGTAAGTATCCCACAACATATCCTTATCTCTTTCAGATGAACAATTGCTGTTTTCCCACGAAAAGCGCCCCAATTTGAAGTCAGTCGGGTAGAGTAATTTCTGTCAGTGCTCGTACTTTAGGGTTTGGCGGTGTTAACCAAAGAGCCGTTAAGAGCTTTTAGTAGAAATATCATACAAATCAGTGTTCAGGCTTTCTATAAAAACCACAATGCATTACATCAGTTAGACAGAAACTGACTAAACTTGACAAAGCTACTTTTCGTCTTTTCCCTAACTGTCCAACGAAAGTCTTATTTAGTATCGACAAGGGAGGCAAATCTGTATAACGTAATATTGAGGCGCGTGTGTGCAACCATTGTTACAGTGGTAAAGCAATAAATATTACATATTGTGAGTGTGTCTGTGTAGCCTCAGGAATCCAGGATGCAATGCGTATGCTCCATATTGTCATCGGAGGCCTGACAAGCTCTACAATATTTTTGCTCATTATCTCACAAGCGGCATGAATTTGGAAAAAAAAAATGTAATATAAAATGTGTGCTTCGATTTTCTCTACAACATCTGCATGAAACATTTTTCGTTCTAAGAAGAATTCAGCGAGATATGATCGAAAAAATATATTGGTCTTTACGTAAAGTACCCGCTACTCTTGTCATTTTTAATAAAAGTTTAATTTTCCGACAGATTTTCGAAAAAGATATCAATCAAATATCAAATTTCATCAAAATCTTCCAGTGGGAGCCGCGTTATACTATGCGGGCAGACGAGCGGATTGACAGACATACATGACGAAGCTAACAGTCGCTTTCCGCAATTTTACGAACACACCTAAAAATTGTCTTCTCCTTAACACTGAACTGAAACATTCTGTGTGCAGAACATTTCTGCCACTTGTTTCATTCTTCTAGCTACATTTCGTGTTGTTCTTTAATGTTCGAAGTGATAAAGTGGATAGTTAGATCTACGACCGGAACTCTAAAGGAAGCCTCTCTTCTTGTTCTACATATCTATGGATTACCATAATTCCATTCTTAGAAGAAACCGACAGGCCAAATACCAGGGTCTAGACCGAAAATGCAGTAAATGTGCGCCTCAGGTAACAATGGGGCGCCCACATATCTGTACACGCTGGACCTTTCTGAGATGGTCAGATGATTTAACCCACTGGTATCAAACTTTGTGTTGCTGTTCACAGTTTTGACATATACCTCGTATTATAGAATGTTATTAGCCAATATTACTTTACGTTGTTTACGTATTTGAAAAATCTGTTACAAATCCACGTTGGCTTTATGTTAAATCCAAGGGTCACACAAAGCTTCAAAATTTCTACCGGACGAAAGTTTTTGCAATTCCTGACTAATACTAAACAATAATTCGTAAACAGTTTATAGGTACGAGGTATGCCCAGAAATCAGATGTCCTTATTTTTATCAATGGATATTTAGTACTAAATCATAAAAATTACACATCACGAAGCAAGATGGTTTGACTCCATATCCTTTTATTTTTTTCCACCAAGGTTACATACACTTCCATGGCCTTGTGCCAACGAGGCACAAGTATGTATACCTTGTCGATACCATGCCATTGGCTACTCATATAATCAAGTTCTTACTGTACAGAAAACATTGCCACGAGTCTCAAACTTCGTACCGCGGATTATATCCTTCAGGCTCCAAATAACTGCAGATCTGAAGGTGCTGGATTGGGGCAGCAAGTTGGACGGAATTTCACTGTCCAACTAATTTTTGTGACGTCGTCCCGATTTTTTAAACTTGAGTGCGGCCTTTCATTGTCATGCTGAAGCAAGATTTCTGTTGGATTATTGTGAGGACGAACTCGCTTCAAACGTTTCCTGAGTTCTGTTCGCGTCCTGATATAGGTGTCGGAGTTGATCTGTCTCCCTTCTCGGTATCACAGCCACAAGAATCAATCCATCACGGTCCCAGAAGACAGTCATCATGACCTCATCCGCTGACGGAGAATGTTTGGATTTTCTTCCCGGGAGAGTGAAGACGGTGCCATTCCATGGATTTCCCTTTTGTCTCTGTTTCAAAATGAGGGGCCCAGGTTTCATCTGCAGTAATAATCCGGGATAAAGTAACTCGCTTAGCGTCAAAACGTACCAGCAACTCGGAAGAAATAGCTTTTACCTCGGTTTTGTGTTCTACTGTGAGGTCCGGGGAACCCATCTAGCGCAAACCTTCGAATAACCAAGATATCGAATGATGTGATAATATTTCCCTTTGCTGATTAAAGACTGTGCGCCAGTTATCGGGTTGTGATGCGTTGACCCTCGCGAACAATAGCAACAGCACGCGGCAGCATATGTGAACTAATCAGCATTTGAGAACTAAGGTCTGTGACAGGATGGCCCAAGCGAGGGAAATCATCGATTGAGTTCTACTTTGCCTGTTTCGAAAGCCGTCACTCTTTTCGCCCAGCGACCAGCGGAGCTTCTGTCGACCGTAGAATTTCCATAAACACTGAGAAGACATTCCTGAATGTCCCTCGCTGATTCTTTCACGGCACAAAAAAAAAAAGAAAACAAGGAATTATATTACAGCACGTTGTTTGTACCGCACATCACTGGTCGACTGCACTGTGAGGCGTTACTGCAATGGTGCTGTCTGTCTGTCACAGAACTTCAAACCTTCGTGCTTTAATGTCGGAAACTTCAAATTGTTTTATCCAAAATCTTACATTCCTAGTTCTATTACCGGTCAAAACAATACGGGACACTACTTTTTGGGCAACCTACATATATTTATAACGTACCTACCTACCAAATTTCATACATACAATAAATATTAAATAATATAATTGCAAGCTTTAATGTTCCGTAATTATTCATTACTGAAATGGCAATAAATAACTGACACCTGTACAGGAACGTGACGTCACCATACGATGTCTACGCCATTGAGGACTACGTTACAAGAACAACAAAATTTCAAAATTTTTCATAGTTGTTTCATAAATGGCAAGATTTTCGTCAAGAAGTATTTGACATGAAACACCTACTTTGATTTTCTGTACATAATTATTCGAAAATTTTTATTTCGAGAAGAAATGATTGAGATATCTTCATAAACATACTTCGGTGTTCATGTAGAGTGCCCGAGACTTCCGTCCAATTTTCTTGACAGTTATTAATGGAAGTCCCCAGAGTAAAATTTAACGAAAATCTGCCTAGTAGGGGCTAAGTTGTTCCATGACGAATGGCAGATGAATAGACATCTGTACAGACATTACGACGCTAATAGTCGCTTTTGCAAATATCTAAACGCCCCTAACAATGAGCCATTCAACGTCGTAAACATGTTTTCCAATTATAATTCACAATTTTTTTCAACATGCGCTTGTAAATTACGGATGGTGTCTAGTAAGAAGATACTAAATGCTGTTACTGAGTTACATAAATGCCGAGCATACAAGAAGACTGAGCATATAAATTACTTCTATTAATATCTGACAACAATCTGGTATCAGATTGTAACAATTTTTCCCCCAAAACTTGTGATACTGAGGGGAGATCCTTAAGTCCCAAACAGGCTATAACCACATCTAAACATACAAATACCAATTACGCACTCCTAATTAACACACGCCATTAATATTTAACCTGACGGCTATTGTTTATGGTGAGTAAATTATCTGTAGCATTACAGATACTCTGACGTAAAGGCGAAATACACAGAGACACTTCAGTGTATATAAGACAGTTATAACGCGCAGTGTAACTGTACTACGAGGGTGATCTCAAAAGTAAGGTCTCCAAGTTTTTTAGAAATAGAAAGAAACATTTATTTTCAATAATTGATACATCATTTTAAAGTTTGAACATTCCTCTATTTTTCTAAATAATCGCCATTTCGGTCGATGCATTTTTGTAGACGCAGAGGCAGTTTTTGTATGCCCATGTCATACCCGCTCGCCGCCATGTCGTTGAGGAAGCGTTGAACCGCAACTTTCACCTCGTCATCGTCGCTGAAGCGCCTTCCGGCCAAATGTTCTTTCAACTTAGGAAACAAGTGGTAGTCACAGGGTGCCAAGTCCGTTCTGTTATACATCGGATAGTGATAAATATTTCTTACTTTTTTGTAACTAATTAATTCTTATCAGAAACAAGATATACGAACATTTCATGAATACGTTGTCCCTGGCTGGCTGTTTGTTCCGCCTTCCAAAGTCTAAAATACCTGCCTCACTTCATTAATATAAGGCAAACATAACGTTGACGTCATCTGTCAATTGACAAAAGGAATTTATTTAAAGAAAAGCAAGTAAGTGACATTGTGTGCAAAATTATCTTAGAATGAGCTGTTTATGTCGATAAAATTTAACATTAATAAGATTCAATGTGCATTATACTGAATAGTACCTCTATAACTGACAATATAGTTAGGTCGATTAATAAAAATGTTTTATGGCAGTTGAACACTAAGTGTTATTCAGTTTTGAAGGAAGTATTTCTGTTCGCTCTTTTAAATAAAATACATTTTGAGACAGCTTAGGTTAGTCAGTTCAGGTCAAGATTCGAAATCCGTACCTCCTGAATGTGACACTTGCAATTAAACAGGAAATATTACTCTGGTGAATGTGACACTTGCAATTAAACAGGAAATATTACTCTGGTTAAGCAATGCAACATTGTAAGGTAAGCAAAATGCTGAATGGATTTCACTTAATAGTAATAAATGATCAATTTTCGGTTATTTTCTACCCTTAAATTATCTCTATGTTCATTACCCACGCACTTGTAAATATGTCGGTGTGCGTCCTCCTTCCAACAAACCTCCTCAAACTGCAATAACTCCAATGGAAATGTCTATTCTCCCGCAGAATCATTAAGCGACTCTGACTTGACAATTCTTTAATCAGAATATGCATTGACCTACATATAAGAAAAATGGTAGTTTTTTGTAGTTAGTGATAATGTAGATAAATTGCAAGTGCTTTCATCAAGAGAGTTTTCAGAAGAAGATACACAAGATAGCTCGAGGTAAGACGACAAGAACTGAAAATAGCCCTTTTGAAGTCTGGAGTTTGAAGAACTGTGTGGTTTCTTGAAATAATAATTTGTCCCTAGAATATCTGATGTGCAAAGACAGCTCCACAGCATTGACAACATAACTGCTGGTTGCAGAACACAGTAAAATTTTATCGTTTTATGGTCAGTAAAGAAATTTGTAAAGAGAGTAAATATACACCAACTTCATTACGCGTGCTGAACATTCGGCCCAATCCACGATCCTTGACTTATTCTTTCTCATAACATTAATCACAGTAATTAAACAGAAACATAAACGTTTGAAACGTAGGAAAAATGTCGTGTTATGGAGACAGAAATATTGGCTTGAAAACAAACGGCTTTACAGAAGTAACTTAAATCTTTCCTGTTTGGGACCAAGCCAGTACACAGACTGAGACAGACTGGAAACCGTTGTCCATAAATCGCAACTGTGCTTTATTGAATGAGTCTACTCGAGAATGTATAAAGTTCGGCGCTTTAGAAAGATAGCGAATTGGAAGTCTATTGTAGCCATGTCAATAAACAGACTAAGTCACAAACATACAGTCCCGTCCCACACTCCATCTACTGCTTTGTGTCCTTCACTGCACACATCCCGCACTCTCATCGTCTTGCTCTGTGTTTCCTTACATCCCCTGAGCGTCATAGCTTGAAACGTAATTTGGCATCCACTGCAATACTTTCGCAGTAACGACTACTGCTTAAGACACATTTACTTAATGCTACACCGCCAGTAAAAACAAGGCAGGGTTTTTTGACGCAGATTTATTTCCCCATATTAGTACTGCACGTTTCAAATACGTGGGTGTTAGGATTTGACTGCATTCAAAAAAGGTGGAAGATGAACTGACACACCGGACATGAAACTTTTGCGGTCAGTTACGAGATACAAAATACGATCATAAAAACTTTACCGAGATAAGAGAATAATTAAATATGCGCAATTTAAAGGGAATTATTGTGAATTATAAAAGGACAAAACATTTATAAACATTAAACCATACACGCATTCCCAAATTAGTATGTGTGTAAATTCCAACCGGCAAAAGGTCGCTAAGCCATAAAAACACCTGCGACTATGGAACAAGTCAGGACGGCTTATATTTTACTGCTGCTGCTGCTGTTTCAAATAGCATAAACCAGGGCTGGCGAACTTTTTTGCAGGCGCGTGCCCAAATGTTCTACAAATTTCGAAGAAACTCTTTTGCATACCAGTGGGAATTTTGAAAAGCAAAATGAGGTCTTGGAGACTTCCAAATTTATTAATAACTATTTCATTATTATTATTATAAATGCATATTACAATAATATTGCATAATTACTGCGCAATGTAATCATTATATTTCTAACAAATACCTTCTCTAGGAATGCTACAACGGACAAAATGTGGCAGTAACTGGGGCTGCTCTTACTTCTTGTTTAAAAGAAGATTGTAAAACGTTTTGTCCAGCGTCACGTATTCGCCCAGTCATCGCCAGGCCGGCGGCCCAACGAGAAATATCCAGTCAGCACTTCGCACAGTTCCCGATTTGTGTAAAAATGTTTCACCCGCATTGCTATTTGGTAACAACGGTAATTCATAAATAGTCACTACGCAGTCAGATACGTGTATATAGGCACATAATCTTCGCAATACAGAGACGCTGGTCGGGTAAGAGAAATAAAAAATTTTGAGATGGCAGTGAGTGCCGCGTGGCAAGGAAATTTTTCCGCTTGTCATTTTGGGTACGCCTGCCATAGATTCCCAGCACTGGTATAAACCATAGTTCATCTATGGTTACCTGTATATCTATCCGTGAGTGAGATACAAATTTTCAAACAGGTGGTCCGTTTTTAAGTAACAAATCGACAAAACCCAAGCAACATATTTAAGGGCTTCACTGTGGTGAATGCCCCGATATATATACAACTCAAATGGATTGGGCGGGCCCAGGATAGAGATAGGTGGCGGACGCTTGTGAGTGCGGTAATGAGCCTTCGCGTTCCGTGAAATGCGGGGAATTTCTTCACTAGCTGCAACCAGTTAGCTTCTCAAGAAGGACTCTGCACCATGGAGTAAGTAAGTAAGAAAGAAGACAAGCAGAAAAATTTTGTATATATATATATATATATATATACACATATATATGCCAGCAGTCACCTCTGAAATATTTAACATTGCGGCTTTCTAAAACGCAAGCCTTAAACTTTAAAATATTCAGAATCAAGATTTTACATGTTGTTTATATGAATGTGAAACGGCCCCTCAACCTAAGGGAGGAATATCGATCGATGGTATTTCAGAACACGATGCTGAAGCGGAAATTAGGACCTAGTAGACAAGAAGTAACAAGAAATTTGAAAGTGTTATATGATAAGGACCTTGTTACATTTGAGTTTCTCACAGCGGAGATGAAGACAATTCAGATCTGCTATGATATGACGCCTTGCCGATTGACAAATGATTACCTACTTTCTATAAAAGCTTGCCGTTTCCATTTGCAAGATTTAAACAGTCCATGAGTATATTACTTTGATCCCGAAGACGAAAGAAGCAAACTCACCCGTAAGTCTGTAAATTTACTAACTGATCAGGCGCTACACCCAAAAAGACTTGACACTTCAACTGAGACATTTGTAATTGGCAATCTTAATCAAATGTTATTAGGGCGGCAATATCAAATATGAGCAGATGGGCGAGACGAAGGGCACGCATGGAAAACATTGGCAATGAGTATAAAATGATAATAGATAAACCCATAGGAACCAGAACAGTTTAAAAATCAGGTACAGATGGGATTATAATGCTGAAATAATTGTACGAAGGTAAGGCTGGCTCAGGAAATGGCCCATTGGTGGTGTCTTGTGAAGATTCAGGTTGAACAAAAGCGGGAAATTCTCTCTGTGTTTGTGTGTGCGTGTGTGCGTGTGTGTGTGTGTGTGTGTGTAACTATCAGGATTAATGTATTTGAAATCTCGTCTGATCACTTTAAATCATTCACAAGTTGCCACTTTCGGTGGCATAATGTATTACATTTTAATTCCATTTATCACGTATTTCAAAGCGACTGCAAAGCTCAACGGCCTCCAACGTGAATATCATCCTTGGAGGAAAAAGTTATTTTGCATGTTTTTATATTCTACTGGGCCAACAGCATCGTCTCTTAATGTTGGCGAAGACAGTAAGACACACGACCGCCCGGTACATACATACACACACACAATTCTGCTAAAGACTGAAACACAAAACATCATCACATCAGTTCACATCCTGCAACTTTTACTCCTAACATGTTAAGAGTCGGTAAAGAAGAACAACCCATTTCAGATGATCCAATTTTCTAACTACACAAAGCATTCACAGACTTGCGTCTATACATTTTCCGCGAAGTATATGTTTATTATCACCTAATTGCACTGGTTTACATGTATGAGATGAGTACAGTGTGTTAGCTTAACAAGCTCACATCAGTGATAACTCACGGCATTAACGATTCAACTGGAATCGAAAACACTGTATCATTCCTAGAAGTTCGAGGAAAGAAATGTAAATATATACTAACACCAACCCTGTATTAAACGAACAAATTTTAACCTGTTTCTTGCTGTTTTAACATCAAATATTAATTCTGTAATTAATGGACTCAGTATTGCATTATTTACCATTTACTATCGACAACGGTATAGTCTAACGCCATATACACCTTTGCGTCAGTATCGATGACATCCCGTTGTGATGGTGGAACAGCACAAAAGAAGCGGTAATACTTAAATTTTACATTTCATTTTAATGGGTTGTATTTAAATTATCTTCCGTCATGTATGTTTCTAATTGCCTGGTGAAGCTATTCCAAAAGCCGAAAAATGTAGCAAGCAATAAAAACTCATAAAGAATTAATCTGCAACTGACGGCCTGCGCTTCATTTCGGCTACTCCTTGGTTTAATGATTCTCCCTGAAGATGGTTATTACAAATAGCCGTAACATGTCGAAGTAATAGTCTCATACACGTTAACCAATGCAATTAGCTAGTAACAAACTTATTCTTACACTTCTTGAGAAATTAACCGTCACCCAGCTAATACGGAAATGTCCGTCTTGTATGGAACCAACAGATTCGTTGTCATTTCCACAACAGTCCACGCCAGTCACACATCTCCTTAAAAGCCATTTCGATGTAATACTTCCATCTATGCCGATCTTTCCGAAATGATCTCTCCCATTCAAGTGTTCAGACTAAACTTTTGTATGCATTTTTCTTTTGCCATGCATGCCACATTCCCCGTCCATCACCTTGCAGTTCATCAGTCTGATAATATTTCAATGACATCGAAGCTTCTCGTTATGTCAACAACTGTTTCTAGTCACTTAGGTCCACATATTCTCCGTAATTCCTTCTCTCTCTCTCTCTCCAAGACTCAGGAATATCTGCATGTTTTGGGGATTATTTAAAGTCAAAATGTCAGCCTTAAGACAGTGGGCAAGTGGCTTCGGCCAAAATGACTAGACACAACAGTATCTACTTTCTGATCATGAAATATCCAAAGAAGTCGCATTTCCTGAGACAAATAGCTCTTACAAAACGATAGTAACAAATTTAGAAGCAAGCAACTTGGATCACGTGTCCAGTAATTAGTGCTTCGTTTCAACACTTCATAAAGCACTGGGACAGATACAAATGAAAATGTTGAAACACGTCACTCCTTTACTTCTTTCACGACAACAGTAAAAATTAGAGAAAAAATTGTAGGTCACTAAAGAAACTGCCGTGCTTCAATCTGGTGAATTCTACTGGAGATCCAGAATTCCACCGACGTCGGTGGCTGCATGTAAAACACTCAGGTCTTCAGCCACCTTAACACAGGGATTGAAAATTTCAGTGCTGTTTTGTTCATGTACTGTGAGGTCGGCTAGCCTAGAATTGTTCGTGATTTTCTTCATTCCCTTAGGTACTCACAAGAAAAACTACCTCGACTAGGCCATTACCGCTTAAATCTAATCATAATTTATCAATCATTAACTCTCTGACACTACATACATTAAGATACCAATAGCGTTGTGAAACAACCCGTATAAATGAAGAGATCTAATGCCATGCTTTGCATATTCCCTGTGTTTATCCCAGCACCCACTAACCTTCAATGTCCTCGTTCTAGGATCGTACACTTGTACCGATGTTGGATCAGGAGACGCCCTCAGGTTCTTGGAGTCGATATGCACGTTGGTCTGCATCACGTACGTCGGAATAGGATTAAGTCAGAGACGGTTATTCAAATTCCACACGCACAGATGCACTAATGTAAAGTTAATATATTATGGTGATTGGATCCACGGTTTGGCTTAGTAAGCAGCACTGATATTTGTCAAAATATTTTTTTAATACACAATGGTAATATTGATTGATAAACAAACAACCGCTCCAAAAGCCCTAACGAACAGGATACGAAGAAATAAACGTATCAATTAGGAGTTAATTTAAAATCTCTTTCACTGGGTTGACGAATCTGTGTGCGCACATCATTTTACTTTGAAAAAATTTAAAATCATCATGAAACATGTCGCTACTGGTAAAAAAAAACTCACAGGCTACACTCGAAAACACTGACGCCCTGACGATAATGATGGGAAATTAAACGTCAAATGATATTAAATCTAGTCTTTTGGCATTTATTCTACTTGGGAATACAGACATACTACAGATACATTTCATGGCGCATGGAGCTCACGTGTTTATGTAGTAACAGGTTTCCTAAGAAAAAATTAAATGATACAGTACAAATATTTCGTGTAATTGGATCGACTGAATTCACAGGAAGCAATTCACAATAAAAGCCCTGGGATACAAAATCTCTCCCCAACACGCGGTAATTCAATGACTTTACATCCAGACAATTCTAATAATACTGAATAAATTAAAAACATATTATAAAACGAAGAGCAATATACATACTGTCATCACTTCATTATATTTTAATCTAGAAAACACACGGAATTTAAAGGGCCAGTTTCGGCAAATGTGTATCGCCATACACAAACACGAGTCACGGAAACACACAGTAACTATAGGGCGATCTCAATGAATACCAAGAAGAGATAACGCACGATTTTCTAAACGATCTGACTTGAATATACACCAGTACATAAATTTATAAACAGAATATTCTGCTGTAAGATAGGTGAGGCAGGAAAGCGTATATAAAAAATTGTTTGTCGAGTAATTTACACACGTAAACATAGAAGTAATGTCATTGCATAGTATCAACGTATTAATTAAATTACAATTCAGGCAGCAACCCAATTAAACGCATTGTATTGAGAATCAAGGCTTAAATTTTGATCATTTATCAAGGCCTGATATTCAATCACAAACACGAAAGTAAAATTTGAACGCAAGTTATATAGATACAATAACTTATATGAATTTTCATTAAAATGTATCGGTAAAATCTGAAGCATCACAGCTTGTACATACTGATCACAACACAGGCACTTACACTGCCACAAAATTCAACACTGCACTAACACGTGGTTTCGTTACGGATTGACACTAATGCTTAACCACCCTAGGCAAGAACTATCTCTGCATTCAACGGCACAGACCCGAGGTCGACACGAACAGGAGGCGATATAACGAAATCTTTCTTCTCGACCATTGAGAGGCAAGTACATCAACGCGCGCGTCGCCGTCGCTATGGGAACGAGCAGTACAGGCACAGCTATGGCTACTGGATGTCAAATGGGCACCGTTTGAACCTGAACAATCGATCATTGTCGAAACCATACCGGCCTAGTCGGGTTGAAATAACTATGTTTATAGAGGGTTTCGAAGTAAAGAATAGAGGTGTGTCAAATTTGGACATTTACCGATTACTCTCAGCTAAAGGAATGGAGAGAATGAAAACGTAAGTTGCCTTCATTAGTTATATTCATTCAAAAAATATATATCCAATTAGTAATGTGGATTCCGAAAAGCTTCAAAATATCTCTTCCATGCTCTGTGACCTTCTGTAGATACTGTTTGGATAAAATTAAAACTCACCTTTTTGACATTCAAAGGACCGTGCATCGTGATATATTCTTATAATGAAAGCCAACGAGATGCATTGTTTCTTAAATTTATTTGACAAAGTACTCTACATGCTTCGGACAGGTTCGCTGTCCATCATCAGGAGTATCTCAAAACTGTATACACGTAATAGGTATCTGTCATGCTAGTTCTGTTGGCATCTGCAGACGCCAACAGAACTAGCATGACAAATACTTATTGCGTGTATACACTTTTGAGATACTCCTGATGATGGACAGCGGACCTGCCCGAAACATGTAGAGTACTTTGTCAAATAAATTTAAGAAATAGTGCATCTCGTTGGCTTTCATTATAAGAATTGAAAGCTCACATTCGACATCTAGGCCTATATGCAGCTCGAGCGGAATATGAAAGAGTTCGGTTAGCTACATGTAATGCGATGTATGGTTATACTTTACAAGCACAGAAGTGACAGACCGTCCTTAAACAGAAATGGCAACAGAATCGCTTTGTGTTTTGTAAGCAAGACAATTCAGTTTCGCTACTCCTTACACTTGCATTGTTATTTTAACTTTTGTCCTCTTTCTAAAAATGTTCAACCTGATAATCTGGAAGTACTGAAACTAAATGCATGCAGCAAGTCCTTGAGAACCTGACAGTACGGTGCACAACCACATAGACTCGCAATGTGTATAGTGCAACACATGAAGCCCACGTAACTCTGAAACTGAAGCGGTGCCCGTTCTACACTGCACTCTTCGTACTGCAGTATGAAATGTACCATCCGGGCGAGGAATTAATGTAAGTAAGTCTAAGATTCTAGTTACATTACCAAAAACTTATGCCTTTTATCTTACAAACTCTTGTTTCAGTCTCGGGTTTTTATTACTTCGTTATCAGTGTAAAAATAAGTGGATTATAATCTTATTAGAAGAAAATTAAGGAAAAAGTGCCCAGAAGATAAAATCAAATCTCAGAGTGCCATCGTCCGCCTATCCGAGTACACGATTTTTCTTGAAAAGTTTAAAGTATTTTAGTTGTCATTACGGAAGCATAAATTTCATTATAAGAGCCTGGCCTAGGGCTATATCCTGCATTACGTGAATTCATTCTAATCATTCACACCCTAATTTTGCAAAATCCATTTTAACTTTGTAATGTACTTTGACCATATACTCCTGTATTATCCAGTAATACAACCAACAAGGTACAGACACACACACACATTCATGAATCGTAACTGCCTTTATCATCAAACGTCTCCTACATGTTTTGGCAGGTTCGGCCATCTTAAGGAATATATTATATTTATGTTTCCACTTATTTACTCTGTTGTAAACAAATATGTTACAGTCCTAAGGGCCTTCTTATGGTATTAAATTATATTCCTGAAAATGATCGAGAAGGCCTAAACACATAGGAGAAATTAAGTAACGAATTAATGTATGGTTCATGAATGTTTGCCTTTCTCCTTGCACTATCCAATCCACTTTAATCTCTTCTTCTCCGCTGTGCCAATATTAGCCAGTAAACTAAATAATTCGCAATGTTACGTTTGGAAGACAAGCATCCACGCAGGACAAGAGTGTTCATATGTGTATACCGCCAGATTATAAGAAGTATCCTACATTTTCTGTCACAGTAGAACCACTTTAAATTCCATTCAGACAGATGCGTAGAATATATCAGATTGAAAGAAAATTAACCAAATCCAGTCCAGGCAAGCTGAATCGAGTCTGACCCAGCAAGGTACAGAACAAAGACGGATCCCCAGCTCTACGCAACTCGGCTCATGCAGTACGACAGACGTATTAAGAGATTATGCGTACAAGATTTGGCTGTCTTTGCAGATTTTTTTGCGAGTTGAACTGATTTCACTCGACTTGGTCCGATCCGATTAGTTCGCCAGCGGACTAAGACGGTCGGTAAGTCAAATTCTAGTAACTTTGTGGGACAACACATAAAATTGGGTAGGCGGTGGCGCAGTTGGTTGAAGCTACAAGCCGGAAGGTCAAGGGTTCAATTACCGATGGTGTCATTGGAATTTTTTATTGCCATATCCTTCCGGCCCCACTATGGCCCTAGGGTCGACTCAGCCTCTAACAGAAATGCGTACCAGGAATATTTTCCAGCCTGTGCGTAGGGCTCGCATGTGCCTATTGTTTTGAAATTAGGGAACCTCAACCTCAGGGCATATCCAGGCTCGTAATGCGATTGCTTTAACAATTACACAGTAACAGACATTCACGCCACAAACGCAATAAAACTCTATATTCCACAGACACGACGCATATATCGTCAGCGACACAGGGAGTTAGTACCACAGAATTAACTCATTAGCTACTAAATACCTACTAGTCAGGGTCAAGACAAAACCTCTGCATTTTGTCCACATTAAAGTTTTGCGTCTTACGTATGATTCATACAATAAACAGTCATCGTTTCCGTATGCAGATTTCAGTTCTCTTTCTAATGGAAGCATTCTGTGTTTTCTGTGAGGTAAAAAGTGTATCTTTGTGTGTCACACGAATTCATCCCAGTCTTCAAAGATTTCGTGCTGCCTTCTGTTGCCTCCATTTCTTCATACTTCGTAAACCAAAATTCGCTCTGGAATAAGGCTACGCAAAGAAAATATCTTCTCTCCAGTATACATGACTTTCGGGATCGATGGTGTTTGCTACTAGAAGAAATTAATAGCTGTATCTAAAATTAACAATAAATACTTCCTGCTCAAAAAGGCTATGTAATTACCAGACAGCTTGCTCCTTACATAACTGCTGTCTTTATTTTAATTCTTCGGGATATACAAACCCCCCCTCACTGGCGGTTTCTGTCCTTGTAATTTGCATTCAAAATTCACTTCCCATTTGCACAGTAAACATGTGCCCTGCATAAGGCCTGTAACAGACTTCCCACAACTAGACCGGTTATGGGGCGAAGCTTTTAAAGCGCAGGCCTACACGGTACTGAACCATCCGCTTATATAGAGCCGAAGAATTTCTTGGCTAACTGAACGACTATTAAATTCTGAAGAACTACTCTGTTTCATGGAGTTTAGTTAAGTAAATTATTTAATTAAAATATAAATGCTTCGTGTTCATATTCTGTGATAATGTCAATACGATAACTGCGAATAAATAAACACACGGTTTTCTAGCATGCTGTGGCATCTATGAAGATCATTTACAAAGTTACCAACCATAAACTTCAAAGATCAAAGACTTTCTTGGAAAGGGGTAGCAGCTAAACTAATCACGAAACTTCCCGCCTTATAGAAACAAAATAACATTTTAAGAGGAATTTCAGTAGTTATATATATATATATATATATATATATATATATATATATATATATAACA
>Ga0131853_10007074_pt1 | contig 20275 bp, 16 predicted proteins | sample TergutLab28metaG_FD_92764 | JGI IMG/M metagenome (GOLD analysis project Ga0131853, IMG submission 92764) | Labiotermes labralis P1 segment gut microbial communities from Petit-Saut dam, French Guiana - Lab288 P1 (version 2) (version 2) | ecosystem: Host-associated > Arthropoda: Insects >...
AACATTTCTCGCGCGGAGGTAGCGACAGCAGTGAACCGTATCCTAGGCCGCATCGACAGCCGCGCCGCATTGGAGGCGTTGGAGGAGTTAGACATAGCCGATGCGCGGAACTTCCCGGATGTGACAGACGATGCATGGTACTTTGCGTCCGTGCTAGGTGCTACGAATGACCACTATTTGACTAGGGGTGGTGAGAGCGTTAGTGGGAAGGCGATTGTGGGGCAGGAGAATTCGCTGGGGTCAATCGGGCCTTTGAGTACTTGCCCGACGACATGGATGCAGCAAATTAGAAACGGACTGATTGATCACCAATGGATGGTGAGATAAGCGGAAATAAAAATCATAGTTCTATGATTGTGTTAAATACTACTCTTTGTGGAGGGACGATTTTATGTTAAAAAGACGAATCAGCTGTTTCTTGTTGACCTTGGCGTTGCTTGTGGGTGCGTTTCCGCCTGTCGCAATGGCGGCGGACAACGATGCATACAAGCCGGCGATTACCAAGCAAATCCGCGACGGTGCGGACGATGGTATTGTAACGAGCCTTCATCAGGTTTATTCAAATACCGCATTTACACGGCATTTGAATTACCTTGTGGCACGTTATCCACTTACATACGCAACCGGCGGCTATGCATTTGATGCCGCAGGCGGCAGGCTTCCAGCCCTTGATGCCACTGCGGGAAGCGGTGCTGAGTGGAGCGAAAATGAAAGTGCTGACGGAGCGCTGTACCTTGGCGGCGGCCCGGGTGGGGCGGGCGTTGGTCGGACACGGTACCTCCGCTTCCCAACGGGAATGCTTGATGGTGCAACCCTGCCAAACGAAGACACGCTAACCATAAGTTTTTGGAGCAAACGGATGGCTCCTGCTGGAATGGCAAATGCATTTTTCCTAGGTACGGCCCCCGGTGAAGGCGGCGTACCGGCCACTGTGCCCAATAACTACGTGGTAGTCAATCCAGCCAAGCTGTATAATGCAGGTGCTGGCGGAGCCTTCCACAGTGGTACCCGGTATTTCTATACCTTGGCGGCAAGAATGACAAACACCGCCGCGGCAGTCGGTAGTGGCTTGACATCCCCTTGGACACGGGAGATCGGATTCCAAGGAGAAGCCGGCGCACGTCGTTATACCCAGCGCTGGACCCATTACGCTGTCGTACTTACGCCTACGGCCTTTGAATTTTTTGTAGACGGCAGACAAATCGGCACCACCCTGCGTGACGAGCCTCTTGTCCGCAACCCCGGAAACCTTCTGAATGCGTATATAGAGCGGGCATTTGCCCCGATGACGCAGGCGAAGCAGAGTACGTTAAGCGACTACGGCACGGGTTTGGAAATCCTGCTGGGTATGTCCAACTACGTGAATGACCCAAGTTTCCACGGATATTTCGGGGACGTGGAGTTCTACTCCGCCGCATTTAACGCCTTTGATATGCGCCTTTTGTATGAGGCGCAACGGGATCGCTTCTTCTCAGCACCCGAACCGGCTGAGGGCGGCCCGTTCCTGATGAGCTACACACTACCCCTCGGCTCTTCAAGCGGTAGCGGTTGGACAGGTGCCAACTACGGGGTCGCTGCGGCGAACGTCTATCACTACATGGGAATTTATGACAATAGCCTCCACATTGCGTACAGCATGGATGGCGTTGAATGGACTCCCCTAAACGACAACAGAGGTATCCTATACCGTAGAATGAATGCGGCATGGACTGGTGATGCGACAGGCACATGGAGCGAATATACCGATCCGTTTATCTATCAGCTTCAATGCGGCACATTTGTCATGGTGGCAACGGCCTTGAACCGCGAGCAGGTTCTGGCAAGCGGAAACATCATGGTGTCGGCTTCTACGGATTTACTAAATTGGTCGCTACTGCGCATATTGCCAACCAACGGCACGGCGGTAGCCAATCGTCCCCGGCAACCGCGTATCTCGCAAGCCGCAGATGGTACGGTTCATGTGTATTGGGTACGCAACACCAGCACGACCGACAGATACCAGGTTGCCGAAACCACAGCGGCAAACCTGATTTCCGGCAATGCGACTCTTGTTGGCACAGCGGCGACTGACGGCGGTGCGGCTTGGCGAAATGCATTTAACAGCGCAGATGTAGACACGACTCGGGCACCCGCCGGGGCGTTAATCGGCAACGCTGTAAATATCACCAACGCCAACCTTGAAGCCCTGAGAGACCGTTGGGCAACGCCGGAATTTGACTCGTTCACGATAGTGACCACTGCTGGCGCAGATTCCAGCTTTGATGACGTTGACGGCTTACCTACATACGGTACGATTTCCCTTACTGACGGGACACAGTATTTCTACGGTACCGGTCGTGACCGTGACCTTGCCTACGAAGAGCCCGGTTCCCGTTGGGTAGACTGGGTCAGAACGGCAGATGTAAATACGCCGGGTGTCTACGAAGTAGAAGGGTTTATCCGATATGACATATGGAACCCGCTGAACCTAAACGGTGCAGACCCCGCTATCACCAAATGCCATATGACTGGAAGATTTTTCCATATTGCTTCTGACAAAGACTTGGTGAACCCCGGTCGCGGAAATTATCAGTACCGGAGGATTTGGTTGACCGGCCCCGCCTACACGATAGGTGAGCTTAGAAGCATGGCTGACGAAGTTGCGTTTAGCACTAGGATTGACGAGCAAGGCAGAACCAGACCTGTAAGAGGCGATCGGTTGCCTCTCCGTCCGCCTTCTGGTGTGACGTGGGAGACAGGGCCGAACCAAGCAGATCACCCGTTCAAGCGTGTTGTCTACGATCCGATTTGGGGCAACAATCCATTTGATGTCGGCCCGGCTCCAGGTACTGGCGGCCCGACCGGTGCCGGTATGGATGACCCCAACGTAAACCTTTGGGCACCGGAAATGCGCTGGGTAGAGTTCGGTGACTGCGATTGTAGAGCGTTGGATATTTGCGGATATCATGACTGTGAAGGCAATACCCCAAGTGTTTCTTGCCGTCACAAAACCGCTGACCCCGTTCAGTGTGCCCATGATGGCCGGTGGGTGATTCACCACGGTGGTGCGCCCAACAGAACCAGCCAGTGGTCGATCCGTATGTGGACCATGTATAACCGCAACATCAACCCCATGGAAGGCGAATGGTCCCGGCCGCGATACTTGGCCGATGGCGACGGTAACACGTTTAACCTTGACGCCAATACCTTTGAGCATCGGGGCGACTGGTGGATTATGCATGTATCCACTTACGGTGTGCCGTCCAGCCCAAGAACGGCCAGAATGCACAATTTCCAAACCATGTATGGTCATGACGGAAACCCACTTCACCCGCTACCGGGCGGCCCCGCTGGCGTGCCGGGTGGGCTACAGGATACCCGTGAGAGAGGACATCTTCAATTCCCCGTTATGCCTGTATACAACTGGGAACAGCGGGCAAACAGAGTATTGGAAGGAACGACCATGCTTTGGGCAAACGGTCGGTTATGGCTCAATTATGCCGCCGCTTCCACCGATGCTTCCTACGTGATCGGGTTTGCATATACTGACGTGAACACGATTGACCTTGCCGACGGTGCCAATTGGGGCAGAATCGGCCACCCGATTATGCAGTTGAGTCCTGATACGTCCCAATACGGCCCAGGACACTCCATGTTCGTTGAGTCGGAGACCATTACCGCACCCAACGGACGGCAGTATTCCTTCCCGGTTCTGAGCTATCACGCACGGCAGACCAACATGTTCCGTAACGATCCGTTGCAAGAGCCCACACGTTTCCAGCGCATTGCGCCGGTATACTTCCATCGTGACGGTACGCCGTATCTAGGCCAGCCAGCCAACGACGGATGGGCCCCGGGACTTCCCCTCAGAGGAACTGTTATTGTTGCCGCCAGCGAAGGCGAGCGGCAAATGCTTGAAGGGCTTCACAGCTTTGACTTGCATAGGCCCGATGATGTTCGTGGGAATATTACCCTACCGAGATCCTCCGATGGCACCAACCTTTCGTGGCAATCGTCCCACCCGGACGTTGTCAGCCCCAGCGGCATTGTTACCCGCCCTGACCATGGGGAGGATAACTTGACCGTAACACTTACCGTGACCGGAACCCGGAGCGGTTACACGGCAGAGCGTGAAATAGAAGTTGTGGTGAAGCCAGAGCCACCAAACGCACCCCTTACACGGGCCGTTAGAGTACATGCCGAAGAGGTCACCTTTGAAGCGAGAGCGGGTTATACCGGTTATCGCTCCCATGCACGGGAAGCTGGTACGCGCAGCATTGGATTCATGTCAACTTCCGGTGCCACTGCCGATGAGTGGAATCCGCTTATGAGCCGTAATTTCTATGCGGTACAATGTAGCTTCGGCTTTGCCGGTACCGAATACCATGCGTTTACAGAGTCGATTGGTTCCGGGAACATGATTTCTCCGTTTATAACCAGTTCGCCCTATGGAGACATGTTCTACGTCATAGGTTCCGATGGTACGCCGGGTAACTTGGCGGTTTGGGAATCCCGCGATCTGTTCACGTTTGCGGATCAGCGTCTTGTCACTATCCCCGGTGCCGGTATAATTGAGGTTCCCAACGTCGTTTGGGACGAGACATCCGGCAGTTACACGGTTCGCTGGATGAGCGGCGACGATAGATTTTCGTCCAACACTCGTGATTTTGTAGCATTTACTGCGGCGGCACCTTACGCTGGCACATGGGTAACGGAAGAATACTCTACCGTACAATTGACCACCGCACAATTTGGCAAAGTTGTGGGAGTCGACGCAATAGGTCGGTCGGCAAGCCTTGCTTCCCTCACCATAGCAGGGGAGAATGTAGACCTTTCGATAAATCCGATGCGCATTGCTGTGGAGGCTACAACTATTACAGCTTCTGACGTAGCTTACGTACTGATGGATCACACAGCGACCGCTACGGTTACCGTTGCGGAGGACAATGGCAGCTATACCGTTACTATTGAGGTGTCATCTGCATATAGAACGAGAACGTACACGGTTCATGTTGACCGGATACGGCTTCCTCAAACTCCTATTGCCCATTATGACTTCGAAGGCGATGCGAATAACCGTATACCCAACAGTACGTTCGGTGCCATGACGCTGCTGGCAGCGACTGGGGCGAATGCCGCCACTCATCGTGCGTTCATAGAAAACCATGGGGCGGCGTCTCCCGCCAACGGTGAGAGCGGTAGCTATCTGCGGCTACAAAACAACACAACTCTGGCCAGCCACGGCGCAGGTCGGGCAAGGTTCCCGGATGGTTTGTTCGATGGAAGAGAGCAAGTCACGCTTGCGATGGATGTGTATACAACGTTGAACACCGGTTACTTCTTCACATTTGCGCTTCAACCTGTGGGCTCGACTACGTTCAACGCAACCACAGGCCGGTATTTCCTCAATCGTGTACGGGGCGGCGAAATGCGTAATGCGATAACGGTGTCCGGCTGGGGTGCCAACGAAAGCGGCATAAATACGCCGGGTTGGGGCATAAACACATGGAGCAGGCTTGTGCTGGTCTTTGATGGTACGACAATGGCGGTATATCTCAACGGCGAACTTGTCGGACAGCACAACGACATGAACTCGTCCATTGCCGGACTTGACAGCGCAGACGAAGGACTCTGGGCATACTTAGGCAGAGCGCCTATGGCTGGGGATCGTGCATTCGCTGGCGGATTTGACAATATCAAGGTTTGGGATTACGCCCTCAGCTCAGGCGAGGTTCTAGGCGAGTTCCGCGCAAACGCTACTCCTTAGGTTTCCCAAATTGTAAGTTATCTGCATTTGGGAGAGGGAAGTGCTTCCTCTCCCAAGTGTGCAACAAAGAAAGGGGCCGCTGTATACCGCATTTGTGCGGTATACAGCGGCCTCTTTTCGTATGTTTCCCAATCTCTCTACAACAAACAAACCACCCCATACGCCTGTGTCATAGCATCTTTTTTGTCATACAGGAACACACGGGTTTTACCGTCATGTTCAAAATGTTCTATTCTGATATTGCGGCAGTGGGACGTTGTGGTTTGCTTATACGTATGCTCCGCCGTCCGGTCACGGTGGGCGGGGATTTCGTCCGGTAACACACCCTTTGTGTGGAAGGTGAGACAATCTAATTTCACGTAATGCGCCGCAATGGCAGGGTCCGTGTGCTGGCACAAGAAGTGAAATAATAGGGTATAGGCATGTTTGGGTGAAACGCTCAAATTGGCCCCGCCGTTAAAGTCTGCTAATGCGGCAAAGAATCGGTAGGGGCTTGCAAAGACGTGTTCCATGGCATAGGTAACTGTGTTGAAACATGTGCCGTTGTTATAAAATTTATCTATGACCGCTTCGATTTGTTTCAGTTGTATCATGTCAGAAAAAGACATGGCATGGCTTTGAAACACTTCATAAGGTGGGTAATCATTGTATAGATAGCCATATGTTCGGCGATTTTCCCGGAGGGCTGTTCCTTTCAATAGCTTCAAAAACCCCAGCTGTAACATGTGAGGGCGGGCATGCAAACAGGCGTCAATGCCTTTGACAAAAGAGTCCATGGTCTCAAAGGGTAGTCCGGCGATTAAGTCCACATGAATATGGCAATTGCCGAACCCGGTGAGGGTTCGGATGTGGGCGAGGGACTGTTCTGTATTGGTACTGCGCCGAACCGCATCTAGGGTGGGGACGTGGATGGACTGGATGCCGATCTCAAACTGCACCCGGCGGGGCGGCATTTGTGAGACGACTTGTAATAATGCGGCATCAAACAAGTCCGCCGCCACTTCAAAGTGGAAGGTACAGTCTGTGTCTAGGGCCAGAATATAGCGCAGGATGTCTAATGCCCGGCGTCTGTTGGCATTAAAGGTACGGTCTACAAATTTGATACAGGCGGCACCGTGTTGTAGCAAGCGGTCGATATCAGAACGCACGCGGTCGAGGGGCAGCTCCTGCACACCGCAAAAGGTAGAGGTCAGGCAATAGGTACACGAAAAAGGGCAGCCCCGTGAACTCTCATAGTAAACAAGCTGATTTTGGATTGCACGCATGGGGCCCTCTGCAAAAGAGCGGAAATATTGCTCTGTATAAGGGGAGGGCAGAGCGTCAAAACCAGAAGAGGGGTCGGAGTGAATCACCCCGCCATCCGGCACGTTCCCGGTCATGAGTTGTTTGACCAGCTTGGCGAAGGTCACTTCACCGGCACCCTGTATGATAAAATCAGCAAAGGGGTAGGCACGGCAATCCGCCTCAAAAGATACCTCCGGCCCGCCTAGGACGATGATACAGGCAGGGAGCAGTTTTTTGAGCAAGGTGGCCGTTTTGACAACGTGCTCTATGTTCCAGATATAGCAAGAAAACCCCACCACATCCGGGCGGCGCAGATAAATATCCGCTACAATATCGCCCACACGGTTGTTAATCGTATGTTCCTGCACCTCCACCAAAACACCGGGGACATGGGTGTCGCAATAGGCTTTGAGGCACCACGGGGCCAAGGTTTTGTGGATGTGCTTTGCACTCAGTGCTGTGAGTAGAATGTTCATAACACGGCCTCCCGCAACCGGTGCAGGGCCTGTTCCAGCACACTTTTCGGACATGCCAGATTCATCCGCTGGAACCCAACGCCTTCGGCACCGAAGGTGCTACCATCGTTGAGCCATAGCTTTGCTTTGTCACTAATCAGGCGATTCAACTCGTCTGTGGACAGCCCCAGCCCTCTGCAATCCAGCCATGCCAAATAGGTGGCTTCCGGCTGGATGAGTTTGATTTGTGGGATATGTTCAGCTAAAAAATCTTTCAGAAACGAGAAGTTTCCGGCTAAGTAGTCCATGAGCTGGTTGAGCCAACTACGGCCATATTCATAGGCACTTTGACAGGCCACTAGCCCCATGGTGTTCAACTCGCCATAGCCTACTCGTTTGAGTTCTTGTTGGAATGCGGCTTTCATGTCCGGGTTTGGGATGAACAGGTTGGAAGTTTGCAAGCCCGCCAGATTAAAGGTTTTGCTGGGCGCGGTGCAGATAACGGTTTGCATGGCGCATTCCGGAACGGCGGAGATGAGCATGCGGTGTTTATAGGGCTTGTACGCAAAATCGCAGTGGATTTCATCGGATAAAATCTTGCAATTATGCCGCACACAAATCTCACCCATGCGTTGCAACTCCTCCAAACTCCACACCCGACCCACGGGATTGTGAGGGCTACAAAAGAGGAAGAGTTTCACGTCATTGTCCACGATCTTGCGCTCAAAATCTGCAAAATCAATCTGATACTTACCATCCTGCAAGACCAAGGGGTTGGTTACAACCCGGCGGTCGTTGGCGAGGATGCAGCTACGAAACGGGGGATAGACCGGCGGCTGAATCAGCACCCGGTCTCCCGGTTGGGTAAAGGCCCGGATGGCGGTGGAGATGGCGAACACCACCCCCGGCGTCTTGACCAGCCAGTCCGGTTGGATATGAAACCCAAAGCCGTCAGAGTACCAATTTCGCAGGGCATTGAAATAGTCGCCCTTGACCTCAGAGTACCCGAAAATGCCGTGTTGGGCCGTTTTGATTAAGGCGTCTTGTACCTCATGGGGTACACAAAAGTCCATGTCCGCCACCCAGAGGGGCAGTGCGTCTATGGGCTTGCCGTGTTCTTTGGCAAAGTCGTATTTGACGGAGTTGGTGTGTTGTCGGTTTATGATTTGGTCAAAGTCGTATTTCATCAGCATTCACCTCTAACATGGAGTATATACTGAATGGAAACAAATGTCCAATTTGTCAAAAACATAGTTGAACCACAGGGCTTGGGTTTGCCCTGTGGTATATAGTCTGGTAATTTGAATTCGGCGATTTTATGATTCCAAGCGGCTCGCCTTGGATTCTTTCGTAAGCCTTTTAAATAGAAGGACTAGGCCCACGCCAAGGAATCCGAATGCGGCGGATATAACAAGGTATCCATTGTGTCCCCACCCGTTGCCAAAAAGGCGGAACGCCAGCGTATGCACCATTGGAGAGAACACATCAGGCAGGTAACCGATGAGCGATACAAGACCAATGGCAAGCCCCATTGTTTTATTGCTCACGTTGCAGTCGCCTAAGATGGACCAATATGTACCCCTTATAGTCCAAAGGAATGTAATGCAGACAAGTATAAAGACAAAGGTCAGATTGATCGGTATCGTTGTGGGCCAAAAGGCGAGTGCGATCAGCAAAGCAGAGCCTATCGCCAAAGCACCAGTGACCACATTGGCACGCCCCAGCTTGTCGGCCAAAAAGCCGCCCAATATGCCGCCAACCAGGCGCATCCACTGTGCAATGACCATGACGGTGGCTGCTGTCACGGCACTTACGCCGAAATTGTTTTGCATAAAACCACTCATGGTGCGAAATGTCCAAAACACAAAATAACCCATAAAGATAATGCCGCCCACCAGAAAGATAAGCCTGTTTGAACATAGCTCTTTTAAGCCGGACAGACCAAACTTATCCCCCCTGTCTAATTTAGACGCTTTATCATCTTTGATAAAAATTGCGACAAGAATAGAGACGGCTAAGAGGAAGAAGGAATACATATAAATGACAGATGACAATGCCTGTCTGGAAGGGTCACCGCCGCCCGCTTCTATCACATTGCTGAAGATAAATAGCGCAACCATGGCCAGCGTGGCTTCTATAACGCCACGTCCCCCATCCCACATGCCGAAGAACCGACCTTCCTCTCCTCTGCGGGACAAGAGCTTGACTAATTTCAAATGTGCGCTCCAAAAAGTGAAGATAGAGAAAATGCCCCAGATGATATAAATGATAATGACATTGGCATAAGACGGGATTTGCGCAAACCAAAGCCCCATAGCGCCTGTCATAAATAGAGATATGGTCAAAAGCCACTTCGCAGAAAATCGATCACTTAGATATCCGCTTGGAAAGTATCCAATGACAGTGACAACCCCCATGACAGAGAATATGGCATTCAGTTGGGACACGTCCATGTTGAATACATCTAAGATGGTCACTTCATACCCATGCCTCAGATAGATCAGCGGGAATATGCTGCCTGCTGCGACAACAACTAAGATCAATTGAAAATACCGTGCGAATTTGCCCTTGCCATTTACTTGCGTTGTATTAGAATCCATAAATATTGTTCTCCTTACTGCCCTTTCTTTAAGAGCGCAAACCAAGGATAGCATATAAAACATGACAACAGTATGTCCTATTTAAATAAAATTTTTCGACACTGCCAGCAAAAGAGACAGATACTATACAAACACCTTCCCAACAACCAACTTTGCCGAAGAAAACGCAAACTGCAAGTTATACCCCCCGGTGTCCCCGTCCACATCCAACACCTCGCCAGCGAAGTAGAGGCCGGGGAGATGCCGGGCGGACAGGGTTTGTAAATCTACCCCGTCTAAGCAAACCCCGCCTGCTGTGGCCATGGCGGTCTGAAAGCTGCCTGTGCCGCTGACCGTATAGGCATCCGCCGTGAGCAGAGCCGCCAGTTGTCCCATCTCTGAGCCGCCCAACCGGGCGGCTTTGGTGTGGGTGGCGATATCGGCCCGTTCGCAGACTGCGTCTAAGAACCGACGGGGCAGGAGGGTTTCACTCTCCAGCAGGGTGCCAATTTGTTTGGGCGACCCCTTAGCGGCAGTCAAAAGTCTCTGCCGGAGGGCGTTTTGATTGGTGTTTGGCAGGTAGTTGATGCAAATCTCTGTCCCTTGGGCCAGATACCGGGCGTTATTCAAGACCACAGGCCCAGAAAAACTGCGATGGGTCAAGAGCAAACTATCCCGGGCCACAATCGGTTTTGCACCCCCTCGAATCTCGAAACCACAGTCGGGGAAAGCTATTCCAGAGAGAGCGGTGTAGGGATAGTCATAGACATGCACCGGGACAAGTGCCGGACGGAGAGGGGAGAGGGGGATGTCCAACGCCGCCAGACAGTCAAAAAATCCGCCGTCAGAGCCGGTGTGAGAAAATGATGCCCCACCGGTAGACACCAAGACATTTTCGGTGTAGAATGTATGGGCCGAGGTCTTTAGTTCATAGCGGCCCTTGGTTGCCTCTGATGGCGAGAGTGCGGTGACGGGGGCATGATAGCGAAACTCCACCCCGTTTTTCCCGGCCAAGGTAAGGAAGAGGGTCAGGACATCCTTTGCGTCCAGCGAGGCGGGGAACACCTTCCCGTCAGGCCGTGTGATAAGGGGCAGACCTTGTGCCTCCAGATACGCCATCAAGGCCCGGTTACTAAATGGAAACAACACAGACCGAAGGCGTTTCCCGTTGGGGCCGTAGCAGTGCAGAAATTCTTTGATATCCCGGCTGTTGGTCAAGTTGCCTTGGCCGCTACCTGCCAGCAGCAGTTTTTGGCCCGGTTTGGCGGTTTTTTCCAGCACCAACACCCGGTGACCGGGCGGCACATTGGCGGCGGCGAAAAGCCCGGCGGCTCCGGCACCGATGATGATTAGATCGTAAATCATAGTAATACCTCAAAGGGGAATTTATGAGACAATTTTTGAAAAAACATAAAGCACTGCACATTTGGCTGGGGGTAGCTACGGGGCTGCTTGTGCTGTTTTTGCTTTTACGATATGTACGGCCTGTCATGAATTTTTGGGTATTTTCCGTGGCCTTGTCCTTTCGGCAGGGGATGGGCCGTGTAACCGGTCTGGTGCGGTTTTCTGTAGCAGAGCTGATTGTGCTACTCTTACTACTCACGATGCTGGGGTTACTCATTCGAGAGATTGTCCGCATCCGGCGAAAAAAGCAGAGTTTGGGTGCGGGGTTGTATCGGATGGTTGCGGGATGTTTGGCCATTGTTGTTACCGTTATCAGTAGCTTTAGCCTGCTATACGGCGCTAATTTCTACGCCGATAACTTCCAAGAGCGTACGGGCATCTTCGCTCAAGATGCCACGGTAGAGGACTTAGAGCGGGTAACCGTTCGGTTTGCAGAGGGTCTTAACAACACCGCCCATCTGGTCGTTCGGGACGAGGCAGGTGTTGTGGCGGTTCCCATCCAACAGATGTTTAACGAGAGCATAGACGTATTTCGGCCCCTGGAGGATGTGTTCCCCTTCCTCACCATGCGGGACAGGCTGCCGAAACCGCTTGCCATCTCGCCCTTCATGGCCTTGACAGACTATGTGGGGTTTTACTTCCCATTCACCGGGGAGGCGAATATTAACACCCTCATGCCCCTGAGCCAAATGCCCTCTACCATCCTCCACGAATTTGCCCACCAGCGGGGGATTTCTTCGGAAAATGAGGCCAACTTTGTGGCCATTTTGGCAGGAGTGAAAAGTGACAATCCCACCTTTGCCTACTCGGCGTACCTCATGGGGTACAATTATCTGGCAAATGCCCTCAACCGTGTGGCCCCGGAGCGGTTTCAAGCCATTCATGCTACACTTCCAAACTACGTTCATGCGGATTTAGACGATATCCGCGCCTATCACGCCCGGAGAAATCCCGTTGCCCAACGAGTGACGAATATCATGAACGACCACATGCTGCGAAGCTATGGGGAGGCCAGCGGGGTGCAGAGTTATGGGGAAGTGGTTGATTTGTTGATTGCTTATTTTTGATAGAGGCTTGTCGCTTTTCATTATAGCACATCTTTTGATCTTTTGGTCAAATTTTGGTATGCGAACCGCAAGAGATTGGAGGCAGACCGTATGAAATCATACCGAAAAGAATTAACGCTACACACCAAAACCCGCCGTGCCTATGTCAATATCACACCCCAAGTAGAGGCGGCACTTGCCGAGAGCAAAGTCCGTGAAGGGCTATGCCTAGTCAACGCCATGAATATATCGGCAAGCGTATTCATCAACGATGACGAGAGCGGTCTGCATCGTGATTTAGAGCGTTGGCTGGAAAAACTGGCACCGGAAAAGCCCCATAGCCAATATGACCACAACGGCTATGAGGACAACGCAGACGCCCACTTAAAACGCAGCGTCATGGGGCGTGAAGTTGTGGTTGCGATTACAAATGGGAAACTAGATTTTGGTACATGGGAACAGATATTTTATGGTGAGTTTGATGGTATGCGTGATAAGCGGGTGTTGGTTAAGGTAATAGGGGAGTAAGCGCTAGAGCAGTGGCTTCTATTATTTGCAGACAAGTAGAAGGAGGAAAGCTTATTCGGCCGGGGAAAGGCATTTTAGGGATTGCTGTAGTTGGTATAGTGTTTTTTTCGATTATAGGTGTAATGGCGTTCTCCACCTCGGACGAGCGACCACTATGGGGCGTCCTTGTGCTGGTAGCTATGTTTGGAATATATGGCATGCTGCTAGCATACTACGCAAATCAGAGAATTGTCTTAAAAAGTGACCATGTAACATATACAACATGGTTGCGTAGAACACACGTAATCCCTTATAGCAGCATTACAAGCTATGTAACAACAGATGTGAAAATTACGATATTCGCGGACAACCGGAAATATAGGATTGATTTTGCCGGGTTAAATTGCGTTTCATGCGAAAAAGAATAATGATTGGTAAAAGACACGTGAGTACGTGGGAGTAAAGCGCACAAAAAAGCCGCATCTAAATCCCGCAAGGCAATCATAACTAGCCTTGCGGGGTTTTATCCTGTGGCAATCTATGGTATAATGACCCCAACACATCAAAACAACCGCCGTCAGGAGGCCCCGTTGCATGTTTATAGAACAAGAGATTTCCCGGGAAACCGTGTATCATGGCAAAATCGTCAACGTCCGCCGGGATATTGCTCAGGTGCATAACGGCACACAGGTAGGCCGAGAGGTGGTAGAGCATCCCGGCGGGGTCTGCATCGTGCCGGTAGAGGCAGACGGTACGTGTTGGTGTGTGCGACAGTTTCGCTACCCGTTTATGGAATCTCTGTTGGAATTGCCCGCAGGTAAGCTGGAGTACGGCGAGGATCCGTTGGAGTGTGCCATCCGTGAACTCTCGGAGGAAACCGGCCTCACGGCGGGGCAGGTGATTGATCTAGGCCCCCTATACCCGTCCCCCGGGTATCTCAATGAGGTCATCCACCTCTATCTGGCCACAGACCTGACCCAAGGGGATGCCCACCCGGATGAAAACGAGTTTTTGTCTGTGGAACGGCATAGTATAGAGGAATTGCTCATCATGGCGGCAGAGAACAAGCTCCCTGATGCGAAAACCCTTGTGGGCCTGTTCAAAGCCAAGGCGTATCTACAGCGATAACTAAAGGAGGTGACCTTTTGCCCAGACCAGAAGGAAATCGGCAAATTGCGTCCAACCGGAAAGCTTTCCATGACTACTTCGTGGAAGAGAAATTTGAAGCGGGCATTGTGCTCCACGGCACAGAGGTCAAAAGCCTCCGTCAAGGTACAGTGAATCTTAAAGAGAGTTTTTGTGTCGTGAAAAACGGCGAACTCTTCGCCCAAGGGATGCACATCTCGCCTTATGAGAAGGGGAATATCTTCAACCGTGACCCTCTGCGGCCCAAAAAATTGCTCATGCACAAGCGGGAAATCGCCCGCCTATATGGCAAAGTCAAGCAAGACGGCTATGCCATTATTCCGCTGGCCCTGTATTTTAAGGGTTCTCTCGTCAAGGTGGAGATCGGTCTCTGTAAGGGGAAAAAACTCCACGACAAACGGGCCAGTGAAGCGTCCAAAGACGCCCGGCGAGAAATTGACCGGACGATAAAATCACATATTAGATAAAGGAGAACAACATCATGGCAGAAAACCCAATCGTTACGTTTGAAATGGAGGACGGCAATGTAGTCATCGCCGAACTCTACCCGGAAATTGCACCCAACACGGTACACAACTTCATCTCTTTGGTGCAAGATGGTTTTTATGACGGCCTCATCTTCCATCGTGTCATCCCCGGCTTTATGATTCAGGGCGGCTGCCCCGAGGGGGTGGGTTACGGCAACCCCGGCTATTCCATCGGGGGCGAGTTTGACGCAAACGGCTTTGAAAATGACTTAGAACACGATGCCGGTGTCCTCTCTATGGCTCGTAGCCAGCACCCGGACTCTGCCGGTAGCCAGTTTTTTATCATGCACGAAGCCTCACCCCATTTAGACGGCCAATACGCCGCCTTCGGCAAGGTTATTGATGGTCAAGACGTGGTAGACCAAATTGCCACCACCCCCAGAAACCGCGCTGACAAGCCCGACACGCCCCAAGTCATGAAAAAAGTCACTGTCGATACCAAAGGCATCGACTATCCCCAACCCAAAACCCAATAAACCAACAAAAATTCCCGGCTGGTAAAACAGCCGGGTCTGTGTTATAATGGGATTATCAGTTCTATCCTACCGTTCTTGACTTTGCTTTCAGTGTTTCCCACAGGAAACGCTCCCGATTTTAGGGGGATGCAATGGTTTCGACGGGGGTGTGGCACTGGGAGTAGCGGGCGGATGCGCCTACCATCCTTAAAATGGGCATCTTTATAAATTAAAGAACACTGATAGAACACAACTGGTAGCCGCTTAAGGCCGCTACCCATCCGGTCTGGCATTACCACGGGCCAGACAACGGGTGTCATTTGAGTGGTGAACGTGCGTGCGGTAAGCTTTGCCCGCACCATGCATGATGAAGCTACCAAACCCGGGAGCCTGACGGCTCGGCGCCCGGGCAAGGGAATCTAAAACGACCGTCTGCGCCCGGAGAATCTTCCAAGAAAACACCTTCGGACGGGGGTTCAACTCCCCCCATCTCCACCAGTGAGGGTGTTGTTAGGGGATTTGAGATTGTAGTACAATCTCGAGTCACTTGACAACACCCACTTTCTTTTTACGCAGTGGCATAGCTTACCGCCACGCCCTTTCTTGTGGAATATGAATTTCCGTTTGCGGAATCTTCTTCAAGTCCGGCACATTTATTGCACCAACGCAGTTGTAGAAGATTTCAACTTTTTGTATCTCAGCAGCAGGGCTAGGATAATCTCACCAGGCTCTACAATCTGAATCATCTCACGCATCACCTCAATTGGTCTTTCCGTCTGGTGTATGCGTTTGGAGTGCGATGGCATAGACTGCCGGAACACGCCAGGCAAGACTGGTGCATCACGACCAAGTGGCATAGCACCATTTGATCCCCACACGACAAACTCTGCCTGCTGTCGGAAACGTCCACGTTGTGGTCGGCTGTTGATTTTATCCCAGGCAAGAACGCCACGCCAAGTCCAGCCTGCCCATTGGAGTGCATCCGTCATGGCGGGCAGTCGCCGCCAGTCGATGAACATACAAATAGGCGCACCAGGCTTAACATAAAAAAACAGCACAGAGATTGATTTCTCTGTGCTGTAGCTAGTTTCGACTATTACGCAATGGGGCTTTTCTGTGCCTTGAGTTTGGAAATGCTTATACTGCGAATCTTTCTCCTTACATCATCACAAAGTAATTCCAGTTCCATAAAACGAATAGCATTAGAGCTAAAAAAGTAGTATTTGCAAAATGAAGAATTTTGCGCCTCTTTGTGATCTTATCTTTTTTCAAAAGCATCAATGAAACGAAAAACACAACAACTGATATAAGGAGAAGTATGTAGTTTATCCAAACATGTGGTGTTACCGTAGCGGTTTGCATAAACTGAAAATCTGCAAATAATCGTACGGCTAATATACTCCCACTTATGATGAACAGCACGCCACAGGCCAATAAACCGTCGCTTAAACAGTTGAAGCGGTTAAACTTTTTGTCCTTGCTGCATAAAAATTTAATAAAAACAACGATCGATGTTATCAATAGATAGAGTATGCTAATTACATATATCCCCCCAAAGATTAACAGCGTAAGTGTGCTTTGCCCAAAAGTCTGCAATGTTGCGTCGCTATGAAAACTTGTCGACATACTAACAGGCTGTCCGCCTTCCATTCTAAAATAAATTTCATAGAAATGGCGGGAAAGAGCGCGTGACCCCGATGTGTCGGTATCCGCGGAAATATTCCTAAACAAATGGGGCGCAATCTGCCTATAAGTTAGGACTAAGCCGCCTATGTTAAGCGTAATTATGTTTTCATCAATCGCACTTACGTGTAGGGGAGGCCGGGCTAAAAAGCCAAATGCTTCCGTTATATCTCCTTCACCGCGATTAAGTAACATAAACGTGCCTGCTACATTAGTAGCACTGGGTAAGTTTTCTGTGAGGGGAGTAAGATTGTCCCTGTTGTCGCCAATCAGCAAATCTATTATTTTTTCGTTAAGCAATGCCCCGCCCCCTGCAGAATTGGTAAGCAAAATAACGCCGAATTGATGTGACGGAACAATCACAAATTCTGTATTAAAGCCAGGGGTTCCTCCTCCATGACCAATCGTGGGGTAAATGCCGTCATAAGACATAAACCCATGATGAGTACCCCTTAATATTCCGGTGCGGGAATAGCTCGGACTGAGCATTAAATTCAAAGTATCACGGCTATGAAACAGTGTGCTTTGCTCGTTTGGGGGCGGCATTAGGGCTATTGCAAATTGAGCCAAGTCTTCTGCTGTTCCCCGCAATGCTCCGGCAGGATATATGGGAATATAAACCCAGGGTCTTTCTACAAATCCCCTTTGCCCATTTGGCTGGTGTCCTCTTGCCTTGGTTTGCATAAAAGCATCATCACCGAACCAATTGGGCTGATTTCTTGTATTTGTCATTCCAAGCGGGTTAAGAATGTTGTTTTGCTCAAAATCCGCAAACTCTAGCCCACTAACATGGCTTACAATATACGCCGCTAAAGCAGTACCAAAATTTGAATACGCTGTCGCTGTGCCTGGTGTATAAATCTGTTTTGGTTGTGAAGCCAATAATTCTTCGCGTAATGTATTCATGTTTGCAACTGTTGATGAATCTATGAATAGATTAAATGAAAATTCCCCAAAGCCGGCAGAATGATTGAGCAAATCACGCATAGTAAAAGTTTTTTCAAAGTTAAACAGACGGGCAGATTCTGCGGAAAGATATGCATGAATATCGTTGTCCAAATTTATTAAACCTTGCTCTACCAACTGCATCACAGATGTCCATACAAATAATTTTCCGGTAGATCCAAACTCGAAAACAGTAGTGGATGGGTCGATGGGTGTCTGTCGGCTTGTATCGGTATGGCCATAGCCCCGCATAAAAATAATTTCACCTTCATGTACGATAGCAACTGCAAGTCCCGGTGTAAATTCGTGCATATATGTTGTGACAAGCTCATCAATGCGGCTTTCTAGTTCTGACAGGGGTATGCCTGTTGGTGTTGTGGCTTCTGTGGCAGAGGCCGATAAGGGAAGTGCAAGTAAAATTACGAGAGCTAATACAAGTGATAATCGTTTTTTCATGGATTTATTCTCCTACTTTTTTATTGGTGTTGCTCAGATGTGTTTGTATTTTCCTCAAATTATCGTTAGCGTTTGCAGTCTGCGTTAAGTCAACGACTACTGCGCCGATTAGTATGATGAGATAAATTGCTGTATAGTTTATAAATGCAACAAGATAAAAATTTTGAGGTAAGAGTTCAAAAAAACTGCGTATGAATGTAAATAACAAGGTTAGCCCACACGAAATGATGTAGTGTGATGGAATAGCACCCCAAAATAGATAATCCTTATCGCTAATAAAATCAGACTTCCACAGATATTGAAATAATGCAATGGGCAATATCGGGGCGACGAGGGCGACAAGGCTCCAAATTAACATTCCCATGCTTAAATAAGTAGTCCTGCCTGCGATCGTGCTGAAAATTGTTTCCAGAATGATGTGTACTGTAAAAAGAATACACATCAGCACAACTTTATTGCCCTCAAACAGATTTTCAAAAGAATATCGTTTTCTCATAGTGCAAGCTCCTCTGCCAACGCTTGTATTGCGGTCAATAATACATTTCGGTAAGAACGGTTGATAATGATTTTTTCACCATTCAACAGTTCTGCCGTCAAGCGAAACTCTAAACCATTTGACACAGACTTTACCTTGCAGATGTTTAGCAGTGCCATTTTGCTAATACGGACAAAATACTTGCTTGCTAGGGCTTCTTCAAGTTTGCTCAAAGATGTTGGCATGGTAAAAACTTCGTCTTTTGTGTAAACACAGCTTTTTCTGTCCACCCACTCAATATAGAACACATCATCAGTATCTACTTTGTGTGTATCATTGTCTTTTTCGCACAGCAAAATAGAGCTAGTATCTTCACAAAGTTGAAATATTTGATGGATTGTTGGCGTAAGCTCTCGATACCTGACTTCCACATAATCATCATGCAGACTCACGTCCTTTCGAGCGGTCAATTTCATAATTTCGCTCACCTCACTTTTCAAGTATACGAACAACATTTGTGGAATTCAATAGATTTTGTACGAATTACAATCCGAGTGTATTGAATTACAATTTAAGAAATATGAATTTGTAGATTTGCTGTTTATCGCTATGAGGTTAGTATATCAATAACTAAAAAAATAAAACAGTGCCAAATGTCACTGCTTTGTGTGGAAATATAAAAGTAGTACGTTACCAAAATCGCACAAACGTGCTGTAGAAAAGGCACTTTTTTACAGTATACTACAGCTAATCTCAATAAACAAGCGATTGCAATGGCTTATCTTCCGCCCAGGCAAGTGCTTATTTTGCGCGTTCAATCGGTATATTCCGATTCCGCAAACGCTCCAAAAAAATATGGATGCCAATTCCTTTCGTTGGTACTGTAAGCGGACGTTTTTTCTTGGATAAGAAAATATGCCAGGCACTTATCTCAAAGGAGCGGGTAGTTGCAGGCACATGGTGGAAGGCAACCCATTCGATATCATGAAATGCAAATTCTTTGCGATAAAATAAAGATCGATAGTGGATATGCTCACCTTGAATTGTGCATTTCCAAATAACAGCATTCACCATCATAGCTATATTTCCAATTGCCATAAGAGAGAACAGAATGAATATGCCTATAAAAATCAAGTCACCGTGAGGGCTCTCGTCAGTATGATCTAGCCAATTCAGAGCCATTCCAGTAACGATTGAACCAGACAATAAAGTACATAATGCCCAGCCAAGCACGCTGCGCTTCCTTTGATGCATAACAAAATAATCGTGATTCATCTTTTTCAATCCTACCAAAAATATAAATTAAGCCGTGTACACCTTGCCTATATAGACAGCGTACCAAACCTTTCTGCTATGAATTGTATCATAAAAACATTCAAAAGTCCACTTTTGGAAGGGGTGGGTGTGCGAAACATACACCCACCTTTGCGATGGGGTCTAGTGTTCCATATCCTCACGTATAATAGCGTTATCCTCAGAAATCGAGGGTGGCACTATTTCTCCTTTCTTTCGATTGTGTCATCGGGATTAGCCACCCGATTGATATAATAGATGTGGCACTGCGGAT